>APMI01010722.1_pt1 | contig 14050 bp, 11 predicted proteins | sample 667938 | NCBI WGS metagenome assembly APMI01 (sample SAMN01084076, study PRJNA167559) | wastewater metagenome | biome: Wastewater | place: Denmark: Ejby Moelle, Odense | collected 2011-11-28 | reverse complement strand
TCTCTGTATTATTTATAGTGGTTCATGAATTGTTATTGATGTGCCCTATATTGTGTACTATGTGTGGATTGTCTGGTCTATGAATAACTGTGGTAATAATATTGAGGATTATGCTGCAGATAAGTATAGTTTAGGAGCGAGAGTTAGAGTTATTGATGTCAGTATTGAAATATACACAAACAGGGTTAAAGACAGAGAAAGAGAGTACCATACTTGGGACACTATTATACGGTATTGCATTATTACATTCTTTATATAAATAACATCTACTTTATATATGTATATGTATATGTATATATCATATAATTTTCAATCACGATTATCTCTTGCTCTTCTGCGGCGCTTCTTTTTACATAAACCTAATTTACACGCTTCACACAGTTCATTCTTGTGACCTATTAATTAATTTCGACGTGAGGAATGATGAGTATTGTTCTATGGCATTTCATAGTCTGTCAAAAACACATAGATGATGTCATAAAAATCTTCAATAAGATCGCGAAGTTATGTCTAAAGTATAAACACTTGAGCATAAACTGGTTAGTCAATCTTATATACGCGTGGACACTATTTACAAGCCATACGATATAATTTTAAACTCCATTTTAAGATAAATGGGTCTCTCATCTAACTGAAATCATCTCCCTTTCTCTTGTATTCTGGGTTCTCTTTCATGAACTTATTTATGTTTTGGAAATGGTATTTTATCTCGGCTGTGCCATAGCTCGTTGTGAATATTTTATTGCCGGTCCATATGTTGTCTTTGCCATCTTCTTTGTTATTTTATTGATTTTTATTATTGACCCTATGATTGTTAGGGCATTTATTTTTCAAATAGATCTTCTTTCTGAAAGTTTTATGTTGTCCACCATCGCTGAACGCCCAATCCACATACTTAAAATCAAACCTTCGGTCGGAGAGTTGAGCTAACGAATAAGTTATTTCTTGTCTTGCTTCAGTGAGGGTATACTATTTCTCATGGGTCCTCTCTTAATCTTCGAGTCCTGGAATGCGCATTCTAAATATTGGATATAAAATTTAGCGGTATTTAATCTGCCAGTTAATAAAATAAACTATCCTATTCAAATTATGAGCTGATATCACAATGTTACTAAATGCTATCAAAATAATGTTTTAAATACTCGTTTAATGTTCTCTTAAATTCTTTAATAAACAGTATCTTCTGATTAAGATATCTTGTAACATATTTTTTAACTTAAATCTCCAAACTAACACCTCGGTAAATGATAATTTTAAATATTCAATTCTGATCGTATATTTTGAATAATCCCCATAAATCATTTCTCCTTTCCCATTTTTGCATAAGTGTCCTAAAATTGATATTTTTTATGATTTTTCAATGGTAGGATATTAGAAAATGATTGATCTTACATATTTTTGTGTTGTTAACTGACCAATTCTATTAAAATAAAATGACGAGTCACTGAAGCTTTGTAAATATTTATAAATGGACAAATAGTAACAGTTTCCAGGGCTGATGTCAAGCCTAAACAATCTGCCTTTACACCTGTTGCTGGAGATCGTACAATACCTGGACCCCGAGACGAAGATCAAAATATAAAATAATTCAACTCTAAGCTCGAGTAGTAACCAAATATTTTACACGTTGATTTCTATGTCTTTGTTTGCTTAGAAATATCTTACTTGCACTGACAGATCCGTGTACTTCAGTTTCTACGCCGAACCCGCATTCATGAAGTATGAAAATAATCTCATCGGAGACATATGCGTTAGGAATGCTGCCAAGTATTTCAGGATTCGCGATTCACTGGAGCGAATACTACGCGAGATAGAGTAGGAATTACAGTGCCTATAATCGAAACAGTCATTCGTTTAAATCATAGAAAATTGCATAAGAGACCCATAAATACCTCTGCCCAAAATGAGAAAATAAGGTATCGCTATACATTGCTGCAGTTCACTTCAATTCAATCTTGCAGACTTGTTTTTCCAAAACTAAAACGATGATTTTGTTGATGATTGCGTACTTGATGTTGAACAGCTGCTTTAATGTATGTAGCCGACTATGTTTGAGCTTCTTGAGGAAAAAGTAAAAAATAAAACAAAAGGTAAGCCAATAAAATCAATAATAAAATAATGTTACTATCACCCTGAGCTTCTAAACCTGCAAAACTACCAAGACTACATAATAAAATCCTTAACTCCCTTCAATTTATATGTCTATATTCACGCATTATTAAGTGGAGTGGCTGAAATGTTCCATGAGTATATAGTTGACCAGCAGAAATAATTTTAGAGATTTATTTAATTTCTAACACGGTATAGTATTTATCGGTCGATTGTTGTCACTTTCTAGTCATCGAATATCTCGAGAGTGCTGTACAATGCTGTTGAGAAAATTGTCAGGAAAGTTTAATAATTAACGACACCGAAAATTTAAGAGGAAGTTATTATTTAGTCAACCATATAGTTGTAAAATAGACGTAGTGGGGATAATTCAGAAATACAATAAATTGTGCTTGTTCAGCAATTATCAAGATTATCATCAGAAGTAATAACGCAGAAAAGTCAGAAAAGTGATAACACTGCTAAAATATAAATGAATAGTCGTTTGTATTTAGCAGGAGGCAAAATTTGGACAAACCAAAGTCGAAGAGTTAAACAGTTAAATTAATAACACACATCTCCTTCTAAATATATCTCATCGATTTCACAAGACACAATAAACTGTAAAAGTTACATTAGGATACTTAATAGACTTTGTCATGGAAATATACTCTAAAGAATCAGAAATTAAATTGAAGAAGTTGCAGTTAGTGGATGCAAGAAATAGGGAAGTCCTCCTCCGATGAGAGATGAGGACATTGTTAATATTTTTGGTGATAACATAAGTGAAGAAGAAGCAATAAGTCCGACCTTGACTTCAAATTCTTTGAATGTCAGTCATAGTACACAAAGTCCAAGCAGTCCAACAAGTCCATACCCAAGTTTCAACTAGATGATAAGAAGTTTGAATAATTTGGAAAGTTGTTCCATATACAGCAATCTTTTCATGTACCCATATATGTTATCAAAGGACAATTTAGAACAAAATATTAATGCAGCCATACCGATATTAGAAGTGCCAAAACAATGTAAACCATGACGGTTCTTCAATATCTCCCGAAAAATAGAAATAAATGCCGCAAATAAATTTGTAAACGTTGAGTAAAATACCCTCTTTTAGAAATAAAACTCGATTAATGTCTAAAACTTCAATGCTGTCGAAATTTACACGAATTTCATAACAGAAAGCTGTTAGTAATATCTAGGATTTATTTGAATCTGAGAAAGGAGTACAATAACAAATTTTGATGGAATATCTCGCTCATCTGATGGACCTCTCAGTCAACTAGATGACTGTACACTGGTGCGGCCATTCGGAACAGTGCCTCATGGGAGACTACTTTCATAATTTTGAGTAATATATGCTCAAATTTAATGAAGGTTTTATGGGATACTTAGCAAAGATTGTTGAGGAGTCCATCAGTAAAATTGAGGCTGATCAAAAGAAAGGTAAATTAGGGAATACAAACTCACTTTATAAAGGATAAAATATTTATAAGAAAGTTGTTAAGAATGTTCTACAATGGCATCTAGAGTATTTAGACGTTGGATTTATCAACAAATGCACGCTTAGAAAATTAGTATAGATGGCAAATAATATTCTTTCTCGACTTTGTAATAGATTAGAAATTCCACAGCAGCAAGATACCGGCATTAATTTGACAATATCTGAGGTAGACAAAATGATATAACATTATAACTAAAAAATGTGGAAAATAGAACGAAATGTGAACCCAGAAAAGCTTAAAATTTATGAACAAAGGAAATCACCAAGAAATATCATACAGGTGGCTAGATGTCAGCAACAGATGGAGAAACAAAATTAAAATGATAAATCTTTACCCAAGGGTAAATTATAGAGGAAGCGAAGGAACTCTTAGCAGGTACTCATCACGCACAACGGTATGTAATGAATAATCAAATTTTAATAATAATAAAGGCAGGTTAAGATAGTGGCTACATTAATGATATCAATATATTTATTGTCTGTAATATGTGTAACTATATATGAAAATATCAAGCTTTATATTTACCGAACACAGCGGAAACGTTGACTCCTCCAAACCCAAAACTATTTTTAAGAAAGTAATTCACTTATTTCTTCAAATTTTATCCTTTTACATAGTTTACCCCTGCAACATCGGGGTCTTCCAAATTCCTGATATAAGGTAATATAGAATGGCTCATTGAGCAGATTGAGAATATTAATTATAAGGCTCCTGCTGCTCCAAGGGTATGCCCAATTGCAGATTTATGAGCACATACAGGCATACTCTCACCGAAAACTTTCTTTATTGAGTTGGCTTAGATTTCATCACCTGCTTGTGTGGATGTCGCATGAGCATCGACAAATCCAATCTGTTACTTTTTTATTTTTGATCTCTCGAGAGCTTGCTAAATAGCTTTAATTTGGCCAAGACCGGTTTCGGCAGGTTTGACCAAATGATGACCATCAGAAGTTTCACCAAATCCAAGAATTTCAGCATGTATTGTAGCTCCTCTTTTTAAAGCGTGTTCAAGCTATTCAACAACAAACATGCCGCATCCTTCTCCGAGTACAAACCCAGATCTCTTCTTATCAAAAGGTCTACTCGAATGTTCAGCCTTTTCATACTATTTACTAGTCATAGCTTGAATCCTAAGTGCACTGTATATTTCCAAAGGATTGTATGAATCCTCAACACCACCTGCTAAGAACACATCAGCTTAGCCATATTTCACATATTTTGCTGCCTGTACCACAGCGGACAGACCTGATGCACATGCTGTGTTCACTGATATTGTCGGACCGCTTGTTTTGTATTTTACATTCAGCACGCCTGTTGGAATACTTGAGATTAAGTGTAAAAGACTCAGTCTATTTATATTTTGAAATGTGCTCTTTGCTGATTATTGCACAAATTATGAGACTTTTGTTGTGTTTGAACCGATCACTCCCATGCAGATACCGACTCTAGACTTATCTTCCTTCTCCAAGTTTAGCTGTGCCATTTTTAAGGCCTACTCAGTTGCACAGACAACAAATCCGTTTTGTCTGCTAGCTGCATGCTATAATAAACATAAAATTTACAGCAACTGCCCACTTTTTCTCTTCGAACCCTTTGATTAACGCTAAGTTCAGTGGTTTGGTATTTAGTAATTTAGGATCGTTAACGTAGCTCATGATGCCTGATTTACCTGCTAGAAGTTCACTCCACGATGCAGCTAGATCATTAGCAAGTGGGGATACCATACCCATGCCCGTGATCACAACTCTTCTCATTGTCAAATATGTAAGATTCTATTATGATCATTGCCTAAATCAATTTATAATTGTCTAATCAGTCTTTTATGATGCAAATTCATCTATAAAATATATCTTGTATAACAAATGCGGACCACATTTATACTTGCACTGGTTCTAGCGTGCACTTTCTCTTTCACAATAAAGCAGTAGACTTAAAATTAGCAATCGGGAATAATTCTGACACCATTAACTTTAGGACAACCCGTATATGCAACTAGATAATCCAACTCAGAGTTAGACTATTATACACTGTCCTTGAACTCAACAGAAATGGCATCTGATGAAGTTCTACTGTTATCAGTGATTTCATCCGTACGATCTTTTGTCTCTGTTTACATTAACATTATCGATTACTCTAAAAAGCCTATAACAGAGGATCAACTGCCAACATTGAGCAACTCATCGGCCAAGTGCTCAGATTTCAACGTGATGACTTGTCCAATACTAAATCCTACTACAGGCACTACTGTTGTGATTGGGGTTATGATGAGAGATCCAGTTTAGTTCACTATTGTTATCAACAAGAGCATGCCACAAAATCTATAATTGGGCCAGACTGATATCAAAGTAAGTTTTGACAATGAATATGCAAAAGTCTATACTGTGACTTTACCAAGCACAAATTCAAACACTGAGGCAGTCTTAAACGTTTAGTACAATACCGAAATGACAATAAGCAACTAACCTGGTATCTTCACAATTAGCTGTGGTACTCCTTTATTGGGATCAATAACAGTGCCAATATAGCAGCAATCATACTCATTGACAGCATACTCCCAACAACTCAAGCTAACTCCTCAAGCTATGCCATACTACATAACAATAACAGCATAAAAATCAGTATCATTATAGCTATCTTTGAGCACGCCCAATAGCACTTTAGTTCTATCGGAGCCGAAAGTTTATCTGTTTGATATGAAGACTTCACTCTAAGTTAATCAGATTACATAGTTTATATATACTTTGCCATCGAATTCGCAGAATATGGATGGTGTTATTGATTATGGAGTCTATGTGCAGAAATATAGAGGTACTGGCAAAGTTACAGTCACAGCCTGTGATTTCAAATATTAAGTTAATAATACACTAGGCTACACTACCTATGTTATTATACCTTCTTCTCTGTTAACTTGTACATTACCATCCATCACTATCACTCTCTCAAACATAGTCTCTCAATATGGTCTATCTATGCTAATTTAACCTTATTAACAAGACATATCATCAACATAATAAACATTATTCAAAAGTGAGCAAATTGTGCATGCACTGGGTGCTCATACTATTCCATCAGGATGTTGGAATGTGAGTATGATTACTACTCATGACACTGAAGTTGCTCAAAATTTCATCCTATCATATTCAGGTAATGCTCCTACTATGAATTTGACAGTAAACAAATGCAAACTAGATGACAACAGAAATATAGTATCCTGCAACCCACTTCACTTCACTTTCAAATAAGCATAGACAAATTATCTGTTTTTGTCAAGTTAGACTGAACTCAACTATTTGACAGTCTGTTCACAGCCCTTCGCTAAAAATGCCACAATACCCACCACACCCATGTACTACTCTTTACTATTATTACCAATGCCTGCTTTAAGAACTGCATATGCCCTTAATGATGATTAAGGCACCGATACAGTTAGTTTAGATGTTGTAAATGCTGATTAATAACTAGTTTATATTTTCAGGAATGTCACATATAATAAAACTAAAACTAACAGTACTTTATAAACTAGAGTCAAACTACTTAATGGTGACATCTTATTCTATCAGAAATGCACCAGTTTCCTGCTTAACACTGAACAAGCATGCAGCAATGTTGACTCAGATTAGGCTTGGCATTACTCTGCCTCGTATAAATTAAGCGAACTTGATGATGCTACTCTATTTAATGGCATCAGTTTTGGAGTCAGAGGTATGGCACAATCATTATACTAAATATATGGATACATCGATGATAACTCATAAGATCCTGTTCCTCCAGGGCCTACTCCTCATCCAGACCCTTCACTATTATATGATGGTATTAACAACATCACAGTCCTTCCAAATTAATCAGTTTCTATCGCATATTATTCTCATATAATCCCCTATACAGTAAATTTACCTTCAAATCGTTCTGGCTTCTGTATTGAGTGGTTTAGTTCTCAGAAGTAATTATAAGACACACAAGTATGTTCTCAGAATTCTAATAAATTGTAAGCAAAGCAATATAGATAAAAAGCACTATTCATACGAGTAAGTAACATACAAAAAACAACAAACAATACTAATAATACTACTTCTTTACAAAATTCTCTCTTAATAACCATAGACTTACCAAAACTGACAATAAGCCAAGATGATCAATACTTAGCAATTTCCTGCAATGACGCCTGCTACACAACTGTCACAGTAACTGATTTCGATTTCTCATAATCTGAAGATGGCTAAAATGTAGTCGCTATCAGTGGGAACGGATTCATCAACGATACTTAAGGCAGAAAAGATAAAATACTGAAATTTGATAAAGTGCCATTCTCTTTCACTGCTTTCATCTAAGATGCCGGTGATCTCTATATCTAAATTGGGGCTCAAGGGCCATATGTGGTCACTAGTTAGAAATCTAATCTTTAAATGGATTATTTTAATGATCTACTTGTTATTGTGCCAGTCAATGGTCTATCTACTCTGTTAGTGAACTCATTCGGCCGCAAATTTTCAGCTTCATGGACACTATACATACTAAATAACTCCTAATCAAGCACTCAAAAGTACAGTTACCCGATATAAACAGACATGTACACTCCAGATCTATACTCACCTAGTTCAGTGCCTGTCTTACTGTCATCAACTAAATAAACTGAACTGTCTCCTCTGTGTCACTGGTCATCAGATTTGTTGTGTTTCTTCGCTGTGCATTTATCTAACGCATAGCAGAATTTAGATATACTTAATGATGATAGCCAAATATAGATTAGTTCTAATAGTACACTCGATATATTGTATCTTAATGTTCCTGAGATTGTTCAGTTTGGATATGGAGTTATATACCATTCTGTTATATTACTCAAAGTAGATTTCGAAAACGGCAGGAAAATATCAAATTAATTTTAAGTATATGCAAATAAAACTACAATTCAGCCATTATCAGCATGTGGCACACTATCAGCAGATCTCCTTCTCTCAAGCCCAACCTACAACTCATAATAAAAATTAGACTAACAGTATGTTCAAGTGTATGCAACAGAGCCATGCGTGTACAGTGTAGCTATTTCTTACTGTTAATTGCCCATGATGTTTTCAGGTGTACCTAAATCACTTATTGTTAATATGAGTGAAGGGTACTCGACTTTGTTCTATCCGCCTACCACTTCGGAGAATTTCTAGATCAGTCTCTGGTTGAATTACAGCAATAGTGTGCAAAGTTCTAATATTATTGTGAATGTGTATGAAATTGTGGATAGTGATTATGATTGTAGTGCTGCTAAGAATAAGCTTATTAAGACTGCAAGTGTGGGTGCCTCAAGTGAGCAGCCAGTATACAAAGGATCAAACTCATAGAACACGATAAAAATCCCAATAGACCAGACATCACCCACAAATTTGTACTTAATCGTAATTTCATCTCCAACAGCAGTATCATCAACTTCTTGTCAATGCCATTTCCTATTGAACATGCTGATCACAACATAAAAATCCTCACTAGTCCTCCTACCCAGCAGTAACTCAATCCCACTATCTCCAGTTCTATTCACAACTGCATCACCTTTCTTGCCCGGTAGCATGGACTCGGTTGTATATGATTACTATAGTGATTCCAGTCAGTGGCAGTTCTGTTATTTGAATATTGATCATACTGATATTAACTATAAAATAGGTGTATAAATTAAAGACTAATCTGGAGTAATTACTACTACTAAATCAACTAAAATGAATAATACTGATTAAACATGTTACACAATAAACCGAAGATAATTCAACTCCATACTAACAAAATACAGTATCACAATCATGGGTATAATGAGCACTAGATTACCATCCCCAAGCAATCTCTGGCTTCGTACAACATAATACATCCAAAGCATACAAATTAATCATCCATTTAACCCAGTAATCCAATAATAATAATAATTACTTACTTTTTTTGTACCTAATGGCAATATCGGTTATTGTTACAGTTTCGATATCAATAATATCAGATCAACTATCAATATTGTTTTTTATTTGCAATAACCGCATAGGAAAATTGTTGGGGAGACTAATCCTATACATGTGCCTGGTAACAAACTACAATATAACTATACTGAAATTTAAAGTACAAGGACTGGCAAAATAACAGCATATAAAGTGCAGATTAAAGCTGATTAAGCTGGCGATAATGATGTAGTTGTCTGTTATAACAACTATGGTCAAAATGGATTTATTACTAAAGCTGTTGATCAGACCGGTAACTTTTAAGTCATTTTCAACTAAGAAAAGAAATACAGGCAAGTATAAGGTAGTGATAGCACAGTTCTTCAAGCCTATAAGTTTGTAGATTTTAACTTTGATGGTCCAGTTTCATCACAAACTAAGAGATATCTAGTCACTGAAGTTGTAGCATGTGGTTTGAACTCGTCTACAGCCAATGTGACTCTATTAGGAGCAAAGTCTCTGCTTTAGATAATAATGGGTAATGTTGCTGAGTTTGATAAAGTAATAAATAAGAACCCAGTACTTGCTGCTATGAATGGTTTGAACAATAGTGATCAATTTTTCGTAGGTCTAAAACATCAAGGATTAGACAATCTAAATTACTCAATAACAACATATTTAACAAATTCTTCAATTCTGCCTCAAAGCAGATGGTCAATATCCCCAAAATTATCCTTAACTCAATCATAAGACAAACAACATTTAATAGTGCAAATGCTCCCGGTAACAAACACAACAATAATCCCATCAAATGTCACATTAAACTACACTGTGTTTGTATTCTCTAACAATAACAGTACTATGCGATCATTATTGTTCTCGATGGTGAGATGTCCTGCCAACAAAGCATAACTGTTGAGTAAATTTAAGAATGTTATTCCTGTTGTGTTTAATAACTCACTCATTAATCCTTCTATTCCTATTTTCAAAATTAAAGTTGGGGATCTGCCTAGTAATAATATCACAGTAGCTGCCATGGTTCAGATAATTGATAAAGATGATCATGTTATGCCTATTCACTATTATTACAACACTGAAGCCATGATAGTATAAGGAGCAGGCCCATAACCAACCGAACCCACTAAGAAATTCAACATGATTGTATTATTTTTCATACTGGGTATCGCCACATTTTTAGTAATCTTGTTTAGAGTGATCTACAAAATAGTGAGAAGAAGAATGAGAGCAAATGATGTATAATTCGAAATGTCAGATCACAATAGAGCTCAGCCATCACCCGCAGCCGATAACACAGCTGCAGTTACCACATCTCCCAATAGACAGTCAGCGAGAGATAATGTTGGGTACGGCGAGTTCGTGGAGGAATAAGTCAGTGTTTGATGACTGTATCATCATGATGTCTATATTTTGCATAGTGTTTTATATTTCAGTTTATGGTAATTTTTCCAAATATTGTATTTTGCTCATTATTCATGATATTAATCTAATAGAATATTAGAATACAGATCACGAACAAATGAGTACTCATCACGGATGCCAGATCGAACAGAAGTTGGCTAGTATCACGTGCATTAAACGCATGATTTCAGCCAAAGTGTTAATCCTTTCGGCTGAGCTTACTAACAAGATCGAGTGCCATGAAAAATTTCTAAAATTTATCAAGAAATAAATCAAAGTATGTTTAGTCTAATCCAGGATCAAAAACTTAATGATGTTGAGGTGTGGCAGCTTGGACAAAGTTTCATAGATGAAACTGATTAGTTATTGAGAAATTGTTATTGGGAATATAGATTAGGCAAAACCGATTTCGATTGCTATTTAACTCGATTAAAATATTGCGAGGAATCCAATAAAAAATCAAAAGCAAAATTAGATTAGCTAACGAATTCTCATCTAAAGAAAGAAAGCTAAATATTGTTAAACTGTAAGGAAAATGTATTCATGGAACTCCGGAACTAAGTACAAAATTTTGACATTAAAACTTTAATAGATAAATCAACGCAAATTTTACTGAGTCTGCCGTTTGCTACTAATTTTACATAAATACAAACAAATTGCGTAAAATAAATAGTGCAGTAAATATGCCGAAACTATCATATTGTGCCATATCATAATTTCACTCATGGTTTCGGCGTTCTTATGTCATTATTTAACTTGACTCAAATGCAGACAATTAATGCTCTTTTTGATGACTGTACTCTATTTTTCTGCTTAATTGCCTGCTTATCTCATGATATCAGACACTGTAATTATTTGTCTATCATAGAAGGAGTTAATACCCTGTTTTAAGTAAAGACTAATAGTAATCTTTCTATTTTATACGGAAAATCTTCAGTTATGTAGAAAATGCACTTAGCTACGACTTTATAAATTCTTACTAGAAAATAAATGACGAGTACATTATTTAGCAGTTTGAGTACTTAAAACCAAGTTAAGGCTAGAAAGATCATAGCTAAGTCCATATTAGCTACTGATATGGTATAAAAATATTTAAATTAGGCAAAACATTATGATTATGTCTCCATAATAAGCGAAGGCAAACTTAACTTAGATTCTACCTAAGGGAAATAAGTCATGATCGAGGCTTTAGTTCATGGCTGCGATATTTAGAATCCTTCTTTGGATTTCCAAAGTTATATTTATTGGGCACATCTAATTTGTATGGAATTTCATGATCAAACAATAAAATAGAAAGAATATAATGTTGAAATCACCGATTTTCTAAAGTTCAACTCATTGACATACTTTTTCAAGAACCAATCGAATTTTACAAGTACATTTCTCATTAAATTTAGACACAATTGTTCTTCCCCTTTGGCAAAGTATCGAGAACTTCATGCCAGAAACACAGTCTAAAGAATATGTTAAAAGAATAAAAAAGAATATCTCGGTACTGTCGGAAGCTCTCCGCAGAAACTCAGAGCCAGTTTTAATTCACAAATCATTCCAGCAATACTTGAGCAGCCAGCTTTAAAATTGACAACTTATTTTGTTATGGTTGATGATACTTTTGTTACGAATTGATGTTTAATAATAAAATTATACTACAGTGCTCGTATGACATAACTAAGCGAAAGCAAAGTGAAGCTATTCTGTGCTGACCAAACGCCACTACAACCAGGCAGCTTCATCTTTGACAACACATACAAAAACGTGAGTGAGAAGCGTAAATATGAGAAAGATCGTAAATTTGCATATTTTAACACTTTGATAAAAATTAGAAGTAATTTCAGGCAGAACAACAAGAGTATCCATGACTACATCTTCAGACCATAACAAAATTAAATTATAGAAACCAGTACTAACATTGAAAGACCAATAGATTAAATTTTCATAAATACACGCAGATCAAACGTAAAGTCTTCAGTACCATCAAGAAGGACTACGTTTCACGTATAGAAAATAAACAATCACTCTTTTAAAATATACAAGGATAAAATGACACGATATCCATTAAGTAAAGCCAGTAAAAATTTTGAGGCTTTTAATGATAGCAGACATCAAGTACATTTTACTGGAAATACCTTTAATAGGAAGTAAAGTTAATAGAAGCCAAAAATTGAAATGCTGTTAACTGAGTATAGGAAAATACAAGATTTCAAATCTAAAATAAACCCTGAAAGATAAAGAAGCTTCGATAGTATAAAGAAAAAATTAAACTCCCAAAACATGACTGGATCAAAGAACACAACCAAACATATCTGGAACAACAAATCAGTCAGTGCCATAAACACTGCTATCAAGCAAATGAGTGCAAGTAGAGATAAAAGTAAATCAAACATGTCACAGCTTGCTTTAAGAATTTCATAATGATGTATGTATAGTAATAATTTTCAGCTCGTAAGTAGCGATACAAATTATGAATTGAACATGATAATAATTTGTACAACCGTGTATATATGTATATATGTATGTATATAATAATATAGGGATTGCTAGCTTGTTTACATGTCAGCAACACCCACATATAGCCACTTACTGATAAAGCTAGTATAATACGAGCTATCATCAACATATAATTCAACAGCATATCCAGTGTATTACTCCTTCAGTATAAATCCCCGTTTCCTAAACAATAACAATAATAAATCACTATCATCGTCAATGCAATAAGAAAATGAACTGCTGTACTTCAGTTGCTGTATGCCGACCAAGACAACAACCCTTACTGATGATATAATTATATCAGGAGATGTGTCAATATGTGAAAGTGTGCAGCTGCAGAGATGGGAAAATCATATGGTCATGTTCACTATAGATATCGATATTGCAGAACTTAGCAATAGACCTGTTTTAAGCAGGAAAATATAAACTATGTCTGGGTAAGTACTCAAAATTATTATCATTGGGCTTAAAGATAATTAAATTAAGCTTGGTGATAAATTTATATAGTCTATCACTCAACATTATCTGTTTATCAGTCACATGATGATTCAAAATAGTAATACAGATACTGGAGCAGGTCCCTCGTATTTTTGTATAAGTACTGAATAGCAGTAATACATGATTCCTGTAATGGATAGTAAAGTA
>APMI01037456.1_pt1 | contig 14058 bp, 20 predicted proteins | sample 667938 | NCBI WGS metagenome assembly APMI01 (sample SAMN01084076, study PRJNA167559) | wastewater metagenome | biome: Wastewater | place: Denmark: Ejby Moelle, Odense | collected 2011-11-28 | reverse complement strand
GGCGGGCGCGGGCCTCCCGTTCGGTCGGCCCGCGCGTCGGCCATGTGCGCCGCTTCGCTGCGCACATGGCCGAATAATCTTGACGGCTTTGCCGTTGTGTTTATTATTCAACATGTTTACATGTTGAGGAGTCAAGATGTTGAAAATATCGATCATCGGTCAGAAGGGCGGCACAGGAAAAACAACCCTGTCGCTTGGTTTGGCCGTCGCCGCAGCTCAAGCGGGAAAGGCTGTGGCGGTCATCGACCTTGATCCTCAGGCGAACGCCGCGAACTGGAAAGATCGCCGCGACGCTGAAAATCCCGTCGTCGTCTCAGCTCAAGTGAGCCGCTTGCGGCCAACGCTGGAAACCGTTGAAAAATACGGCGTCGATCTTGTCATCATCGACACACCGGGCCGCTCCGACAGCGCCGCGATTGAAGCCTCTCGGTGTGCTGATCTTGTTTTGATTCCTGTGCGCGCTCAGGTCTTCGACTTGGAGACTTTGGCAGGAGTGCGCGACTTGCTCCGCGTTGCAGGAGACCCACTCGCCTATGTCGTGGTAAATGGCGTACATCCCCAGTCCAAGAAGGGTGCGGAAACAGCCAAGGCCTTAATCGAAAACGCCTTCGGCTTCAAGGTGGCCCCAACACACCTTTGTAATCGCACCAGCTATGCCGAAGCACCAACCACAGGTCGCGCACCTCAGGAAATCGACCCAGACGGTAAGGCCGCCGATGAACTGAAGCAGCTTTACATGTTTACATGTGAACTAATCAACAAGTAAAAAAGGAGTTTGTTCATGAGTAAAAGCAATCTGGCAAAACTTCAAGAAGCTCTCACCACCAAGAGCAGCAGCAAACCGAGCATTGTGACGCCGGATACCGTTGCACCTGCACAAGCACTAGGTAGCTACATGGCTCCTAGTCGGACAGGGAAGGTCAACATCACCGCTTATCTGTCGCCGGATTACAAAAGCAATCTGCGGTTGATCCAAGCGCGAACAGGTCTCAGTCTTCAAGACCTCGTTGCTGAATCTTTGAATGACCTATTCCAAAAGTACGACGTACCCGCCATCCGCACGGACTAACAAGTCAACATGTTCACATGTTGACTTGTTAGTTTCCAATCATGCTTCGTATGTCCTTCATCAACCGAAACAGGTGATAAGGGTCTGTCGGGGATGGATCAAAGCAGAAGTGGGTGTAAAACTGGCGCGCCGCGTCGTTCTTGGCATGTACAACAATGGCGCGTATCCCAACAATGTCGGCAGCCTGCAATGTCCGAAGCAGCGCATCCTTCAGCAGGCCCGCGCCCAAACGCTTACCTTGCCAGTTCAGGTCAACCGCCAGTCTGGCCAAAAGCATAACGGGCACAGGATGCCGCGCAAGCCCCTTGGCAAGCCGATCTGGCGCATCCTCATAGACGATCTGGCCGACAGCGAGGCTATAGAAACCAACAAGGCTCTGTCCTGAAAGCGCAACGTAGCTTGTCGATCCGCCCGCTTGCTGGTTCGTTAATGCAAACCGATCAAGAAAGCGATCTAAGCTTTCATCACCACAACGAAAGGTCGATGTGTCGTGGTCTCGGCGTAGTTTTTCTATCCGAAACCCTGTCACTCAAACAAACTCCGTTCCTGCATGAGTTGTTTCAGTCTCGGGTGTGAGGCAGGCGGCGCATCAAGCGCTACTTGGAAGGCCGTCCATTGTTCAGCATTCAAGCCGAAGCGATTCCGATCCGCCAGAGCCTCTTGCGCAGCCTCAAGGGCACTGGACAGCACAAAGTCAGATACCGACGTATGACGCACCAATGCAGCCGCCTGCAGGGCCTGTTTGGCTTCTGTACTGATACGCAGATCAAGTCTATCTGTTCTGGGGGTTGGCATCGCTGATCTCCTTTACATCAGGCTAGCACAGCGAACGTACATTGTCAGTACAAAAAAGGAGAGTTGCCTAGTCAACATGTTTACATGTTGACTAGTTATCATGTGAAGAACTTATCTGAAGCCCGGGTATTTACCACGGCGCTTACAAAAGGCCAGAAAGTGAAAATCTGGGCTGCGGGGGGTGATTCTCCGCTTGATGACCCACTCTTTCCACTCGGCAGCAAGGCCGTAAACATCCCAGCCAGAGGCATGAACCCTCGCTTGCTCATAGGTTTCTGTCTTGAGGTTGAGTGATGGCGCAGACGGTGAGGTTGGCAGGTTGAGCTTCGTGCGTATCTCGACCATCTCCCCATCAAGACTGAAGGCATAGCCGGGCATGTGATTGTGTGCGGCATCATCCTCGATGACCGATTGCAGAAGGCGTCTAAACTCCTTCAGCGTGGATTGTGATCCGCACTTTCCACGCAGCTTCTCTAAGCCGATCCTGAAGCTGTTCTGCTGCCCAACATGCTTCCGCGCCAACTCATACAAACGGCGCTCCAATGGCTTTGCAAGCTGGAAGTAACGCCGATCTAGGGTCAAGACCTCTTTAGCCTCGACGGCCTGAAAAACCCAATCAGACAGCACGATCTCGGCTTCTTGCATCCTGCCTTCGCGGGTTTCCCGCACGATCCGCGCCCGATCAATCAGGCTGAAAACATCAAAGGTTTCCCGACCACCTGTGATGATGTTGGTCGCGATCTGCGTCCCTTGCAGGCGCTCCAAGGCCTCGCGGAGCTGAAGATAGCCGCGTCCGCTCGTGTCCCTGTTGGTGGCGATCAACAGGTCATGCACCTTCAGTCGCAACGTGCGGGTGACGGGGCGACCGTCGTTCACAGCGGCCATAAGCTGGCTGATGCAGTAGATCAGGATGTCACGATCAAAGACCGTTGCAAGGCCTTTCGCGCCCGGGCGTATCTCTGCCCAGCTCTCCCCATTCTCGTATCGACGCGTCTTCATATCCGGTTTCTTCGATAACGAAAAAATCGGATGCTCCATCGAGGCTGCGTCGCCCTTCAGTGCCGCATCAAAGACATCACAGACAAAGAAGTCCGGTTGATGACGAACGGGCAGAAGGGGGGATTTCGTGTTTTCACCCACCATGACCGCAGTCTTCGTGTTTTCACCCACCCTGTCAAGGTAGATTCGTGTTTTCACCCACCAAAGCCACCTGTGGATAACACTTCAAATCACCTTCAAAAGCTTTCGTGTTTTTACACACCAAACTTCGTGTTTTTACACACCAAACTTCGTGTTTTTACACACCGACGCATTTCAAATGCATGCATTTTTTTATTGTAAAACAATTAGTTGTAAGTTTTAAAAAAATGCTTAACTCTATTAACTTATTTAACTAAAGAGAAGAGCTCTGTGGATAACTACAGATTGATAACGAGCTCTTCCAGCCGATCACTGGAAAACAGTCCCCTCCATCCACTGCTTTGTACAAAAAGCCAAATTTAACCTACTTGCCAAATTTAACCTATTAGGTTAGAGTTATTTCATGGAAAAGCGAACCCCACACTGCAAACTAGCAGTGGTCAAAACCTTGGTTGAGGCTGGGGAAGTCAACGCAACGAGCAGCGCCTACATCGGGGCGCGTGAGCTTGGCATCTATGACTTGGCTGGAATGTGCACGGTTGTTATGTCCCTCACCCCTGCTGATTTTTACAAAAGCATGACCACTCACGGTGACCACAAAATTTGGCAGGACGTGTACCGCACAAAAACTGAAAACAATGATGATGTCTATCTGAAACTGACGGTTATCAACAACGTTTTAATCGTCTCTTTTAAGGAGTTGTGACCATGAAATGTCCTGTTTGTGGTGCAGCAGAACTTGTGCACGACACCCGCGACGTCCCCCATAGCTACAAGGGAGAAACGACTGTCATTACTGCAGTAACGGGTGACTTCTGTCCTGCGTGTAGTGAAGTCATCCTCAACAGAGAACATGGCGACCGTCTGAGCCAGCTCATGGGTGTATTTCAACGGCAGGTGAATGCATCCATCGTTGACCCGAGCTTCATTGCGAATGTTCGTAAAAAGCTGTCGCTTGATCAGAGAGAAGCAGCAGAAATCTTTGGTGGCGGCATCAATGCATTCTCTCGCTACGAGACCGGTAAAACAAAGCCACCCTTGGCACTCATCAAGCTGTTCAAGGTGCTTGAACGCCACCCAGACCTTCTCAACGAAATCAAAAGCTCGTAACACCCATCGAGCGCACGGCTATACGCCGCACGGAAAGAAACGAAAGGGGGTCTTACCCCCTCTGGCCTACGGCCATTCACCCCTGCTGTTTGGCAGAGAGGTAGAAGCGATTTTTAGGCCGATGCCTTTCCTGAATGGTCTTGGCGAGATAACGCGCGGTAAAGCGTTGCCCGCGATACCCCAAGAGAACTAGAAACCGCATGACCTGTCTCGCCGCTTTCCAGTAGGGCGCGGGCGTGTTGCACCTGCTGTTGGGACAGTGACCGCTTCCGACCCAGTTTGACCCCTCTGGCGGTCGCTGCAGCAAGTCCCGCTTGCGTGCGCTCGATGATCAAGGCCCGCTCGAACTCGGCAAGGGCCGCCATCATGTGAAATACCAGCCGTCCGCCCGCGCTCGTCGTGTCGATGTTTTCAGAAAGGGAGATGAAGCCAGCGCCCTTCGCTTCAATCTGGCTTAGTACCTCGACCAAGTGCGACAGGGAGCGGCCAAGACGATCCAGCTTCCAGACCACAAGCACGACGTCAGGCCCGAGCAGCGCCAACACCTTATCAAGGCCCTGCCGCTTCTGCCGCGTACCGCTGATTTGGTCTTCAAAGACGGTCTCGCATCCAGCCGCCACCAACGCCTGCCGCTGCAGGTCAAGTTTTTGGTCTTGGGTTGATACCCGCGCGTAACCGATCTTTTTCATGTTCATGGCTTGGGCGTAGTGACAGGATAGGGAAGCCTGTTCTTTCTCAGTTGATCAGCAAGGTTTAAGCCCTGCTCCTTCCACGCTTGCCCCTCTATGCGCCCTGATGCATAAGCCAAGGTATCGGAAACACCCGCTTCCCGTTGCGGGTTGCCGTTGTAAGCATCGACCGCGCCAAGCATCCAGCAGCGACGGTCGAGAGTTAGAACAGGTTGTGCAGGTGGTTTTTCCATAGCCTACTTTTGAGACAAATTTATGAGACACGCAAGCCCCTGATTTTGCAGGGTGGGGCGCATTGTCTCAAAAACCAACCTATTTGAGACAATGCTTAAAACCCGCTTGAAGCTGTTTGCGGGAAATGTTATATATAAATATAACTTGCCTCGGAGGCCTCATGCACACAACTAACCTTCGGAAAGTAGGGGGCTCGATCATGCTGGCCGTCCCTCCTGCTCTCCTCGATCTTCTCCACCTTTCTCAAGGCTCGTCGGTTGGTCTTGCGGTCGATGGTGGCCGTCTGGTCGTTGAGCCAACTGTGCGCCCCCGCTACACGCTGGATGAGCTCTTGGCTCAGTGTGATGCCACGGCCGACGCCTCCGCAGAAGACAACGCATGGTTTGAGGCAAAACCTGTCGGTCGTGAGCTGTTTTGATGGAGCGGGGCGATATTTATCTGGTCTCACTCGATCCGACTTTAGGCCACGAACAACAAGGCGTGCGCCCTGTTCTCGTCGTTTCACCCGCTGCCTTCAACCGCATCACCAAAACGCCCGTGGTGTTACCGATCACCAGTGGCGGTAACTTTGCGCGCACCGCAGGGTTTGCCGTGTCCCTGATGGGCGCAGGAACCACGACGACAGGTGTGGTCCGCTGTGACCAGCCGCGTGCCCTTGATCTTGTGGCCAGAAAGGCCCGCAAGCTCGAAAGCGTCCCCGCGGACATCACCGACGAGGTGATGGCGAAGCTGGCAACGATTCTCGAGTAAGGCCGTTGCCAATTCATGACGCCAATTCGCGCAACGTGGCCACCTCGATGGGACAAAACGCTTGAAGCCCTGTGCCAGTTCTATGGGATTCGGGCACATGCCGCCTCAAAAAGTGTCGTCTTGCTCCTGACAGGGCAGGGAGAGCCATTTGCTCAAGTACCGTCTGACATTACTCTGTCGCAACTCAAGTTTGCTATTCCCCTTCTGCTGGATGCCTTCGAGTTGGGCAAGCTGAATGGAGAAAGTCGGATCAAGGCGCGCATGCGTGACTTGTTGCGCGCCGATCCCCAAATGCTCTACACCACGAGTGATCAAGACCAGAAAAGCGCCTAGCGCTATTTTTGCTGTTGGGTGGCAACATTGGAGTTGGAAAAATGCACCGAGGTGCATTGCGTTGGCCACAGGAAAAGCGTCGCCAAGGTCACGTTACGAACGGCCTTCCCAAACCATACGCAGGCATGTCGTCCTTTCTTTGACAGCGCCTTCGGGAAGACAAGATTGACTTGAACGTCTTTGCCGCTCGTCGCGATTTCGAGTTTCAGTTTCATGGTGCTGGGTCTCTTAAAAATAGGTTGTGTCGCTGTGGGGCTTCTCTCTCAGGGCCCAAAACAATTCAAGCCCGTGATGGATTTTCAATCGGCCCCCGCCGAGTACTGATTAAAAGTGTCGCGTCACGACCTGATTTTTTGTTGCGCGGCGTGCTGTACCTTTGCTTCTGACAGCCGTCACGACCATCAAAACACAACCCACCACGGGAGTCGTTTCGACAACAAGGCGGTTTTGTTCGCCTTGTCAGCAAAGTTGCGCCCCTCGCAGGCGCGAAAAAAGGGCAACTCGGCTTCTTAACCGATTCTTTCCGCTTTCTCATTAAGGTTGGTATATGAGATGGGGGAGCCATGGCCGAAAAACCAAGCCAGTTTGAGAATCTGCTTAATCAGCGGGGCATCACCGTGCCCGCAGGGCAAGAACTGCCCCATATTCTGGATCAGCTCAGCGAGCACGCTTTGCGGATCGAGCACTTCCACGAAATCACGCAAATCATGGCCGATCATCTGGGGGTTCTCACCGAGCGCCTCGTGAATCTTCAACAGGAAATCCGTAACGGATTCAAGGCCAACCGAGAGCGCTTTGATAAGCTCGACGATAAAACATCTGACCTATCCACCGAGCTACACCACGCCCGCAATGCTCTTGAAGCTGTGCGCACCCGCATGGGTGTCATGCCACAACCCGTGTTTGACATCCGAAAAGAAGATTAGGGGAGCCTTATGTCTACCGAGCCCACAAACCCTGCACAAGAAGCCCTTGCAACCAAGGCCGTGCCGCCAGTGTTGTCTGATAACCCGATCGTGAAGAAGATCGTGGAAGAGACAGGCGCAAGCCAGATGGGTGACGTGGCCAAGGTCGCGGCCCAGCGCGGCCAGCTTGATCTTCTCCCGCCCGAGTTCGAACCCTTGATCAAGAAGATCAAAGATGAAGAGGGCAAAGCCAAGGTGGCAGAGGAAGATCCCCGTGGCCGTAAAACGGTTGATGCAGATGTGCTCTTTGTGGCGGCCAACATTGCCGCGAACTCCGCTCTTGCGCAGAAGGAAGCTGAGGCGAGCGAGTTGAAAGATAAAGGGGTGAAGGACTTTATGAAGCTTCTGGCTGCTGACCCAGAAGCCGCCCGCGAATTCTTGAGCAGAAAAATTGTCGAAATCCAAGAGAAGCGCGACAAGATTAATGAGGAGATGCAACCAGGCTCAGACGAGATCGCACAAATTCTCATGGACAATAAAGACAACAAGCGGCTGATCGCGTGTTTGGCTGCCAAAGAGCCAGACCCGAACCTCACCCCTGAAGAGCTGGCTGTCTGGAAACGCTATCAAGAGCTTGAGAAGAAACAACAAGACCTTGGCGCGCAAGATATTGACGAGCTGCAAAAGCAACGCGAGCTGGATAAGCTGGAAGATCTGACGCGGCGTTATTCGCAAACGACAGACCCTGCCGAGCGCGCCAAGCTCGAAAAGGAGATGAACCAGATTTCGTCAAGTCTGGACGACGAGAAAGAAGATCGCAAAAAAGAGCTGGCCGCAGCCACAGACAATCATGAAGGTGTTGCTAAGAGTCAGGATTTAAGGGTGGAGAGCATTGCTAAAAAAGAACAGGCTTATGAGCAGAAACGAGCTGAAGGCTCAAAGGCCGCTGGTAATGATGATGAGTACGGCGATGCGCCAGCCCAAGCGTCCCCTAAGGTTGCCGCGCGCGCTCCCACCATCACCATTGACGGCAGTACTGTAGGCCCGGAATCTGCGTTGCTGTCGCAGCTTGGCGAACCGATGGAAGGCACTCCGCCCACCCAGAAGCCGCCTCAAGGCCCCGACAGCGAGCGCAAGCAACCGCCCGCGCCGTCGTCAGGCCTTGGGTAAAGCCCGCCAAAAAGGACTCGACTCTGCGACCCAAAAAGCCTAAATTTTAGACAAATGCCTTGAAGGAGGTTTGCCTATGCCGTCTCTTCGTCAGTTGTTTGCAGGTGCTGCCCTTGCGGCCCTCAGCGTGTCGTCCCCTGCGTTTGCGCAGTCGGCTAAGTTTTTGGATGAGTGTACCCAAAAGTACCAGCCAGAACATCCTTTGCTCAATCCATGCACTGCCGCAACTAAATATAGCGCAGGCGTTGGTCGCGCTTTCACGGCAAGCGCCAACAAAGCAGGTGCAGATGGGTCACCGTCTATTTTCGCGGGGGCTTTTGTGGCCAGCTTAGAGCGCGATTACCTGAAACAGCCTGCCGACAAAACAAGGATCCTCGATTTTCCAAAGCCCTCTTACGGGAACGAATACAGGGCAGTCGCTGTCATCCCGCCGCAAGGCATGGCGCGTGAAGACATCCCCGTTTGTCTTGAAAAAGATAAGAAAGTGCTTGGCACATTCCTGATCAAAACAACAGGTGATGTCGTCGCAGCCCCATGGTCTGGCCCCATCGAGGCAGCCTCTGACACAAGCTCGGCCTGCAAGAGCTTCATCTTTGCAGCGCGTGAGGCTATCAACCAGAAGGTTGCGCAGCAGCCTGCACAGCCACCTGTGCCACCACTAAAAACATCGGCTCTGATGCAGTGAACTAAAACGGGGGCCGCGCTCCCTCAAGAGCCTTGAACGATTTTAAGCCGCCCAATAACGGGCGGCTTTTTTATTATTTAGTTACCTGCTTTAATATGGCTTCTTTGATGATCATATGGATAGGCAACGCAGTTGAGATAGCAGCCGATTCCTGCGCTATTTGACCCTAAGTGCCATGCCGTTTCAATGATGGCCCCGCCAATTTCAGATTGTTGGAGAGGCTGTATCGTTTGCGTTCGCGTCGATTCATCGGTTTCTTCAACCAGCATTTCGCCTTCTTTGATGTCGAAATGCTTGTGCAGCAATGTCAGCCCAAATCGATCAATCTTCCCGTGTTTTTCAAGCACAGCCTTGATGTCCTGAATGCAGGCTTCGTCATCTTCAGATCGAGGGCGAACAGAGAAGATGTCAGGAAAGGCGTTCAGAGCGGCGATGTTTACAGTTGACATGGTGTCGTACTCCTTTACTTTTGTGATGGTTCACGAGGAAGGAAAGAACTATGCAAAAGATTGGTGATATGTGGGTTGATGGCTTGAAAGACTCTGTTCACGCTTTTGATCTTGAGCAGAATATGAAAAGCCTTGATGCCTCCATTTCGATGAAAGAAGAAAAAACAGAGAATTTTTGCCAAGAATTGAAGTCTCGCTTCAAAGATTTAGTTGTTTCAACGCTATCGCGCGGCAGTAATTCTTTGAGTGTTCATTTCCCTGATTACACGCTTGGCACACAGGCGCTGCGTGATTTTTCTTCATGGGTGGCTGAACAGTCCATGCTGATGACTTTCCTCAAAGTAGATCATCCAGACGCGCCATTGCTCGATCAGCATCTTGCTGAAGGGTATGTTCTGGTTAATTTCGTCCCTCTTTCCACCACATCAGACCATCGTCTTTGCGCATGACGTCCTGAAGTGCGGCCAGCTTCACCTCGTTCGTGGCTGAGTAGTCCCAATCAGGAAAATCCTCGATCCAGCAGGACTCTTCAACAAACTGGCCTGCGGCTTCTCGCTGCGCGAAACCGAGCAGGTTTTCAAGGTCGATCAGCATCGGCCCTGCCTCGCAGAGGAACAGAAAAGCCCACCAGTCACCCGAAAATCTGTCTGTGAAGCGCTCAAGCGGCAGGTTGTGCTTGGCGCAGAAGGCTTCAAGCGGCACCCCGCTGAAAACCAGAAACGGGAGAGGTTCAGGACTCGTCTTCATGATGTCACCTGTGCTATGGATAGAGTTATGTCCAAGCTCGTGCGCCTGTTTAACCGCTTGGCCGTCATCCCCGAAGGGCTGCGGAAGCTCAAGCCGCGCCGTCGCTTTTACAGAAAGCGCCGCACCAAGAAAAAGTTTTAGCGCCTCGCACGTTGTTCAAATATCCGCTTCCCCCTTTGGGGGACGGGAGGGGGACGCGACCCGCGTCGCCGCGTTAAAAATCCCATGGCGCAGCCATGGTCTGTTTTTGCCTAGGTTTCGTAATACGGAACACGCTGCACCAAGAGCGGGTTTTGTCCCGAGAGCAAAACCAGCATGTCCTTGTCGCCCATGCGGCGGACGGCAGAGGTGGTCAGGCAGTCGGTCGCCTTGGAAAAGTAATCAGCGGTTTCGTTGTCGGCGACACCGAACACGCAGGTAATGCCAGACGAGCCAACGAAGGAGGCCACGCCCGAGCTGGGATAGCAGCGGTTAATCTGATCAACGTTTTGGAACACGCCCCAGACCTGCACCCCGTAGCCCGCCGACAGGGTGACGGCGGTTTCAACCTTTTCCATATAGCCAAGCTGGGCCAGCTCATCGAGGATGAAGAGAACAGGATAGGTTGGCTCCACCTCAGGCTTCTTGCAGATCAAGGGATCGAGCGCCGATGCGACGATGAGGCGGAGCCAGCGGGAGAAGGTCTTGAACTGGGGCGCAGGCAAGCAGACGAAGACGGACTGCGTGTGGGTGCGCCACTGCGTGAAGTCAACTTGCTCTCCACCATCCTTCAGGACTTCTTGGATGAAGGGGTCATCCAGAAATCGGGTTTGCTCAATGGCCGTCGAAACGATGCTGGCCCACTCTTTCTCGGCCATTTGTTTGGCCCAGTTGCCAACAGCGGCAACCGTACCCCCTGCGTGACGGCTGTTGCACATGAAGGCGATGGTTTCAGGCAGGTTCCGTGTGAGCCAGTGCCGCATCGTGACGAGATCACGTCCTGCACCTTCATGAAGCTTCGCCGTGACAACAGTCAGAATCAAGCCAGAGAGCAGGAAGCGGGCCGATTGTGCCCAGTGGTCAGTGTGATCACCGATCACCAAGGCATCGGCCAGAACAGCCGCATCCGTGACCAAAGAAGGGCCTTTGAGCGTGGCCAGCGGGTTGAAGCGGGACGTTTTCAGGCCAGATACCTCGAAAGGGTCAAGGGCATGGACAGAGCCGAATTGTTCGCGCGCCGCCCGCGTGATCTGGCAGTTCTCGCCCTTGGGGTCGAGCACCAGCACTGCGCCTTTATAGGTTTTCAGGTTCGGAATGATGAGGTCACGCCCCTTGCCAGAGCGGGAGCCCGCCACGATGAGGACGTGCTTGTCTGTGGCGATGCTGAAGGGGGTCAGCCCCACTTTGCCAAGGGCTACCCGTGCACCCTTGTCCGTGGCGTTAGTGCGCTGGAGCTTGGTGACCTCGGTGGTGCCCATGAGGCGGGCTTCGCCTTCAATGGTACGAGCGGCGTTACCCCGCAGGCGAAGCCAGCCAGAGATCAGGTAGAAGGACTCGCGCAGTTTGTCACTGCGTCCCATGACATCAATGACGCGCTCAGTGATCCACAGCGGCATCCCGATACACGCAAACATCGGGATAAATAAAATGCCAGCGGCGATCAGAATCGGCAGAAAAGCCGTGACGATGACGGTCACGAAAGGGAGCGCCAGTCCCACCAAGACCCAGATGGGACCGCCGAGGATGAGGCCAAGGCCGATCCCGAAATTAAGGAGAGTGTCCAGCCAGACAATGACCCCGTTGCCAAAAATGATGCTGACAGGAAAGAGAATTAAAACCGTTTGTTTAATTAGCGTTTTGTATGCGTAGTGATGGACAAGCAGTCCCGTTGCCAGCCATCCAAATGCGAAGAGCAATCGTTTATTTGTGAGCACGCGCCAAAGGACTTCTTTTGTGTCCTGATTCATGATTTCCCCCGCTTGGTTGTTGGCCTGCAGAGGTGAGAATTCCTATGCCTGTAAAAGTTTATTGAGCAATGAGGCTAGCTGTGATTTCTGACCTGTTTTTTTTCTGAAACCAAGCTCCGCTCTTCACGAAGGCATATATCATTTTTTTGTGATAGCTTGGAAGGCTTGCCATCATCAAGGTGGCAGCAAAAAGGGCCACCTTGTTACGGGTGGCCCTTTCGTTGGCTCGTAGAACGAGCCCCTTTCGCAGGGGTGAGCTAGATATAGGCGCTCCCGCCCCGCCCTTCAAGGGCTTTTCTTCAAATCCCGCACGGCGCTCTTTCTGGTCCTGTTTCGCTTCCGTCGCCCTTGCTCTTGTGCGTTGCACACGGCCCCGCTCCTTCCGTCAATCCGCTCAAAGAAGTTTTTGGTTTTTCCCACCCAGCGGGAGCAGCCGCCCGAGGGACGGGCGGCGGTGCTGCGCGATGGCGCAGCCCCAAACGGCCCAGTGGGGCCGTGCGCTGAGCCTCGTTGGGCACAGCGCGGCGCAGCATCTTTTTCCCTTGAAAACTCCCAACCTGTTGCCTAGGCTTCAGTGAGCAGAGAGACAAGTGCGCGGTTATGAAAACTCTTCGAGTTTGCCGCGCGAGCCACCTTGGGGAGGTGGCCCTGAAGGGGGGAAACCCCCCTTGCGCCGCAAAGCGGCGATCCCCCGTTTGGGTGTTGATCCCTTTTTGAGAAAGGGCTTGAACGTGGCGGTCTATCGCTGTGAAGTTAAAACCATTTCTCGGTCGGCAGGCCGTTCTGCCGTAGCCGCTGCCGCCTATCGCAGTGGCGAGAGGTTAGAAAACGAACATGGCCACTTCTACCCCGACCAGCGCGACGTGCACGACTACCGCCGCAGGTCGCGCAGTGTGCCCTATACGGAAATCTGCCTGCCCGAGGGGGCCCCAGAATGGGCCAAGGAGCGAGGCCGCCTGTGGAACGAAGCCGAGGCTGCCGAGGGGCGCAAGAACAGCGTGACGGCCCGTGAAGTGCTCTTGTCCCTGCCCCATGAACTGACAGACCTGCAACGGGCCGAGCTTGTGCACGGCTTTGCAGAGAAGCTTGTGACTCGTTACGGGGTGGCCGTCGATGTCTGCATTCACAAACCCGACAAACGCGGGGACGAGCGGAACCACCACGCGCACCTGATGATGAGCACCCGCCGCTTAGAGCCGCATGGTTTTACCGAGAAAACCCGCGAGCTGGACGACCAGCGAAAGCGCGGGCCTGAAGAGGTGCGCTTTATCCGTGAGGCTTGGGAGCATGAGCAAAACAAAGCCTTGGAAAAAGCCAAAAACCGCGAGCGGGTGAGCTGCAAGAGCCTACAGGCCCAGCAGATCGAGCGGGAGCCCGAACCCAAGCGCGGCCCCTGTGCCACAGCGTTTGAGCGGGCAGGACGGCCTTCAAGGCTTCAAGCGAGGTGGCAGGAGGTGGCGGCGCGCAATCGTCCCCGCCGAGAGGCGCGTGCCCATCCTCAGCCCCAGCGTGTTCCGACACCCCATCCCCATCCAATCCCCCCACAGCAGGCCCAGCGAGAGGAGCCGACGCACGAAAAGCCTGATCCGAACCGTCGTATCTGGGCAGAACACTATCGCCATGCGGCCCGTGAGCTGGCACATGTCAAAGAGGCACACGGGCGGGAACGCTTGGCGCTGGAGCGGCGTTTAACCGTCCTTGCTCCAGATACGCCAGAGCGTCACGGTCTGTCCAAGTGGCTTGCCGAGGTCACAGGGCGCACCGCCAGAGAGGAAGCCGCCGCAGAAGCCGCACGGCGGGCACAGGCTGCGCGTTACGCGGAAGAGGTCAGAAGGCTGGAAGAGAAGCAGCGCCACGAGCTGGAACAGCTTGAGGCATGGCACAAGACGGAGCGGCAGCGCATTGCCGCTGAGATCAAGGAAGAGGAACTGCAAAAGGCGCGTGGGCCTGTGAACACGTTTGAGCGGGTGAAGCAGCCCGAGCGCGAAGAGCGACGACTTGATTCAGGTCGTCCTTCTGGGGGTCGAGAGCGTGGA
>APMI01027786.1_pt1 | contig 14058 bp, 15 predicted proteins | sample 667938 | NCBI WGS metagenome assembly APMI01 (sample SAMN01084076, study PRJNA167559) | wastewater metagenome | biome: Wastewater | place: Denmark: Ejby Moelle, Odense | collected 2011-11-28 | reverse complement strand
CCTTCCCTCCCCTATCTCCCTTAATCCGTTATAATGAACCTATCGCTGATCGTATTGGTCGCGCCACAGACCATAGGATTGAGTAACGCCATTTATGGCAATTCAGATCGCACCTGAACACGAAATTTGGGTCATGACGACCGAAGGTGCGGAGATAACCGGATACAATCGGTATTATTTAGAAAAACTGGCAAATAAGAACTCAAAGTTGCCAGAAGATGAACGGGAAATCAAAGTTCGTAAGCGCTTGGGTCGCCATGAACTGTGGCTACCCGACTTGCTGCGCTATATCGAAGAAATCGGTTACGGCCCACACCAAGATAAATGACCATTAATCTGCTGTGAAGAACACTTGCGGAAATGATTTAATTTCGCCCTTTTTTCACGTATCTCCTTCCCTGCTTGATCTCCCGTAATCCGTTATAATGAGTCTATGGTTGATCATATTGGTCGCGCCACAGACCATAGGATTGAGTAACGCCATTTATGGCAATTGAAATTCCATCTGACCAACAAATTTGGGTCACAACAAATGAAGCTGAGGAGTTAACCGGATATAACCGCCGCTATCTAAAACAACTGGCGAATAAGAACTCGAAACTGCCGGATGATGAACGGCTGATCAAAGTTCGAAAACGATCAGGTCTTTTCTATGAATTATGGTTACCTGACCTGCTGCGGTATATCAACGAAATCGGTTACGGCCCTCACCAAGATAAAAAGTGACAAGCTAAACTTGTAATTAAAATTTTGTTCTAGTTGACTTTATGCCACGCGTGTCATAAAATAATTCTCAACCTCATCATTCCACTGCGCGAGATGTCGCCACACAGCTTGCCATTTAACTCAAAACGCCCTGCCCGCTTGGATACGAAAGCGCGTTCTTCGTATTGACGACGGCAAGTGGGTTCAGTGCTATATAGCTTGAAATTTTATCCACCCATGGCGAGTTTGCGTGCCAAGTGGTTGGTGATTGAGATTCGTCTCTTGGAAGTACCCGAAGCTGCGTGGCGTTGGCGTTCGGGTATTTTTATTTGAGGGTGTGTGGCATGTATTATGAGATGGCTTTGCGGGCATCGTAGTCTTGTTGGGCAACCGTCACTTTGGCAATGTTCTGCTGCGCCCAACTGCGAAGAACGGCTAACGGCTCAATCAATGTCATGCCGAGTTCAGTGAGCGAATATTCCACGCGCGGCGGTACTTCAGGGTAAACCACGCGCTTAACCAAACCATCGCGCTCCAGACTTCGCAGCGTTTGCGTCAGCATCTTCTGGGTGATGCCGCCAATCGCCCGCTGCAAATCCGAAAAGCGCATCGTTCCGTCTTCTAAGAGGCCGATAATCAAACTGGCCCATTTGTCGCCAATACGATCCAACGCTTCACGCGAGGGACATTGTCCCGCGTACATGGTTGTGAATTTTACTTTAGTATCCATTCGGGTACTACCCCACTTTTAAGTGCCTACTATCCAAAAGAAACTATTGGTATTATAGTACGATTAAGTCGTTAGTCGATAGTCTGTAGTTGTTAGATCAACACCACCACAGACATGTCGATTTGTAGGGACACAGCGTGCTGTGTCCGTCATTTTTCGAGGAGAGAAATATCATGCAAGAAACACAAAACCTAACCCCAAATGCGACACACGTTCCCAGCCTGCATCCGGCAGTGGAAGTGGGTACGGTGACCTTGAAGGTCGCTAATCTAGAACGGGCGCTGAAGTTTTATACGCAGTTGATTGGGCTAGAAGTCTTCAAGCAAGATGGTCACACAGCCGTACTCGGTGCGGGCAACCGCCCTATTCTGCTGTTAGAGGAAGTCTCCGGCGCAACTCGTTTGGCTCGTAATGTGACCGGTTTGTACCACGCGGCAATTTTATTCCCGACACGACATTCACTGGCGATCAAAATTCAACAGCTTGCACGGATCAACTATCCTCTAGGCGCGGGCGATCATCTGGTCAGCGAAGCCTTCTATCTGGATGATCCAGACGGCAACGGCCTTGAACTGTATCAGGATCGGCCACGTTCCACATGGAAGTGGATTGGTTCGCAGGTGCAAATGGCAACTGACCCGGTTGATGTTGACAGTTTGTTTGCTGAGATCAAACCGAATGATCCCGCGTTGAATAATCCAGCAGCTCCGGCAGGCACGAAACTCGGTCATATGCACCTGCGAGTCGGCAACATTTCCAAGGCTCGCGCTTTTTATCATGACGTGTTGGGCTTCGATATTGTGGCACAGATGCCGTCGGCCTTGTTTATCTCAGCCGGTGGCTATCACCATCACATCGGTATGAATGTGTGGGAGAGTAACGGCGGTAAACCCACGCCGGAAAACTCGGCGGGACTGCGCGAATTTAGCATATCCCTGCCCGACCAAGCTGAACTTGACCGCTTAACGGCGCAGATCGAGGCAGCGGCTATCACTGTCGAGCGCAGCGGAGAATCAGCGCTGGTGCTTGATCCCTTCCAGACACGCATCAAGTTGGTGCTGGCCTCATCACTTGCGCGTTAGCCCATTGCAGAAACATTAAAATTGCATTGAGGTTGGTTGACAAATGACCTCAATAGATCAATACTGTAGATAGAAAGGTTTGATGTAGTAGAAAGGCAAAGTCCCTTGACGGATTTGGTCGAACAATTACATAGACCAGTGAGGAACCTGTTTACAACAGGTATAAATATCCGAGAGGGTATTTGGTAAAGCCAAATGTATTGAACCATAGATCGCGCTGACATTGTCGGCGCGATTTCTATTTATAACCACGTTGAATATGTCAAGTCAGCGCGATTTCTTTTTTATCCAACAAAATTACGGTATATTAATATTCAGAATATCGTTTTTATAATTTCATATTTCGCTGCTCACATTGCACTCCTTGAAATTAGATTTGTTTTAGAAGTGAGTGTGCGCGAATGGAGAACCAAAAATCTGTCAGTTTGGAAAGCATTATCCCCTCAATTCAGCGAAACTCTGGTTACGTACAAAATATATTCGCGCAGCAATCCACTTTCGTTGGCAGAGCGTACGAACTGGCAAATATCGAAGAGTTATTTAAAAACCCGAGCTGCCGTTTGCTGACACTAGTTGGGTTTGGAGGCATTGGCAAAACACGTATTGCATGTGAGGCAGCTACACGGGTAACTGATGCCTTCGCGCATGGTAGTTACTTTGTTGCCCTTGCACCTATTTCATCTCCGGATATTATTGCCTCTACGATTGCATCTTCTATCGGATTATTACTGATTGGTGCTGAATCGCCTCGAACTCAACTCATCGATTACCTTCGCAAACGTGAACTTTTGCTGGTATTAGACAATTTTGAACATCTGATGAGTGCAGTCGATTTGATTATTGAGATTTTAGAAGCAGCTCCCAATGTACGGTTGTTGGTTACATCGCGCGAGCGGCTCAATATACATCAAGAGTGGGTACTGGATATATACGGGTTGGAGTATCCCCAAGATGAAATCATCTACCCTGTCGAACAGTACAGTGCTATCCACTTTTTTCTCAAATGCGCGTACCGCGTAAAGCCCGATTTTCGGCTTATAGAGACTATTCAATCGAGCGTGATTCGTATCTGCCGACTGGTTGAAGGGATGCCGCTGGGTATTGAACTTGCTGCCTCATGGGTGCGTACACTTTCGTGTCAAGCAATCGCTGATGAAATTGAGCGCAATCTCGATTTTTTGGCGAGCAGTCAGCGGAATATGCCCCAAAAACATAGGAGTATGCGGGCTGTTTTTGACCAGTCCTATAATTTACTGACAGAGGAACAGCAGCAGGTTTTCAGGAAGCTGTCCGTGTTTCGGGGTGGATTTCGACCTCAGGCGGCGGCGGCTGTCGCCAATGCATCCCTGATGACTCTGGCGGCTTTAGTAGATAAATCACTCCTGCGCGTCAGTACGGAGGGTCGCTATGACATGCACGAACTGCTGCGCCAGTATGGGGAAGATCATTTAAGAGCAACCGATATAGTCGATAGTGTTCATGATGCCCACAGCAGCACCTACGCCGACTTTATCCATCAACGGGTTGATGACCTGAAAGGACGCAGACAACTCGAAGCACTAGCCGAGATTAACGCCGATTTCGAGAATGTGCGTACAGCATGGAATTGGGCATCTGATCACAACAACGCGGATCGCATCAATAAAATGCTAGACGGTTTAACCCTGTTTTGCAGTCTTCGCAGCCGTATTCAGGAATCATGGGCGCTTACACAGCACGCGAAAAACCAATTTGCGGAAGATCATCGTTTTGAACGTGTTTGGGGTCGGTTAGTATCACATGCTCCTGAGCAAATAACGGCCTTGCAACATGAACTCCAAACTGCCCTCCAAATCGCACAGCACTATGATGACGTTGTGGAGATTGCCTCCTGTCTTTTAAGGTTGGGCACCGATGCCCTTGAAAAGCGAGACTTAGCTAAATCAAAGCAACTGTTTGAGCAAAGCCTGATGTACTACCGTCAGCTTGGGGATCACTACTGGGTCGCCTGTACACTTTTCAATCTCATGCTAATAGGCCATGAAGAAAGCTGGCACAATTTCAAGGTATATGGCGAAGAGAGTTTGCGGTTGAGGCGCGAAATTGGTGACCGTATTGGAGAAGCTTGGTCAATAGCGCCAGTAGCAATAGGCGAAGGGCGAGTTGGGCATTTCGCGGAGGCCGAACGCCTGTGGCTCGAACGGATCAAGCTTGGGCAAGAAACTGGCTCTTCATACCTGACAGCAATCGGTTACGGTCATTTAAGCTATCAAGTCTATTTCATCCAAGGTGATTTCGACAAAACCCGTACTGCCGCCGAACAAGCGCTTAAAATCGGAACAACGTTGAATTATCCAAACGCCATTGGATGTGGATTAATAACGCTCGGTATGCTCGCCAGCCTTGAAGAGCGCTACGAAGAAGGCAAAGCGTTGTGTCAGAAAGGCATTTCGATAAAAGTTCTTCCCTATGTTTCTGATCTGGCAGCGTGGGGTTTGTCGATTGCCGCCTGCGGTTTAGGAGACTATACAGCAGCAGGCGACTACCTATCGACAACCTTTAAGTACATTTTTTACTCGCGCGGTCTGACAGGCATCGTCGCGGGTTTACCTATCGCTGCGATACTTCTGACACATAAAGGCAATCCGGAACGCGCGGTCGAGTTGCTGGCTTTAGCTTTCACGCATCCTGTACATGCGTCCGGGTGGATAGAAAAGTGGCCACTGCTAGGGCGATTGCTTTCGAGTCTAGAACAAGAGCTTGGCTACGAGACTTATACGACGGCTTGGGAACGTGGTATGCTGCTGGATTTGGACGCAGTAGTGGCAGAATTGAGGCAACAATTTCAAAGAAACCCCATTCTCTCTAAAGGAAAAGAAACCTCATCGCCTACAACGCCCCTGAGTGAGCGTGAACTCGAAGTGCTGCGGCTCGTTGCCGAGGGATGCTCTAATCCGGAAATTGCAGATCGACTCTATGTTGGTGTGAGTACCGTCAAGAAGCATATCAACCATATCTATGACAAACTCGATGCTAAAAACCGCACTCAGGCCGTCGCCATCGCCCGCAAGCAGCAGTTACTCACGCCTTAGTACCCTTTTCACCCCCTCAATTCTCCTTTCGATTGATGACACTTCACCTCGTCTCCTGCTAAGTTGCACTTAATGCCGGAAAGTTTTGGAAGGCTGGATGTCTCATCTGGGCAACCGAACTTACCGGCAGCACAAAAAATATTCAGTCACTTAGGAGGAGATTGATTGATGAAATACTTTATTCGTTCCACTGTTCATATGCGGCGGGTTCTCACAGTCACCACGATGCTGCTTATCGTGGTTATTTTGGGGATAATTGGCCCGGCGATGGCTCGTCCATCAGCAAAGGGATCAGCAGCACAAACCGAGTCAAAAGCTGGTTCATGGAAAACATGGGTACTAACTTCCGGCAGCCAGTTCAAGAGCGCTGCGCCACCGGACGAAGCAGCCACCAAAAAAGAAATCGCGCAGTTGATGGATATGGCAGCCAAGCGTGACGACGCTGCTCTCCAACAAATCGCCTATTGGAACAGCGGTCCTGCGGCTTATCGCTGGAATCAGATTGCCATCAATGTCATGCTCAAGCGCGGTTTGCCCGCTAACACAGCTTTTCGGCATCTAGCCCTGCTTCATGTCGCTATCTACGATGCGACAGTTGCCGCTTGGGACAGCAAATATACCTTTAATCGTCCGCGTCCCAGTGAACTTGAAGCCGGACTCACGACGGTCATACCGAATCCGTCTAGCCCGGCATATCCATCTGAATATGCAGTGACCGCCGGAGCAGCCTCGGCTGTGCTGGCTTGGCTTTTCCCCGATGCCGCTCAGTCGTTCAAAGATCAGGCACAAGCCGCCGTTAACTCACGTCTGATGGCGGGAGTCGAATATCCCAGTGATGTCGAAGCCGGATTGAAACTAGGCGAACAGGTTGCTCAACTGGTCATCGAGCATGGAAAAGCGGATGGCTCGGATGTCAAATGGGCAGGCAGCATACCGACTGAAGCGGGTCATTGGACAGGCGAGAATCCAGCCTTTGCAACACAAGGATCGTGGAAGACATGGGTGCTGACCTCCGGCGACCAGTTCCGTCCAGCGGCACCTCCGGCTTATGACTCAGCGCAGATGGCAACTGACATGGCAGAAGTAAAGAGCTTTGAGCGTACACCAACCAGTAATGCCCTCGCCATGTTCTGGGAATTCGGCGCGGGTGGTCGGCGCATCTACTGGTTCTGGAATAATGAGGCTAATCGCGCAATTCTGGAATCTGGATGGAATGACAACGCTCCGCTGGCAGCACGTGCCTATGTATTAACAAACATTGCCGCCGATGATGCTGCTATCGCCTGCTTTGATGCCAAATACACCTATTGGGCAATGCGCCCCTTCCAAGTTGACCCCGAATTCAAATCCTTATTTACCACGCCTAACCATCCAAGTTATCCGTCGGCACACTCGTGCATTTCGACTGCGACGGCGACTGTATTAGCTGGCCTGTTCCCATCCAATGCCGCCAATATGATGGCGCTGGCACAAGAAGCAGGCGAAGCCCGCATCTGGGGCGGCATTCATTTCCGCACGGATGTGGTGGTGGGTACGACCTTGGGCGAGAACGTAGGTAATGCTGTTCTTACATACGCCAAGAGTGATGGCTCAAAGTAATTTTTTGCAGTCGATGAAACATGCTTTTCCGGGAAGTTGTTCGGTAAAGCCAAATTCTTAAAACCACCTCTGACGCGATTGCATCTTCACGATTGCAACCGCGTCAGAAGTTCAGCAAAGTCGATGTCATCGTTCGCACCCTAACCACCATATAAACCCAAATATGGATTCATAATCTGGTGGATGTGCAGAATTGATATTAGGAGCTTCCATGCGTGCAATAGCCCTCTTCACATTTTTATTGTTTCTTAGTTTCGGCTCATTATCAGGGCAAGATAGCAGCCCTAAACTTCCTGCTGTTATTGTTCCGAATACACAAATCGTCACACTCACCTCGAAAATCAACGGTCAAGACTATTTGATTTCGGTTGCCCTGCCGGATAGTTACGACGCATCAAAACAGTCGTATCCGGTTCTCTACTTATTAGATCCAAGCTTTTCTTTTCTATCGGTCACTGAATTTGTGCGCTTTATGGCATTCACAAGCACATTTCCAGAACTGATTGTCGTAGGTGTCGGCTATCCCCAAGATGCGAACGTATTCCAGTCTCGACAACGTGATTACTATACGTTTCAGAATGATTTCCTCAAAATCATAGGCGACGAACTTGTTCCGTTCATTGATTCAAGCTACCGAACCAGCAGCGCAGATCGCGCACTCATCGGTTTTGCAAGCGGAGGGGAATTTGTGTTCCATGTGCTCGTGAATGAACCTGAACTCTTTGATGGATACATAGCCATTAATTCAGGAGCCGCAGAGTTGCTGCCTTATCTCATGCGCGATGATAAGGTGTTTCGCAGCAAGTTCGTTGGCCGTAATGTGAGGCTCTTTATAGCCGAGCAAGGAACTGCAATGTTGAGCATTGCAATACAGAAAAGAGCTTATGATGGGCTAACGGCAACCGGGCTTTCTCTGGAAAAAGATGTCCGTGAGCCAGCTCTGCATCTCAGCCTTCCCGCAGCTATCCTAGCCATCTACTGTGGCGAAACCGTCTGCGAGCGGAGAATGCTTCTATTCGAATAGTAGAACTTCTAATACGGGTTGGGCTAGATCGTGATTACCTTATGGTTACAACTGGTCGAAGCGCGACTTGCCGCTGGCTTAACCCAGAAGCAGGTTGCCGAGCGTCTTGGGGTATCTCAAGCACAGGTCGCCCGCATCGAAAAAGAAGATTATGACGCTTATACCCTTACTACCCTGAGAAAATATGTTGCAGCTTTAGGTGAAGGGTTTTCGCTTGAAATACGGATACACACACCCGAGGAATCTACTGGAGAGAATGTTCACGTCCCAATGACCACGTAATAACAGCAGAACTATTCATTGCTACAGGCTCAAAACGGTTCAGATCGGGTGTGTTCGGTCTAGGTTTCGCGGTTAAAGCCTGCTAAAATCGATCCCCTTTTGACTTGAAAATTTTTATATCTTGTCCGAAATATCACCTAGTACGAGGGCTTCACCATGCGTTTAGGAATCGATTTTGGAACGACTAATTCGGCTGCGGCTGTCTACGATGGACAGCAGTTACATCCAGTCGAAATCACCACGCCGAAACGTTCGGCACTTCTGCCATCCCTCCTGTATGTTGACCGTGAACATCACGCCAAAATGGGTCTTGATGCCCGTGACCAGTACATTGAACACGAGACAGGCCGTGCCGTCCGCTGGCGCAGCCGCAAAGCCGGAACACTCGAATATTGGGTAGCCTCAACCGGCAGCAGTCCCATTCTTGTGTCCGAAAACATTTTTGTGACCTACGACGATGCGGCTTACGGGCGGCTGCTGCAATCGATCAAAACCGGCTTACGCAACGAGCAGTATAACGGCACACAAATTTTCGACCGCTACTACACCCTTGATGAACTGATCGCCCTTGTCCTCGGTAAACTGAAAACAACTGCCGAAAATCAACTTGAACAGGAACTGGATGAAGCGGTGATCGGTCGTCCGGTCAAATTCTCGGAAAAGGGATGGGTGTCTAACCGCGCTGAGGAGATCATTTACAAGGCGGCCTTGAGCGTCGGCTTTAAGCACATTAGCTTCCAAGCCGAGCCAATCGGCGCGCTGTATGTTATCACACGGCGACCGCTAAACGGACACGGGCGCTGGTCTTTGACTTCGGCGGTGGAACACTCGACCTGACGATAGCCGAAGTCGGTGGCGGCATCACACCTCATGTACTCGCCTCGCGGGGTGTGCTGGTCGGTGGTGATGACCTCGACAAACGCATCATGAAGTCGCTGCTCAAATACTTTGGTGAAGACTCCAGCCGTGACATACGCCTGCCCCATGACTTCGTGGATATGCTGGCGGATTGGCAGACCATGCCGGAACTTTCCCGCCCACATAACGAAGATACCCTTCGCAACCTCCGCACCACCAGCAAACACCCCGAAACGATTGATGCGCTGCGCTCATTGGTCACCAAGAACCTCGGTTACAGCCTGTTCCAAGAGATCGAGCGCGTCAAAATCGAACTTTCGAATAAGATGATGGCGCACTTCAAATTCCAGAAGGAGAAAATTCGCATCTTCGAGCCGATTACCCGCTGGCAGTTCGAGAGCATGATTAAGCAGGAAATCAAACTGGTGAAGGATGGCCTCGACGCGGTGCTGGACGAAGCAGGCGTGACGGCTGATCAGGTTGATGTGGTGCTGCGGACGGGCGGTTCATCGTTAGTTCCGGTGTTCGTCAAGCTGCTGGAAGATCAATTCGGCGCAGGGAAAATTCAGAACATGGACCCGTTAGAGTCGGTGGTCGGCGGCTTAAGCATCATCGCCCACGAGGACAGCGGCTTGCGCGGAGGCTATCGTGGTAAATATGTGGAACGTCCCGAAGCCTTGATCCAGTCGGTTAATACCAGCGGCACAATCCCTTATAAAACTTATATGTTCGGCATCAACCAGCGCTGCTATGTGGATCAAGAAACGGTGCTGCGGCGCATTCCGGTGGAACTGAGCGGCTTCCCGGCGGTGATGCCTGCTTATACTGATCGTGATCAAACGGCTGATGATTTTCTTTGCATCACACTGGCACATCCGGCGCGGTTGTATGTGGCTTACGGCACAGGTGCGGTAACCCTACCCCACTGGCTCAAAGACTTCACCAAGCTCGAGGATTTCACGATGGAAATCGAGGACGAGTGGTACGGGGTGCGGCGTATGCAAATCTACCGGCAGGATTTTCCGGCGGGCGAAGTCATACTCGGCGGGAACGCATCGGCTGGCGCGAAAGGCAAACTGGAGGCAGCTTATATCGTGGTAGCCGAGAAGAAAGCGAACTAGAATTGAAGTACAGTTATCGGGAGATATTCGATGCGGAAAACACATACATTAAAGCTTGTCGCAACACTCTTTTCGCTATTTATCTATACAAATCATCTCCTTGCTCTACAGCAATCGCTGCGTGATATGTTAAGTGGATATAAGAGTTTTCGGCTGAAAAGATCGTGGAATTTTTCGGGTATGGGCAGTGACATGAGATTCCTCTTTTTTAGGCTAACTTTAGAAGCACTTTCCCTATTCATCGTATCATAGCGGTAGCAGAAATTTGCTCGATTTGGTTTAGGCTTGGATGAGCGAAAAGCAGTGTTTTCCTCTATCGTTAATCCCTGTCTTTGAATCACTCAGGAGATATGATGCTCGAAAAACCCGATCTCCAAGATGAACAAATAGCCGCCTGTTTGCGCGATGAATACGGGTTAAACCCCTCCGAAATCATTTTCCTCCCGTTGGGCGCGGATATGAATACGGCTGTCTATCGGGCAGTTTCTATTGATGCCCTGCCCTACTTCGTCAAGCTGCGGCGCGGAGCGTTTGATCGCGTCAGTGTCGATGTGCCAAAGTTCCTGCATGATGCGGGTATTCAGCAAATCATCACACCTCTACCTACCCTATCCGGCAGTTTATGTGCAGCGCTCGACGCGTTTAATGTCATTTTGTATCCCTTCATCGAAGGGCAAAACGGTTGGGATGTGGCACTCTCTGAAGAACAGTGGATGGTCTTTGGACGAACGCTCAAACGCATTCACAGCCTCGATTTACCGGCAGATTTAAAGGCACGCATTCCACGCGAGAATTATTCTCCTTATTGGCGTGAAGAAGTCAAACAGTTTCAACGACAGGTTGAGCATACACACTTTGCTGATCCGGCTGCGGCAGGCTTAGCGCAACTGTTGAAAGAAAAACAGGCTGTCATCAACCACTTGATCAAACGGGCAGAAGATTTGGGAGCGATATTGCAGAGCCAAACAACCAGCAAGGTCTTGTGTCACACCGATATTCATATGGGTAACTTGCTCATTTGCGAGGATGGCGCATTGTATATCGTGGATTGGGATCAGCCGATACTTGCGCCCAAAGAACGCGACCTGATGTTTATTAACAGCGGGATTGGTCACGCATGGCTTGAGCCGGAGCAAGAAGAAGCCTTGTTTTATGCGGGATATGGTCAAACCGAGATTAATCCGGTGGCGCTAGCTTACTATCGTTATGAACGGATCGTACAGGACTTTGCGGCTTACTCTGAACAGCTTTTGCTGACCGATGAAGGTGGAGAAGATCGCGCCGAAGGTTTGCGACGGGTTGCCAGCCAATTTTTACCGGGTGCGGTGATTGATATAGCTTACCGGACGGAAAAACGACTTCCGCCTGAACTCCAGACTGAATGGGTTCAGGCGGGTGGTAAGTTATTTGGATGAAACCGGAATTTTCATCTTCGGTACGGCAGTGTTGTGTACCAACCACGACATAGCCATATTGGCCTCTTTAAACGCCATAACCCTCAGCCCGAACGGACGGTACGAGTCCATAAATTCCTTCAAGTTCATGATTGCCATAGTCTGCGGCGGCCAGACAATCGCCCAATACTGCCATCCGGCAGCTAATACTTGAGGGAACCAGACCGTTTTTGCCCATTCGGTGTCGTCTTCAGGCAAAGCCGAATTCATTCTGTCATCCGACAGCCACTTGTGAGCTTCATATTTCTTGAACACCTCTAAGCCAGCATTCAGAGTATTACGAAAGACCTCACCTTGAACGGTCTGATGAAATGTGTGATGCACAATTTTCGTGTCGGGGTGATACACCAGCTTTACATACTCATTATTGATGATCGTAATATCAGACATAAAAGATTTCCTTTCCTGTATGCACTATCCTCATTGAACTGTAGAAAAGCTCACGCTACCCTTATATTACGTAATATAGTGTAATTATCTTCTTAAAATACTTGTGTTTTTGTAAAAAATGTAAATTTATCACAAAGTATTTAATTCCATTTGGGAAGTTCTAAATCAGAAAACAAATTTGAGCAAAAACAGCTTGACCATCAAAGAATAACAGCCGATAAAATTCACAAACTCTCATATGTGTCCCAAAAGCCCAATGATAAAATGGTATAAGTGTAAGATTGAGACCATATAAGGGTTAATAACGCAGATGACCGATTTAATAAATTTGATTTATGCAAGTTCAGCAACACACATGATGAGCAATCAAGATTTGCTGGATATTTTAAAAAAATCACATGAAAACAATGCCCGTTACGATATTACAGGGATGCTGCTGTATCGAGGTGGCAACTTTTTACAGGTACTTGAAGGCTCGGAAAAAGCGGTTGATGAGCGTTTCAAGGTGATTATGGAAGACCCACGTCATCGACAAGTAACACTGCTGCTGAAACGGCCTGTACCCAAGCGTCAATTTGAACAGTGGGAAATGGGCTTCACCAATATCGATACGATTGATACCAGTACCCTACCCGGTTATACGCCTTATCTCAATGAACCATTTAGTTCAAAACGCTTTACCGATGTCAGCTTTGCCTATGCCTTTCTCAATATGTTCAAAGAGGGAATGCGCTGATGAACGGCTAGGCGTGATAGTGTGTCTCTAAAATCGTGACAATTCACATGTGCCATATTCGATCTCCACTATAGAATAAGGGAAGTAAGTCAAAATCCGATAATATATGGAGATTTGAACGTGACCAGATCAACCCTGCTGCGACTTGCCCTTGTTTGCATTTTGCTGGGGACGGTGTTAGTGGTGGCTCAAGCTGCGGAAGCGCAGCCTACTAAACCGCAATGCGACCTCGAAGCCGTCATTAAGCATCAAAATGAACACGCACAAGAATTAGCCAATTTCGCAGAACAAGCTAAGGACAATCTTGACTCTGCGCTTGCCACGTTGTATCGAACCGCCATCGCTTATCAGGCTTTAGCCGTTGAGTGTGGCTTTGCGAACGGCATAGCGGTGGAAGCGGCTCATGAATTGGAACATTCAGGCTTATTTGATGCTGATGCCGATACGCACGTCCACGATGAGGCCGAAGAAGCCGAAGTATTAGCGATAGCACGCTCGATTGGTGATCCGGAAAATGGGAAAATCCTGTTTAACACGTTCAAGACTGAAGTTTCGTTTGCCTGTGCCACTTGCCATCGTGTTGATAGCACCGAAACCTTGGTTGGACCGGGGTTGCTTGGCATTAGCGGTCATTCACATGACCACAATGAAAGTGCTTCTACTGACACAACCGATGCAACACACGACGACCATAGTGATGACCATGAGAGCACAACCGATGCTATGAGCGGCATGGATATGGGCGAAGCAACTGCGGAAGCCAGTGCAGAACATGAACAAACCTTGGAGCAGAAAGTTGAATTCCTACGCACATCCATTACCAACCCGAGTGCGTTTGTCATGACCGGATTCCCTGATAATTTAATGCCGAAGGTCTATGGCACAATTTTCAGCGAGCAGGAAATCAATGACTTGATCGCTTATCTATTGACATTAGATTAGACACATCATCTAAAACATACGAGAAATTGTAGGGGCGGACGGCTGTCCGCCCATTTTTGTATTT
>APMI01047420.1_pt1 | contig 14061 bp, 9 predicted proteins | sample 667938 | NCBI WGS metagenome assembly APMI01 (sample SAMN01084076, study PRJNA167559) | wastewater metagenome | biome: Wastewater | place: Denmark: Ejby Moelle, Odense | collected 2011-11-28 | reverse complement strand
TGCAGCAGATGCCAGGAATGGTGTTTTATTAAGCCTTAATGGTAATACAGGTACGCAAACATTTACGTTACAAAATGTGAACGCACCGGTTGCAAATGTAAAAAAACAGCTGTCAGCCGTAGTGCCCGGTAAGTACCTGAACGTTTCGGTGGATATCCGGATGGCCGATGGCAGCATAGTAAAAAGAACAATTTCCCCCAACAGTAATACTATAGTCAATAAACCAGTAAGAAGAGAAAATATTACCGGCCAAACCAGCGACAACTGTGTTACCAAAGTGGTAAAAATTGACATGGAGACGAAAGACTTTGTGCCTGTAACGGCGAGTAATTATTTACGGTTTAATGCCCCGGGATTAATTTATGATGTACGAAGATTTTTCGCCGGGGATTATACTGATAAACAAATTTTTCCCAACGGGGAAAACAGGAACCCGGTTCAGGTTGCCACAACGGTACGGAATATGTCGGGCAGTATTACAGAACCGGTACAGCAACCTACCGTAAATAATATCAACCAGGCAATAAAAAATCTCCAGGAGAGATATTCTGCGGATCCATTGCAGACCACCAGTCAAAGCATGATCTACAGAAGCTCCTACGTGGAGAATAATACTGAAATGCAAATGAAAATCGGCGCTTCGGCGCATTATATGGTAGCCAGTTTTGAAAGTGAAATGGCTATAAAAAATACAAAAGAGACAAAAACATTTTATATCGAGGCGGAAAAGGAATTATTCACACTCTCGGCTGATAAACCCGAATCAGGCTGGCTAAACAGTAATGTAAGCGGGCAGGAAGACCTCGGGTATATATCTTCCGTATCCTATGGTGTTAAAGTGGTTGGCAAGATTGTGATCAATAACACAGAAGCAAGTATTAGCGGCCGGTTTAAAGCAATGATAGAAGCAGGTTTTGCGGGAGGCAGTGTTGATATAGCTGCCTTATCAAGAGAAGCAACCAAAGATGTGCAATGCTTTTTTTATGTGATAGGTGGGGTGAGTGAAAAAGTTGTAGGGACAAACCTGGCCGATGCTTATTACAGGGTGAACGAGATACTGCGCAGCGTGAATTATAAGACCTGTATGCCTATCCGTATTACTTTCAGGTCTTTGTCCACCGGGAATGCGATTACTTATAAGGATGCGACCAACAGTTTTCCTTATGAAGTTTGTCAGCCGAAGGCAATCCAGGAAGCGAATAAAAACTACAATTTTAAAATTAACAGCATGTCGGCGATCGGATCGGATATAGAATTGTACGGTGATGTGTGGGTGGAATTGTGGAGCCCGAAGTATGGGGACCTGAAGCGTTTCCGCACCACATCAAACAATATGTTTGGGCTGAGACAAAATGTGCACCTGGAAAGCAGCGACCTGGCCCGCTATGCAATGAATCTGCCCGCAGTAAGTTATATGAATATCCCGGCAGAACTGGTGAAGGATGCAGAAATACACATTTACTATAATCTTTTTGACTATAATACGGTAGGCAGTGATGATGCATTGAAACAACGGGGTGGAAGCGTTTTTGTGATTAATGATGTTCTGCCCCAGGCTTACTTCCGGTCCGTGATTCCGCTAAAAAGACTACGGGAAGAAATAGGAGGGTCCTTATTATACTCCACCGATTTTGTTGATGGAGACGGGGTAACACTCACGTTTAAGTTGACGGAAACTCCTGTCGTCCGATAGGCAGTTTTCCAATGGCACATAAATTTTACCCGGCTGCAAAGCCGGGTATTTTTTTACTGCAAGTAATGTAATGCCGCTTAAAGCCGAGAAAAACTTGGCGGTATGCGGGATTAAAAGTTAGTCCATTCTTTTCCCGACCCGTTGTCAAAACCATATTTGCGGGTAATATTGGATTTCCCGGTTTTATCAGTTTCATAATAGGTCCAGCCAATCCGTGTGGCAGTAATAACAGCTGAAGATGTCATGGCTCCGTTACATCCCATAGATTCAGAACAACTATTCACTTTAATATTTTCCATTTTTATGGTGTAAGAAATAATTGGAGCACCGCCAACTCCGGTTTGTATCACGGTAAGCACACCGCTGGTCAGCAGGCTCCCATTATTCATTGCTCTTTTCAAATCTGCAGATGCACCGGTAATATTCATAGTGAAAGAGAGCTGGGAATTATTCTTTCCTGCCGCAGCAAAGGATAAAACGTAAATACTTCTTTCAAAACCTTTTGCAGTTGCATCGCCTTTTATTTGCTGGCCGGAGGCATCGGTTAATTTTAGATAAGTTTCCTGTTTCTGTGCCAGTGCTGTAACAGGTAAAAATAAAAGCACTAAAATGAGTGTACGCATTTTTTTGAGTTGAGGTTAATGATTATTTGGCTAATCCATATTGTGTATAAATGCCGGAACCGGGGTATTCAGCGTCCAGCAGGTTAAGAATTCTTGCTCCTTTTATACAAGACCAGAAGGCATGATACAGTTTGGGTTTTTTCTCAATTTTTGAGCATTGCAGCTGCCAGTTATTAGGTACACTGAAAGTCCCGGTGGATTCCACCTGGTCGAATTTCATATTACCCACCATTCCGTTTACGGCGATAAATTTCCAGTAATAGGAATTACCTCCTTTAAAATCAAAAATGATATTGCTCTGGTGTACATTCATCCCGGCATAATTACCCGTGTACACATGATACATCTGCTGTATCCCAGTAAAGTCACTTGTCCATTTTCCTTTAAAGTCTGAAGCGGCTACGGCAAATTTGTTATACGTTTTCATAAATGATAAAGGGTTCATCAGGTCGCTGTCGGTATCCCATCTTACTGCTTCAGGGTCTGTTTTAAATTGTTGTATGAAGCTGTTTTTATCGGGGGCAATGAATTCAATCCAGCCAGTTTCGCCCTGACGGAATAAAAGGACGAATACTTCTTTTCCGCTGCTGTTTTCTGTCAGGTATCCCATGCCGAGATAAGGCCTGTTGTAGGTATTGATATAAGCGGTTTTATAATTCCTGAGGCTGCTGTAACGCGGAGCCACTAAAATGTTCCAGGCAGCGTTGGTCAGTGGTTCAGGGTCAGCGGGGAAAATAGTTCCTTCTTTGGGATAATGCAGCAGCACTTTGAGATTTCCTTTGGTTACTTCCACCCAGTCCGGTTTTTCAACAGCCGTCCATCCATCATCAAAATTGGTAGTGTTGAAGGCGAATTGCCCGGTTGTAACTGGTTGTGATTTTACGGGTTCTTCTGTTTTTTTTATTACCGGCGTTTTTGTAGTCACCGGTTTTTTCAAATCCACCGATTCAAGAAATTTTGTCATTTCTGTTTCATAAGCATCTGTGTTGGTCATGATCAGGATATTCATTAGTTTGCTATAGCCGGAAGAAGAAACCAGCAATGCTATACCTTTGCTGCCATCGCTTTCAAAAGGGGCATAGCCGCTCTGTGCTTCCCAGCCATTTTCTGTAACAGCCGGTTGCATTTCCGGCTCGCTGGTAACGGACACCACTTCTTTTACTAATGTGGACCAGGCTGCATCAAAATTTTCTTTTGGTGTGCTGGTTGCGTCAATGGCCTTGTACAGGGTAATAAGGCAAAAGGCCCCTGTTGTTGTATTCTCTTTGGTAAACTGCACAGTTTGTGCCGTAGCTTTTTTGCTCCATCCTTTTGGAGCAGTGTATGCAGCCAGGTCAAAAACCTGTTTTTGTGAAAACGAGGGGATCATTATCCAGCAGGAAATGAGCAGGGGTATTAACTTTTTATTCAGCATGAGTTATTGTTTTACCAATGAGTAGATGGTTCCATATTTATCTTTCAGGATCAGTGCCCTGCCTCCTTTTACGGCTTCAAAATAGCTGTCAAACTTTTCTTCAGCTCCCTGGAAACGGTTGGTGAGCCGGATAGTCCAATTCTCAACAATACTTTTGCCTTTATAGCTTTGACTTGAGAACTTCATGTTGCCCACCATACCCGATGCCCCATAGTGGTTGCTTTGGTAATTATTGCCGGGAAGAAAGGTAAAATCATCTGCAGTGGAAGTGGCGGTTGTCCCTGCAGTACCGCCTGTGTTTACATAATAATAGCTTATGGATGCGTAATCTGTGGTGCTCCATTTGCCAAGCAGATCGTTTGGTGCAACAGCAAATTTATTCCTGAATTGCATATTGGCAGTTTTGTCCCAGTCAAACTCTGTATTATGATAAGGCCCGAATTCATTTTCATAAGTTGTTTTACTGTCTGTGATAAATTCAATGTAACGGCCATTGCCTTTGCTGTAGTGTTTTTTAAATAAAACGATATGAACGGTTTTGCCGGTTGCAATTTCAGTAGCGTCGGCCCTGATAAAGGAGACCGATTCCCAACTTTGAATGCTTTTCCACTCAAAGTTTTTCATGTTGCTGTACCGTGGAGCCACCAGTATATTCCAGGCAGTATAATCACCGTCTTTCAGCACGGAGTTATAAGCATCTGCTTTTTTTTCCGGGTAATGCAGTAAAACTTTGATACTCCCTTTTTTTACTTCCACCCATTCTTCCTGCACCGTGCTTACCCAGCCATCATCCCAATTGGTTGTAGTAAATGCATAAGCTTCTTTACGTACTATTGTATTGGCAGCAGCGGGTTTTGACGAACTGGCCCCTGCTCCTTCATTTGCCTGCGGTACTATTTTCAGGGTTATTGATTCAAGGAATGTGGTTATATCTTTTTCATAACTGTTCGTGTTGGTAAGTATAACGAGGTTTACCATTTTCCCGTTTGAAGAGGATGTGATCAGCATTGCAACACCTTTTGTATCATCGCCTTCAAAAAGTGCATAGCCGCTTTGTATTTCCCAGCCATTGTCTGTTGTTACAGGCTGCATTTCCGGAGGGGATGCTATGGTTACAGCCTTCTTTACAATACTTTCCCAGGCGTTGTCAAAATTAGCTTTTGAGTCAGCTGTTCCGGGTATTGCTTTATACAACTGCATGAAACAAAATATATCCTTTTCAGGTTCTTCCTTCGAAACCAGGAGAGATGAAGCTGTTGTTTCTTTTTCCCACCCCTTTGGTAAGCTGTAGCTGGCAATATCAAAAGTTTGTTTTTGCGCTTGTATTACTGTAGTAACGGTTACGAACAATCCCAGGAACAGGTTATTTAAGTTTAATGCATTTTTCATGTTCATCATTTGGTTTTTACCAGGCTATATTCCATTCCGCCATCTTTAAGTTTTAATATTCTCCCGCCTCTTATAGCTACGAACCAGGCTTCAAAATTGTCAGTCTTTCCTTCGAAACGGTTGGTTGCGGTAAGGGCCCAGTTACTTACCGTGTATTTCCCTTTATAATTTTGCTGGAATGTACTCATGTTCCCTACAGCACCTGTGGCACCGTTGTGAATGCTTGTATAATTGCCTCCATTATTAAAATTAAAAGTGGCGCTTCTTGCAGCTACCGTCATGCCGGCATAACCCTCATAACCGGACGGGGTTGTATAATACCATTGAGCCGTGGAAGTATTGCCGTCCTGCCAGGTTCCTGCAATATCATTGACGGTGATAGCAAATTTGTTATAGCCGCCCATATTGGAAAGATCAGACGGAGCAAAGGCTCCGCCATTTGCTTTTGGAAATTGCTCCCATAACGATTCTTCATCTTTTGCGGAGCCGATTGTTATATAGGCTGTGTTGGGAGAAATATCCAGCCGCATACCAATAAATCTTCTTTGGCCTGTTTGCTTATCAGTAGCCCATCCTTCCACATAAGCGGGCTTTAAGGAACCCAGTACTTCCCCGTTGTCTTTATATTGCTTGGTTTCAATTGTGAAATATTTTGAAACATAATTATCCCAGTAATAATCCCTGTCCACGAGCCCTGTACCGGAAAAATCAGACGCATTATATTGTAAAGCAAACCAGAGATATACTTTAATATCTCCTTTAGAAACAAGTACCCAGTCATCCTGGATAACGCTTGTCCATCCGTCATTGAAGTTGGTACTTGTAAACGCAAAACCACCTGTTACCGGGGCCGCAGTCGTATTAACCTGTTCCGGGGTTTTTTCGGGGGCTCCATTTTCTTTTTTAAAACTCACCGACTCTAAAAAAGCTGTCATTTCTTTTTCATACACATCCGTATTCGTCAGGATAATGATGTTGACCATTTTGCCAAAGCCGGTGGTTGCGACAAGTATCACAATTCCTTTTGTGCCCTCGCTTTCAAATGGAGCGTAGCCTGATTGGGCTTCCCAGCCGTCTTCTTCAGCAGCAGGCTGCATTTCCGGATCCGACGAAACAGTTACCATGCCTTTCACAAGGTCTGTCCAGGCCGCATCAAAATTGTTTTTTGCATTACTGGCAGCAGGAATAGCTTTAAAAAGGGTAATGATACAATAGGTCCCTTTTGCTGCATCCTCAACAGAAAACTGGAGACCGCCTCCGTTCTCAGCCGTTTTTTTCTGCCAGTCTTTGGGCGGGGTAAAACTGGCAATATCAAATGTCTGTTGTTGTGATGATGCCGCAGATGCGGCAACGAGAAGCAGTGCTAATAATAGTTGTTTCATATGAGGCTATTTATTTGCAGCAAATTCATATTTCAAAAATGCAATATCCTGTCAATGTTGTCGTCCCTTAAAAACAGGATATTTGCGGGATTTATATGTTTAATTTTTGTAAAAAGGATTAGTGCCAATATAAATTACCTCGTTTTCAACAACAGGGTTTTTGTCTGCAGTTCCCGTAAATGCTTTATGTACGATCCTGCCATCACTATACGTTAACACAATGGTGAAATTGCTGATAACGTATGTGCCTTTACCTGGCGCATTCAGGGGGGATTGATGAGGTTGCAGGCAATTGCTTACAAAGATTCCCCTGTCATCAAAGGTTCCGTCTTTTTTGAACCAGATTACCTGGCGGCAACCCGGCTGACTATAATAAGGATCCTTCCTCCAGTTAGGTATATAGCTCCATCCGCCCTCGAGTGTGAGTCCGTCAACTTCAGCACACTTATAGAATTTGAATGTGTAACCCTGTTTTTTCATTGTGGTTGCCGAGAGTTTTTCAACTTTGAAATCTTCATACCTTGATTTAAAGCTTCCTTTGTTTCCCTGGAGCATGAATGTTCCCCAGGAATCAGTTAACTTGTTTTTATTACTGAAGTTTGCCAGGCCTTCTGTTGGAAAATGAGGATAATAATCCCCGTTTGGGTAGATTACATAAAACTTCGGTTTGATTTTTCCCATTGAATTATTATTAAACTCAATGGTATTGGGACTTGCAGGATTATACTGCATATTCATCCATACAGCTGGCTTTTCATCAGCTTGTATTGCCTGCGGCTGGGATGTTCTTTTTTGACCAGGTTGTTGTGAATGATCTGGTGAATGCAGGGAAATTGCTGCGAGTAGTTTTTCCATTTCAATTATATAATCATTCCCGCTGAGCAAAACGAGAATATTCACCAGTTTGTTCATTTGTGTGGCAGATAGCAGAATCGCTGCGCCTTTAACGTCATCCTTTTCAAAAGGAGAACTGCCGGTCTGTGTTTCCCAGCCATTATCTGATGAGAGTGGTTGCATAACAGGACTGGCAGCCCTGGTATTTTTGTGAACCAGCGTTTCCCAGCTCAGGTCAAAATTTTTTTTGGAGTCACCGGATGCGTCTATGCTTTTATATAAGTTCACTATACAAAATCCGTTGGAACCACCATCTTTTGTAAACGTAATAACATCATCAGTTTTTTTAATTTCCCACCCGGGAAGCTCTTCATAGCTGGTAAGGTCGAAGGTTCTCACCTGACCTGCTGCCAGGGTACAGCAAAGCAGGAAAACGAAAACAGCGTTTAGTTTCATGAGCTTTGTAGTTTTTACAATTCTGATATTCCTGAAAAAAAGGAAGCCAGTGGGCAATTAATTTTTAATAATTGACTTCAGTTTGTCTTTTAACTTTTTAGCCCCTGTTTTTTTAGGACTTTGTTGTTCGGTCTCTGCGGGTGTAGTGGTAGTCGTCGCTGCTGGTGTTGTTGTGGTACTGCCGTTAGTTGTGGTTGCTGCCGGTTTAGTGACAGCAGCATTTTCCGGTTTGGAAGGTACAGGCTGGCTATCTGCCATCTTTATTTTCTCTTTTGAAATTATTTCTCCTTTCAGCCATTCTTTTACAAAAGCAGTTACCACATCATTTACTTCTTTGCCTGCCCTGTAAATAGCTTTCCATTTCAGGCTTTTCTTTTCATAGACCGGGTTTACAAATTTTTTGATCTTGTATTTATCCGGCTCTGTCAGTTTCGCTGTAAAATCAACTGTGGCAGCCAGCTGTAGGTATTCCTGCAACCTTTTTTTGACAAGTACTGACGGATCAAGGGGATAAGCTTTTTCCCAGGCTTCTTTTCCGGGGAATGGTTTTTTAGCGGCTTCTATTAATGCGTCCATCTTTTTTTGGTTTTCATCCATCAGCTTTTGCTGTTCGGCTACGTATTTGGTATCGGTTTTATAATTATTGATATTTTTTTCGAAGACGATTTTATTTTTCCGGAGATTGGCGAGGGTTGACCCATTCTCGGTCAGCGGCATAGCGGCTTCCCGCTGGCTGTTGTATTTTTCGATGAACTCTTCACTGTTTACATATCTTTTTACATAATCGCACATTTCAGCAGCAGCTGCTGTTTTATCGCCGGCAACGACTGTTGCCAATGATCTTGCATACGGCAAACGGAATGATTTCAGCTGGTTGTAAACAGAATTGGGGTCGCCGCCTTCATATCCTAATTCCATAGGGCCGTTGTCAAAACGTCCAACGAGGTTATTAACAAAATAATACCTGGCAGTTTCCTGCTGCATACCGAGCCGGGTAAAAATGTCATCGGCCATTTTAAATCCTGCGGTAATAACAGTGGCAGTCACAATGCTGAGGAAGAAGTACTTTTTTTTCATTTTATTTCTGTTTCGTTTTTATAATGATTACTGGTTTTCTCCCATGTACCTTGAAAAGAGCCCCGAAGAGTTAAACCTTCCATCTAAAGGCAGGCTGCATCCGAATACTATATAATTCCCTTTCCTGGAGATTGATGGTGTGGATACATATCCCCCGGTTATGGATGATACCGGGGTCATTTTCTTTGTATTCAGATTATACATAACAACATTGCCAGCCGGCGTACCAAAATTGGCAGCCCTGGTAGTGAATGCGGCTATTTCTCCATTGTAAGACAGGGCTATTCTTTCTCCCTGCCCATATGGGCTGTCGCCGTTCCCTTCTATGCCATTACTATCCACGCTAACACGGACCGTACTGTTTGTTTCTGTATTATATACAAAAACATCCTGGGCATTATTATGATCATCAGGAACAACATTGGAAGCGGTGGTTGAATACGCAATATAACGGCCGTCTCCTGAGATGGTGGGAGTAACAACCCTGCTGGAGCTTTCATCACCCTGGTTTCTTTCTCCGCCATGGTAAGCCATGGTAATACGGCGTAAAGGAAGACTGACATTACTGGTATTTCTTTCATACAGGAAAATATCCCATAAGTTATTGTTGTCATCCGGGACCAGCGTATATGCGTAGGAACAAAAAGCAATTCTGTAACCATTCATATCAATAGAGGGCTTTGAGCCACCAACTCCTTTACCGGTTTTATGGTCTTTGCTAATGAGTACCGGTGTTTTGTTTCGCTGCCACAGGTACACATTCACTCCTGAAACCTCCACCGGGCTTTCTGTAAGATTTGTAGCAGAAGATGAAAATGCAACATGACCACCCATGCCAGAAACGGAAGGTTCGAAGCTTTCTCCATTGGCTTCTGCACCACCGGGGCCTGTACTGATCCTTTCCAGTTCCCCGCCTTCAATTGTGTTTCTCCATAAAAAAACATCTCTTACGGCATTCCTGTCATCCGCCACAAGATTAGCAGCGTAAGATTCGAATGCAACATACATTGAACCAACAGAAATTACGGGAGCAAAGCTGTTGCCATTGCCCTCTGCGCCATCGGGAGCCCTGCTGATCATTATCGTTTTATTGGTAAGCCGGTCCCGCCAATATACCTGCCTGTATTTTCCTGTTGAACCGCAAAGCCCCTGTGCCTGTGAAACAAAAACAACATACCTTCCATTGTCATCCGGTTCTTTACTAACTCCCGGATCCCAGCTTTCAAAGAATGTTCCTGATACAGAATCGTTGTTACCCCGGCTTATAAGGTCATAACTAAAATCGCCTTCTATTAAGATACGTGAGTAAGGGGTCGCATATCCCGGGGTGCCTTTAATTGTAAAGACCATGCCGGCCGGCGCTGATTTTACAGTTATATTGTGCTGTGAGCTATCAGGCAGGTTACGGAAATTAAAGTTGCAAAAGCCATTACTGTCGGTTTTAACAGTAATATCATTACTTCCATTATTTTGAAAAGTAACAGCCGTTCCGGCAGGTGCTTTCAGCTGGCAATGCAGTGTTGAATAGCCAGGCGCATCACCACAGCCCCTGTAGATGATAATATCTTCGTTTTGTACAATACCCGTAAGGTTTATAGTCCCTGTTTCGCAGGTTCTTGGTCCAGATAACTGTGTAATGCTGTAAGTGCTTCCTGAAGAGAAGGTACCCGGAAAATAAACTGTCTTGTTGGGTTCTGTGATGGTGATCTGTCTGCCTTCCCCGGCTGAAAAAACAAATTGCTCACCCGGGCCAATTTCACTTTGTATATAAACGCCTATCCTTTGTTCGGAAAAAAGCTTTTCTTCTGCCAGCGCGGGGGCTCGTGGGTTTATGGTTATAGTATTAAACTGTGCCGGTATACTATATATGAGTAAGAAGTAAATGAAACAGGCGCTGATCATTTTTTCCATAACACAGATTTTAAATGCTCTGAATCCGGTAACTGCTGGTTTTATCTGTAACAGGTCTGATAAGTGTAAAAATGTCAATAACTGCCAGTAAATAATCTCCCTGAAAAACAGGATTTATTTAGTTATCGAAAAAGAACCGTTTTCCGTTCCCGGTACATAATAGGACGGAGCATTCGGGTCTCTCTCTCTTACTTCTGAAAAAATGCCGGCAATTTTTCCTGTTGCCTTGTCATAATTTCCTTCGAAGTGATGTTTAAAAGGGAACAGATAAATATCTGCAATGAGTACATTCCTGGTGAATCTGTAGGTACCTGTCCGGGCCGGGTTATGTTCAAACCGCTGGTGCCGGAAATCAACAGTGCCATTTTTTTTGAATTCAAAGAATAATGAATCTGCTGCCGCGCTACCTGTGTTTTGTGTCTGCCGGGTACCTTTCCATTTACCTGTCACATCGGGGAGTGGTTTGGCGCTTGCCAGGGCGTTATCCGCTACCTGTTTCGGTAATTGTGCCGACCATTGCGGTTGTGGTCCTGCCGTGCTGAAAAAAACCGGTAGCACGGTGAAAAGGAATAAGGCTAGGGATGAATATCTCATGTAAAAAATTGAAACCTGAAATTAACCAGGCTCCTGCGGCATGGAAATAGGTAAAACGGCCTATAAAGAAGGGAGGATTGCGGATAAAGGGCCATCAAACCCGGCTGCCAAAAACTTTGTTGATCGCTTCGGTCTTGTTCTGTACATGCAGCTTTTCGTAGATTTTACCAATATGCTGGCGCACGGTGTGAAAGCTGATACCAAGTTGCTCTGCAATTTCTTTGTAGAGCAATCCTTTGGCAATAAGGTTCAGCACTTCTTTTTCCCGGGCTGTTAAAACAGCTGCTTCGGGTGTTGCTTTAACAGTATGCTGATCTACGAACAAGGTAACAAGCTTACGGGCAATGGATGCACTCATGGGAGAGCCGCCCTGTTGTAGTTCTTTGATGGATTCTATTATCTGAAGGGGAGGGGTTTTTTTCAGCAAATAGCCACTGGCACCGGCTTTCAGGGCTTCAAAAACCTGGTCATTGTTTTCGTATACAGTGAACATCATGAATTGTATGGAAGGCTCAAGCGCTTTCACCTTTCTCACACATTCAATCCCCGTCATGCCCGGAAGATTGATATCCATGATCACAATATCAGGTTTCAGTAAAGGCAATTCCAGCACTGCTGCTTCAGCAGTACGGTAAGTTGCCAGCAACTGCAGGGCTTCATCGTGTTGAATGAATGCAGCTAATCCTTCTGCTACTTCTGCCAGGTCTTCTACGATAACTACCTTGATCTTCGCCATTTGTACAAATTTAGCGATGGTTGCATCACTGCCCATAGGTATTTTGTCGGATGTCCGGATCAACAGTAATGGATATTTCTGTTCCGTTATTGTTTTCTACCCGGATAGTACCCCCGATTTCATCAACCCTTTTTTTCATGTTCTCCAGCCCGTTGGCAAAAGGCCGTATTGCCTTCAGATCAAAGCCTCTGCCGTTGTCACGGATATTCACTTTTAATTCTTTGTCACAATGAATGGTAATACTTACTGCTGAAGCCTGTGCATGCTTCACCACATTATGCAGGGCTTCTTTCATCACGAGAAAGATATTACGGCGTATCTCACCGTTTATCTTTATGTCTTTTACCAAGCCGGAAGTGAAACTGAGTTTGATATTCTTATCTTCCAGGTATTCAGATGCATAGGAACGGCAAAAACTAACCAGGTCGCCGGATGAATCATACCGCTGGTTCAGTGCCCATACGATTTCTCCCATTTTCTCCGCCATCTCATCACTGTAAGCTGATATTTTGCCCAGGTCTTCGTTCATTTTCGGGTCTTCATTCTTTTGCAATTGAATTTTTTCACTCAGAAATTTGATACGGGAAAGAGACGCCCCGAAGTCATCATGCATATCTGTAGCGATCCGGGCCCGTTCTTTTTCGATGGCCTGTTTCTTTTCAAGAACAGCTCTCTGCTGTTCCAGTTTGCGCAGGTAATAGGACCGGATGATGAACCATACCACTGCGGCGGCGGCACTGAACAGCAACAGCTTCCACCACCAGGTTTCTGTCCATGGTATCTGAATGATAAACGGGAAAGGAGTCTGCATGGTACTCCATTCATTATCGCCTTTATGTCTTGCTCTTACGGTAAAGGTATAATTACCGGGGCCCAGGTTGGCATAGGAGGCTGTAGTGATATTACTGTTGTAAACCCAGTCCGGGTCAGCCCCTGTCAGCCGGTAACTATATTCAATATCATTTCCGCTGTTAATATCCAACCCTATAAAACGGAATTGCAGGTTATTGGCAGACGGGGGAAAGCGGGCAGTTCCAGTGGCATCAATATAATATGGCTGCCCGTTTACCATTATTTCATCCATGTAGACCGGAATTGTTTTCCGTGTATTGCCCAGCAAAAGATCAGGGTTAAAACGCATCAGTGTAATTCCGGAACCTATCCAGAGTTGATTGGCAGTACTGTCGTAATAGATACAGCGTTCAGGGAAATAATCGGCAGGGAGACCGTCTTCTTTCGAGAAGTTGATGAATTTGTTTTCGCTGACCAGTAAGCAGCTCAGCCCTTTAAGCGTACCGATCCACAAACGGTTTTGTTTATCAAGCGCCAATGCATATACATAATTAGTGGGTAACCCATTTTGTATGGTGTAATGGGCCGCTGTTTTATTTTCCGGGTTATACCTGCCAACACCTGTGCCGTCAAATGCAATCCAGATATTATTGTTATTATCGATTAAGAGGTCAGTAATGCCGGCGAGGTTGGTTTCATTAAGACCTTTTACCGTATCAAAAGCCACTTCAGTAAAATAATCCGATTCTTTATTCCAGTGCAGTAACCGGGATGATTTGTTGACACCGAACCAGAGATCTCCTTTTTTGTCTTCCACATAAACGGCGTAATAACTTACAGAGAAATTTCCCCGGGGACCATCTTTTTTGTATTGATGAATGGTGCCGTCTTTGGCTACCCTGACAAAACCACCGCCATTATTGCCGCTGTACCATTCATCTCCGTTACTGTGTTTGAATGCCAGGATGACAATATCAGAAAGGGGGAAATACTTTTTTAAAAAACCGGTTTTAGTATATTGGCCTGTCAGCGGATTAAATTTTGTGACAGCAGTTCCTCCCGAGAAAATAAGATCATCCCCGAAAGGATTCATACACCAGATAGCCGGCATCTTTTCTCTCTTCAATAAAGAAACCCGGTCATTTTGCTGATTGATCCTG
>APMI01007428.1_pt1 | contig 14063 bp, 10 predicted proteins | sample 667938 | NCBI WGS metagenome assembly APMI01 (sample SAMN01084076, study PRJNA167559) | wastewater metagenome | biome: Wastewater | place: Denmark: Ejby Moelle, Odense | collected 2011-11-28 | reverse complement strand
GCGAAGCCCTTGCTAAGGTGGACAAGTCGGGCTTCACAGCAGACCAGCAGAAGAACTATGCAGATTTAGAAGCGGATATGAAAGAGCATACAGAACACATTACAGCCAATGCAAATAATATTGCCCACCAGCGGGAACATTTGGAAACACTAAGCAAATCTTTTGCCCAATGTATAACGATAACAAAGGAGCATATTGGCTGAATGATTCCAAAGAAGTCAAAAATCCCTATTTCGGAGAAAAGATGCTTACATGCGGTGAGATTGAGGAAGAAATAAAATAAAAAATAAACTACTATGGTTCAAAAGATAATTGAACTTTCTCTGCGTAACAGGTACATCGTATTACTGCTTGCGGCTGCGCTCTTCATTTGGGGTATTTCTGCGGTGAAAAATAATCCGATAGATGCGATCCCGGATTTGAGTGAAAACCAGGTGATTGTATTTACCGAATGGATGGGGCGCAGCCCGCAGATAATTGAAGACCAGGTTACTTTCCCATTGGTAAGTAACCTTCAGGGAATACCAAAGATTAAAAATGTACGAGGCACATCTATGTTTGGGATGAGTTTTGTTTACATCATTTTTGAGGACAATGTAGATATATATTGGGCCAGAACAAGGGTTCTCGAAAGGTTAAACTATGCCCAGCGATTACTACCGCAGGGTGTTACACCCACGCTCGGACCCGATGGTACAGGAGTCGGCCATATCTTTTGGTATCATTTGGATGCTCCCAAAATGGATTTGGGAGAACAGAGGGCACTACAGGATTGGTATATAAAATTAGCCTTACAAACGGTTCCGGGAGTGGCTGAAGTGGCTTCATTCGGAGGCTTTGAAAAGCAATATCAATTGGTAATTGACCCCGTGAAATTGCAATATTATAGTGTTTCCCTTATGGATGTAATGAATAAGGTAAAAGCCAATAATAATGATGTGGGTGGCAGAAAATTTGAGATGTCGGATATGGCCTATATCATCAGGGGGCTTGGGTATATAAAGACGCCAGGGGATATAGAAAATGTCGCTTTAGGAAATTATAATGGCATACCTATACGCGTAAAAGACATTGGCACTGTGCAGATGGGAGGAGATTTACGCTTAGGAATATTTGACGTGGACGGCGAAGGTGAGGTTGTGGGTGGCATAGTTGTGATGCGCTATGAAGAAAACGCGGATAAGGTAATTAATGCTGTCAAAGAAAAAATGAAAGACTTGGATAAGGGTTTGCCAGAGGGCGTAAGTTTCAAGACCTCTTATGACCGAAGTGTTCTTATTGAAGCTTCTATAGACAATATCAGGTTCAAGTTAATTGAGGAGATTATTGCCGTGGCGCTCATTGTCATCATTTTTCTGTTTCATTGGCGCAGTGCATTTAGCATCATTATCCAAATTCCCATTACCATAGCTATTGCATTTATCCTGCTCAATGCCTTCGGCCTTTCTTCGAACATTATGTCATTAACAGGTATTGCCCTTGCCATTGGTGTTATTGTCGACAATGGAATTATCATGTCAGAAAATTCCTATCGCAATCTTTCAGTTTGGCAAAACCAAAATAATTCAAAAACAACTACAAATGAAAAGGAATTGGATTAGCGGGCTCATTCTAAAGAAAGCTAAAAGAAAGAACGATTATAAAAAAATCCCCGAAGATGTTCGAATGAGCATTATTGAACGTTCTTGCAAACAGGTTTCCAGGGGTGTATTTTTCTCTACAGTCATCATCATTACATCATTCTTACCGGTATTCCTGCTAACGGGTCAGGAAGGGAAGTTATTTCATCCGTTAGCATACACCAAGACCTTTATCATGGTCGTGGATGCACTGCTTGTATTGACGCTTGCACCTGTTTTGATATCATTTTTTATGAAGGGCAAATTTAAAGATGATAATAAAAATCCAATTAACAGAGGGCTTGAAAGGATATATGAGCCATTAATAAGATGGTGCATGAAATGGCGGAAAACTGTTCTTGGTATCAATTTGGCTGCGCTGATTATAAGCATTCCATTAATAATGAGTTTAGGGAGGGAATTTATGCCCCCACTCGATGAAGGTTCACTGTTATTTATGCCTGTTACGCTCCCGGATATTTCCAACTCAGAGGCTAAGAGGCTTTTGCAAGTACAGGATAAAATAATAAAATCTGTCCCAGAAGTTTCCCATGTGTTGGGTAAAGCAGGAAGGGCGAATACCGCGACCGATAACTCGCCTATCAGCATGATTGAAACGATTATTCTTCTCAAACCCCAAAAAGAATGGAGAAAGGGCCATACAAAGAATGACATTATAAATGAACTGAATGCAAAGCTTCAGATTCCTGGTATCACTAATGGCTGGACAATGCCAATCATTAACCGGATAAACATGCTGTCAACCGGAATACGAACGGATGTTGGCGTAAAAGTGTATGGTCAGAATCTTGACAGTATTTATTCCCTATCCCAAAAAATAAAGAGTCAATTAGCAGGTATTGACGGAATTAAAGACATGTTTGTAGAGCCAATAACCGGTGGCAAATATGTTGACGTAGAAATAAACCGGGATGAAATTGGCCGCTATGGATTAAGTATTGATGATGTAAATGCAGTAGTAGAAAGTGCACTAGGTGGAATGAAATTAACAACTACAATCGAAGGAAGGCAACGCTTTTCAGTAAACGCCAGGTATGGGCAGGACTTCAGAAACAACATAGAGGCCCTGAAGCGTTTGTCAGTACAAACGATGGAATTTGGCTCTATTCCCTTAAGTGCAATAGCGAATGTAAAGTTATCTGATGGGCCACCAATGATAAATTCTGAAAACGCGATGCTAAGAGGAACTGTGTTATTTAATGTGAGGGAAAGAGATTTAGGAAGTACAGTGGAAGAAGCAAAAGAAAAGCTGAACCAGATGATGGGTAAAATGCCAAGCGGCTATTTTGTTGAATGGAGCGGTCAGTATGAAAACCTTATCAGGGGCGAAAAAACCATGAAGATGATTCTGCCAATTGTGCTGGTAGTTATTTTCCTGTCGATGTATTTTGCTTTTCATTCTTTTCGTGAAGCCTTTTTTAATTTAATTAGTATTCCGTTTGCACTAATCGGTGGTGTTTTTATGATTACCATTTGGGGGGTCAATCTTTCTGTAGCGGTTGCTGTTGGTTTTATCGCATTGTTCGGATTAGCTGTTGAAACCGGCATCGTCATGGTAATTTACTTGAATGATGCTATGCAGCAATTAGTTGCCTTAAAGGGGAATAGCAGAGAATCAATAACCAATAAGGACCTCAAAGAGTACGTGATTTTTGGTGCTTCTAAAAGGCTTAGGCCTAAAATAATGACAGTTTGTGTTACGCTTTTCGGGCTTGTTCCCATCCTATGGAGTCATGGTGTAGGCAGCGATATGATGAAGCCCATCGTACTTCCTATGGTGGGTGGCGTATTTACATCAGCCATTCATATTTTATTAGTAACACCAATTATTTTTTTAATGCAAAAAGAATGGGAACTAAAAAAATTGGGGAAAATAGATGTATTAGATGCGCATCATTAAAAAATCTAAAATGAAAAAAATTGCAATCATAGTAATTATTATTCTGTCACAGTATTCAATCGAGGCACAAGTCATGTCGCTAAATGAAGTTCTGGATACTGTTACTTTAAGACACCCAGTGGTACAGATGTATGATAATGAGATTCGTTCAATGGATGAGGCGGCTAAAGGAGCAAGAAGTTGGATGCCGCCAACCCTTGGGGTGGGCCAATACATGACGCCCTATAATGTAAATCTCTGGCGAAGAAATGGTGAGATGAAAGGTATGGGGTCTGTAATGCTTTCCGGAGAGCAAATGTTCCCAAACAAAAGAAAGCTGGATGCTAATGAAACTTACATGAGGGCTATGTCCGGTGTGGAAAAAGAAAAAAAGAACAGAGACATTAATGAATTAATTCAGGATGCCAAGCTACTCTATTATGAATGGATGGTACTACAAAAGAAATTGACAGTGGTTTATGAAAATGAAAAGCTGCTCGATTTTATGATAAAGAATGCTGAAATAAGATACAAAAACGGCCTGGATAAAATCAGCGCTTATTACAAAGCTAAGGCGGCGCTTGGCTCTACAAAGAATATGCAATTGATGTATGAAAACGACATTAAAGAAAAGCGAATCCGGCTCAATGCTTTGATGGGGAGAAGTGTTCTAATCAATTTCAACATTGATACAAATTACTATTTCAAAGACTATTCTGGTTTTGTTTTCGATACAACACTGTTTTTTGAAAACCGAAGTGACCTCAGAGTCCTTGACAGGGAAATCAATCTTAGTTACCTAAAAGCTGAAACTGAACGCCAAAGTTTGAGACCGGAATTTGGCATAAGATACGAAAATATGATTGGCTTCGGTGGTCAGCCAGTCCAGTACTCACTAATGGCGATGATGAAAATGCCCTTTGTAAGTTGGGCATCAAGGATGAACAAAGCCAACATAGAAAGTTTGAAATGGAAAGCCCGTGCCACTCAGTCACAAAAAGAAATGATGGTAAACGAATACAGCGGGATGGCTTATGGGATGCGAAATGAATTTGAGCTCAAAAAACGACAGTTGGCCTTGTATGAGGAGCAAATCATTCCTGCATTAAAAAACAACTATAAAACTATGCAACTCGGCTATCAACAAAATACCGAAGAGCTTTTTATGTTGTATGATGCCTGGGAGAAATTGAATATGACCCAACTTGAATATTTTGATATTCTTACCAAAGCCCTGGAAATGCAAGTAACTATTGATCGATTAATTGAACAAAAATGAATAAAATAATTATTCCGCTGCTCCTGGCAGTTATTATGATTTCATGTACAGAGCGAAAAGACCCTCATGCTTATCACTCTGATATGCAGGAAAAAGCCATGTACACATGCCCTATGCCACAAGACTCTGTTTTTAGTGACAAACCCGGAAAGTGCCCCAAGTGTGGAATGGATTTGGTGAAAATGGAACACGACAAACATGATGCGATTTATACTTGTCCGATGCATCCGGAAGTAGTATCTGATAAACCAGAAAAATGTCCTAAATGCGGGATGGATCTTGTAAAAAAGGAGAACGTTACTGGTGACGTGGACAGCCTTAATTTGCAAACATTGCTTAGGCCTACCAATGAATTTGTTATTTCATCGGTGCCACTCATTGTAATCACGGCTGAGGAAATCCCGGTTGAAATTGAAGCCTACGGGAATGTTGAATATGATACGAGAATGATTGGCAGTATTTCATCGAGAGTGGAGGGACGGATAGAAAAATTGTACGTAAGGCACAGATACCAGAGTGTGAGAAAGGGCCAACGGATAATGGACATCTATAGTCCGGAACTGTTAACAGCACAGCAAAACCTTTTATTTCTTTTAAAAAATGACAGTGAGAATCAAACGATGATTAACGCTGCGAAACAAAAGCTAATGCTCCTTGGTATGTCAGCGTCACAAATCCAGGAAATCATCCGAAAAGGCAAACCTGCTTATAGTGTTGCTGTCTTTAGCAATTATTCAGGGCACATACATGATGCAGGTCAAAATACATCAATGAACACAGGTAATGCCTCACTCACCATGACCACGGTAAGTCCAAATACACTGGAACTATCAATTAAAGAAGGTATGTATGTAAAAAGAGGACAGACTGTTTTAAGTGTTTACAACTCCGGACGAGTATGGGCTTTGCTCAATATTTACGCTGAAAATATTAGCTCTGTCAAAAAAGGGTTAGCGGTGGTTATTACCCCGGAAACCGCGCCTGACAGAAAAATCCGTGGAACGGTAAACTTTGTTGAGCCATTTTTCAGGGAGGGAAATAAAACGCTGACAGCTCGTGTGTATTTTGATAACAGCGGTTTAAGAATTCCCGTTGGAAGCCAGGTACGGGCAAAAATTTTCAGTTCTTCACAAAAAGGCTACTGGTTACCTAAAGAGTCCGTTGTTTCTCTGGGGATCAATAAAGTTGCATTCCTGAAATCCGGCAATGGATTTATTGCACGCCTCATAAAGACAGGGTTGGAACTTCAGGGTAAAGTACAAATCTTGAGCGGCCTTTCTTCCAGTGATTCTGTCGCTTTAAATGCTCAATATTTAATGGATAGCGAGAGCTTTATTAAAACAACAAATTAAATAACATCGTTTATGAAACACTTACTTATAATTTGTTTTGCTTTGTTCCTGATTGCCTGTAAGGGTAAAAATCAGGAACATGTTAATCATGATATATATTATACCTGTTCTATGCATCCACAAGTAGTATCAGACAAGCCAGGCAAATGCCCGATATGCCACATGGACCTTGTGCCTGTGGAAAAACAGGAGAACCCCGACCCAAACGCGTTGGTTTTAACTGAATCTCAAATAAAATTGGCCAATATTCAAACCGACACGATTGGATTTGGAAATTTTGGAGATAAAATTACGCTTACCGGAGTTCTTAATTTCAATCAATTTAATATGCAGTCAGTCAGTTCCAGGGTTATGGGGCGGGTTGAAAAACTTTATTACAAAAGCATCGGGACTTTTATTACAAAGGGCGCCCCGTTAATGGAAATATATAGTGAAGAATTGAACAATGCCAAGCAGGAATATTTGCTTGCACAGGAAAGGAAAAAAACTTTTTCCGCTGATGTCTCTATAGATTTTGACCAGTTGTTACAAGCAGCAAAACACAAATTATTACTTTGGGGCATGACAGAGAGCCAGATTAAAACACTCACAAGCAGTTCAAAAGCGACACCAACCACAACCTTTTATAGTACAGCTTCAGGTTATATAACTGGCTTAAATATTGCGGAAGGTGATTATGTTATGGAAGGTAGTACCATCATAAATGTAGCTAACCTCTCTACTCTTTGGGCCGAAGCTCAGTTATACTCATCTCAAATACCACTTATAAACAGGAACAGTATGGCGATTGTGCAAATCCCAGACATGGGCAATCTGGAAATAATGGGTAGAATAGATTTTGCCAACCCCGAAGTTGTTCCTGGGAGCCGGATAAATCTTTTGCGGGTTTCAATTCCTAATTCAGGTAACAAATTGGCGCCAGGAATGCCTGCATATGTTATTTTGAAAAACCCGGAAAGACAAGTTCTCAGTCTTCCTATTGATGCGGTAATAAGAGATGGAAAAACGGCTGTAGTGTGGCTTCAAACCGCGGACAAGACATATAAGAGTAAGATGGTAGAAACTGGCTTAGAAACTGACAATAGTATAGAAATCAGGCATGGTTTAAAAGAAGGAGATATTGTTGTCACCTCCGGGGCGTATCTGTTAAATAGTGAGTACATATTCAAAACCGGTGCAGACCCAATGGCTGGTCATGATATGAGTAATATGTGATGAAAACATCTCAAAAAATTTTTGCCGCATAGTATTTGTGCGAAATGAATCAAGAACAACGGGTTTTTATTAAACAACTACTCTTTTTAAAAAAAATAATATCTCAAAAAACAACAAATCTTTACTATGGAAAATAAAAACACAAAAGATATTTTGGGCGATAAAGCTGCTTATCTTTTAGAGCATACCTGCACTGCCATTGATAAAAAAGATATTCATCTTCCTTCTCCTCATATTATCGAAGACATTTGGGTAAACAGCAACCGCAATAACCAGGTTTTGCGCAACTTCCAGGCATTATTAAATCACGGGCGTTTAGGCGGCACAGGTTATTGCAGCATTTTTCCCGTAGATCAGGGCATTGAGCATAGCGCCGGCTCTGCCTTTGCACCTAATCCCATTTATTTCGACCCGGAATACATCGTAAGGCTGGCAATTGAAGGCGGCTGCAATGGCGTGGCTTCTACGTTTGGCGTTCTGGGCATCATGAGCCGCAAATATGCACACAAGATTCCTTTTATTGTAAAAATCAATCACAACGAATTTTTAAGCTATCCAAACAGCTATGATCAAACGCTTTTTGGCACAATTAAAAATGCCTGGAACATGGGCGCCATCGCCGTAGGAGCCACTATCTACTGGGGAAGTGTAGAAAGCCGCAGACAATTAAAAGAAATAGCCGATGCTTTTGAACTGGCGCACGAACTTGGCATGGCTACCATTTTGTGGTGCTACACACGCAACAATCATTTTAAAGTAAATGGAACTGATTACCATACCTCTGCCGATCTTACCGGACAGGCTAATCATTTAGGCGTAACCATTCAGGCAGACATTATCAAACAAAAACTTCCTACCAACAACGGCGGCTATCTGGCTACAAAACATGGAAAAACAAGCAAGCTGGTGTATGATAAACTCACTACCGATCATCCGATTGATTTAACGCGCTTCCAGGTGCTGAACTGTTATAGCGGAAGAGTCGGCTTGATCAACAGTGGCGGCGAAAGTCTCGGCGACAGCGACTTGCAGGAAGCCGTTATCACCGCGGTGGTAAACAAACGCGCCGGGGGCATGGGGCTTATACTTGGCAGAAAGGCTTTTCAGCGCCCTTTTCAGGAAGGCGTTGACATGCTGCACTGCATTCAAAATGTGTATCTGGACAATGAAATAACGATCGCGTAAAAATCATTCAAAAAAACTTTTCTTATTAATCCTAAAACTCTTTACTATGAACAAAGTTAAAGTTGCCGTTAACGGATACGGCGTAATCGGCAAACGTGTGGCAGATGCAGTGCATTTGCAGGATGATATGGAACTTTCAGGCGTATGCGATGTAATAACAGACTGGCGCATTAAGATGGCCGGATTAAAAAAATACTTTGTTTTCGCTTCCGATGAAACATTCAGAAACAACATGAACAAAGGTAGAATAAATACATCCGGCACATTGAATGATCTGCTTGCATCCTCGGATATTATTGTGGATTGTACGCCAAAGAAAATCGCCGCTCAAAATATAGAACTCTATAAAAAGCTCGGTAAAAAATTCATTTTGCAAGGCGGGGAAAAACATGAAACTACGGGTCATTCTTTCAGTGCAGAAAATAATTATGAAACCGCTTTAGGCAGGAATGCTACAAGAGTGGTATCATGCAATACTACTTCCATTGTGCGAACGCTTACCGCTCTAAAAAAAGCTAATTTGCTAAGTAAAGCAAGAGGTACGTTGCTTCGACGTGCTACAGATCCGTGGGAAAGCCATCTGGGCGGCATTATGAATACACTTGTTCCTGAACAGGAAATACCAAGTCATCAAGGACCGGATGTACAAAGTATTGATCCGGGAATAGATGTAATTACTTCCGCTGTAAAGGTACCCATAACTTTAAGCCATCTGCATTACTGGAATGTACAACTAACACGAAAAGCAGGCAAAGAAGAAGTGATGGAAGCTTTCCATCATTCAAAACGAATAGCCATGATTAATTATGAAGACGGCTTGCCTTCTAACAATACTATCAAAGAATTAATGCTGTCGCTGAACCGCCCCAACGGAGATATGTATGAAGTAGCTCTGTGGGAAGATATCCTGAAAGTGGTGAATGATGAACTGTTTTATGCTTATGTGGTGGATAATCAGGCGATCGTAATCCCCGAAACAATTGACGCAATCAGAGCGCTCACCGCTATTGAAAAAAATGCAGAGCGCTCTATGCAAAAAACAAATGAAAGTCTTGGTATCAGGCAAAGATTTTATTAGAAAATTAAACATCAAAATCGGACATCTATAACATTACTTATCCAATGTGCTTAACAATCATTTACCTTTAAAACAAAAATTATGATAGGTCTCCAGTCGTAAAAAAACAGTAATGAAGCATGAACAAATTAATAACCATACTTTTTATTTTACTGGCTGCCATTCAGTTTATCCGGCCTGCACGAAACACGAGCGTGCAGGCTGTTCCACAGTCATTTATGGATACTTTTCAGGTAAACGAAAATGTAAAAAAGCTGTTGGTTACTTCCTGTTTTGATTGCCACAGCAACAATACGCGTTATCCATGGTACACCAATATCCAGCCCGTTGGCTGGCTGATGGCAAAGCACATTAAAGACGGAAAAGCAGAATTAAATTTTGATGAATTAGCGGCTTTAAGCCCCCGCAGGCGCAATTCAAAATTTAAGAGCATAACAGAACAAATAGAAAAGGATGAAATGCCTTTGAAATCTTATCTTATTTTGCATAAAGATGCCCGCCTTAGTGAAGAAGATAAAAACACTTTAATCAGTTTCTTTCAATCAAAAATAAATAAAAACTAAATAAATAAAAATGGAACATTCAACGCATAAAAGCCACAATGCCCCCTCAGGGCACAATACGCAGTCTCGGATAAAATCTCACGATATGTCTATGGACCATAAAAACCACTACAAAAAATTGCTTTGGATGATGATTGCCTCTTTCATTGCAATGTACATTTTAATGTATGCAATGGTTGACAGGTTCGTCAATGTAATTCCCAACTTTAATCAATTCTATATGGCAGGTTTGATGAGTGCGCCAATGCTGATCATTGAATTGTTATTGATGGGCAAAATGTATCCTAACAAAAAGATGAACACCATTCTTATTGGTTTAGGAGCGGCTTTGCTACTCACATTTTTTTTGTTGATAAGAAATCAGGCTGCCATTGGAGATAAACAATTCCTTAAATCAATGATACCGCACCACGCAGGAGCTATATTAATGGTAGAAAAAAGCGAACTAAAAGACCCTGAAGTGCAAAAATTAGCAGAGGACATTATTGATGCACAGAACAAAGAGATTGAGTTTATGAAAGCAAAGATCAATGAATTAGAAAATAAATAATGTAGAAACGAATTTTTAATTTTCTGAAATGTTTTTATTCACCGAAAAAGTTTAAATAGAATATTATGAAAAAATACACTTGTCCTATGCACCCGCAGGTGCTGAAAGATGAACCCGGAAAATGCCCCCTTTGTGGTATGGACTTAGTGCCAATGGGCGGCGGCAGTCAATCCGCAGGGCATTCTCATAAAATGAACCACGCCGATGCACACGGCGGCCACGCCGCAGAACACAATACACATAATGCAGATAGCTACAACAAGCACGAAGGGCACCACACCCACGACTTCCTGAAAAGGTTTTGGATAAGCCTCATCGTTACCGTGCCCATACTGGCATTGTCGCACATGGTGCAACGGTGGCTTGGCTTTAGCTTCACCTTTCCGGGAGATAAATATGTATTGTTGGCATTAGGCACTTTCATTTATATCTATGGTGGTATGCCGTTCCTGAAAGGAATGGTGGGCGAAATTAAAGCCAGCGCAATAGGTATGATGACCTTAGTGGCATTGGCAATTACCGTAGCTTATGTATATAGTGTGGCAGTTGTATTTGGCTTGCCCGGTATGGATTTCTTTTGGGAATTAGCCACGCTGATAGTAATTATGCTGTTAGGGCATTGGTTAGAAATGCGGTCGCAAATGGCAGCTTCCAAAGCCTTGCAATCATTGGTGGCTTTATTGCCAAACGATGTAACGGTTGAACGCCACGGTCAGGCTACCAAAATTCCAATCGCTGATTTGCAGAACAACGATACCGTAATCATTAAGCCCGGCGAAAAAATTCCTGCCGATGGTTTGGTTATAGAAGGCAGTTCGTCCGTAAATGAAAGTATGCTTACAGGCGAAAGTGTTCCGGTAAAAAAAGAGGTGGATACAAAAGTAATAGCAGGTTCTATCAACGGCGATGGTGCTTTGCGGGTGAAAGCAACAGGCGTAGGAAAAGAAAGCTATCTCAATAAAGTTATCAATTTAGTTTCCGATGCGCAGGCAGCAAAATCCAATACTCAAAACCTTGCCGATAAAGTGGCTAAGTGGCTTACATTTATTGCCATTGCAGTAGGCATTGGCACATTTGCTTATTGGTACTTTACAGGCGGGAGCTTATCTTTTGCTTTAGAAAGAATGGTTACGGTAATGGTTACAGCCTGTCCTCACGCATTGGGTGTAGCTATTCCTTTGGTAGTAGCTATTTCCACTACATTATCTGCCACCAATGGTTTGCTTATCCGCAATCGTACAGCTTTTGAAACCACAAGAAAATTAAACACCATAATTTTTGACAAGACAGGTACGCTCACCCAGGGCTCTCACGCAGTGCAAAGAGTAATTCCAACCGCAGGTTTTTCCGAAATTGAAATACTACAATATGCAGCCGCTGTACAGCAAAATTCTGAACACCATATTGCCAAAGGCGTTTTAAAAACGCTGAAAGAAAAAAAACTGCCTTTGTGGAAGTCGGAAAACTTCAAATATATGCAGGGCATTGGCGTTTCAGGTACAGTCAACGGAAAAAATATTATTGCCGCAGGTCCAAATTATTTCACTCAAAATAATTTGCCAATACCAGCAATTCCTACTGAAATAAATCAAGATGCAGAAACGGTAAATTTTGTATTGATTGACAACCAGCTTGCAGGCATTATCACATTGGCAGATACTATTCGGGAAGGTGCGCAGGAAGCAATCAATCAATTAAAAGAAATGGGCATTAAGTCTTTTTTGCTCACAGGCGATAATGATAAAATTGCAGCCGCTGTAAGCAACCAATTGGGTATGGACGGCTATTTAGCAAATGTGTTGCCACACAATAAGCAGGAAAAAGTGAAAGAATTTCAAGCCAAAGGCGAAATAGTGGCAATGACAGGCGATGGCGTAAACGATGCCCCCGCATTAGCACAAGCCGATGTAGGCATTGCAGTGGGTTCGGGTACTGATGTAGCTGCTGAAACAGCCGATATTATTTTGGTAAACAGCGACCCAAGAGATGTGGTAAAAATGATAGATTTTGGCAAACGCACTTACAGCAAAATGGTACAAAATCTTATTTGGGCAGTAGGCTATAATGTGGTGGCTATTCCATTAGCAGCAGGTATTCTCTATCCAAAATTTGTCCTTAGCCCCGCAATGGGTGCAGTCTTAATGAGTGTAAGCACTATTGTAGTAGCAATTAACGCAAGCCTTTTAAAACTTAATAAAAAATAACGAATGAAATATATACTCACAATAATGCTTGCATTTGCATTTTTATTGAATGCAAATGCACAAACGACAAAAACAATCTACACCTGCCCAATGCACCCCGAAGTGCAGCAGGCTGCACCAGGCAAATGCCCAAAATGCGGAATGGATTTGGTAGCAAAAAAAGTGACTGTAAAAGCAGCTGCAAAACCTGTTCAAAATCCACCGGCAAAAAAACCTGCACCGAAGGCAGCACCTACAAAAAAGGATATGCCACCAATGAAGGATATGCAAAAGCCCACAGCCGAAATGCAGCACAATCAAATGCCTGCAATGCCTGAAGCTGATGTAAAATATACTTGCCCAATGCACGCCGATGTCGTTTCAGATAAGCCAGGCTCTTGCCCTAAGTGCGGAATGGATTTAGTGCAAAAGAAAAAAGAAAATAATGAAAACAAATCCCACCAGATGCACACCGATTTTAGTGCAGATGAAAATGCGGATAAAATTTCTTTTCAAGGCAAAACAGTCCGCTACGATTTGTATGTAACGGATACAACGGTAAATTTCACAGGCAAAAAACGCCACGCTTATGCCATTAATGGTCAAATTCCAGCACCTGTTTTGTACTTCACAGAAGGCGACACAGCCGAAATTTATTTGCACAATCGCTTAAAGAAGGAAGAAACTTCCCTGCATTGGCACGGTGTAATATTGCCCAATTGGGAAGATGGTGTTCCCTATCTTACCACTAAGAGAATAGGTCCAGGCGAAACCCATTTGTACAAATTTAAAGTAGTGCAAAACGGCACTTATTGGTATCATTCACACAGCGGTTTGCAGGAGCAGGCAGGCTTGTATGGCACATTGATTTTTCGCAAGCGAGATGATGGAGCAATGGAAAATAAATATGCCGCCGTGTTGCCATTAATGCTTAGCGAATGGACAGATGAAAAGCCTAATCAGGTGATGAGAAGGCTTCATACTGCCAACGATTGGTATGCCATTAAAAAAGGAAGTGTACAGAGCTACGCGGAAGCCATAAAACACAATGCCTTTGGCACAAAATTAAAAAACGAATGGCTACGGATGAAAGCAATGGATGTAAGCGATGTGTATTACGATAAATTCCTGATTAATGG
>APMI01031805.1_pt1 | contig 14067 bp, 10 predicted proteins | sample 667938 | NCBI WGS metagenome assembly APMI01 (sample SAMN01084076, study PRJNA167559) | wastewater metagenome | biome: Wastewater | place: Denmark: Ejby Moelle, Odense | collected 2011-11-28 | reverse complement strand
TTAATGTTAAATATACATTTAATATTGCTTGTATTAATCATAAGTAAGAATTATCTTCAATCTATTATTATTTGCCGTTCATAATATTCTTATTCAGCGTTGCACTTAAGGAAATATTTGTTGGATAATATCTGATGATTTGGTTGGTTATAATAGATCCGTAATAAATAAAAGTTGAGTAATGATCCCAGAGTAATAATTTTTAGGGAAGTTCTAGGCCGAGTAGTACACAGTAACAAAATCCTACATTGACACTTAGGTGAGCCAGATAAGCCTGTACCACACAAGGTTCACTCCGAAGAACCCGAAGTACACAATCTGCATCGTGCATGGGTTGGGTGAGCACTCAACCAGGTTCAAACTTATTGCTGATTTCTATGCCAGGAATGACTTTGAAGTGTTGATGGTCGATCTCAGGGGATTTGGGTTCTCCGGTGGAGTACGAGGATGTGGAGAAATTAGGGAACTTTAAAATGACGTCATCATGATGCTAAGGACTGCTAAAACTAATCTTCCCCTCTTTATTTATGCTCATAGTATGGGTGGGCTTGTTGTCATTAAACTGCTATTAGATAAGCCTTAGCTCAATGTTAGTGGTTGTATTATTACAAGTCCGTTACTTGGTTTAGCTAAAAACATACACTTCGACTGGATGAAAAAACAGTTCGTGAACCACTTAGGAGATCATCTATCTGATTTTATAATAAATTCAAGAGTGAATCCAACAGCTCTGACCAAGAAAACAAAATACTTGCACACAATATTCGATGACAGGCTGATATTGCCTTTCATGTCAGTAAAAATGGCTAAGTACATCTTCCAGGCTCTTGAATATGTAAAAACGCACTCTAAAGATTTCCGATATCCTATTATTATATTTCATGGTAAGCAAGATACAGTCACTAATTCCGAAGATTCAAAGTAGTTCGTGTATAAGCATGTTCGCCCATATAAGGAGTACTATGAATTCCCTAATGGCTACCACGAGATGCAGCACGATACTTAAAAGGAAGAATTATTAGAAAAATCTTTAGAGTTCATTAAGAAATTGCCAGAACTCAAGAATTTCGGAGTGGGATCCATCTACCCAATCCCAAAACCCAAACCCAAGAGTAAACTGTCGGCGAAGGTTCTGATAATCATAATCGGAGTGCTAATTTTCATAATAAGAAAGCTTAGGCAAAGGATGCTCCAAAAATGATAGGGTTTATAGTATTGCATAATAAACATACTTTACTATCAATATATGCAAAATACGATATTAATAATATAGGCAATCAGTATATGGGAAACAACTGCATGCGTCAGGATGTCACCTCCGAAATCAATCAAAGTAGCAAAAACTCAGAAAAGCGAATCCAGCCTACCTTGAATGGGGAGTACAAGCAGAAATACAATGGAAATTTGAACCAAATAGTGAAGTCAAGATAGCAAAGACTAAGAACTTACTAAGACAAGTTACAGAACTTAAAGAGATAGTTATAGATGTTGTAAAGTTCAGGCTAAGCCTCAAATGATAAAGCATTCAAACAAAAGAGACTGCAATCATAGATAGCAGCGATGGAAAAAATGGTGCGCAACACAGATGCGGATATTACAAAATTGAGGACGGAGATCACTGCATGATTCATTTTATTTATCAAATTTGTTTATATTTACTTGTGATATAGTTACTAGTATTCTGGGTTAAGCCTATTTTATTATAATCGATATATTTACATGATAACTGCCAAAATAATATAGATGATAAGTGCTTTTTATATCATTATAAATGATGATGATATTTATCTAATAATTGATAACAATATTGCTATGACATAATAATAATAAATAAACCAAAAAAGCACATAGATAAGCTATATCCGCAATGATAAGCACATAAAAAATCGACATCAAGGCCACCAGATACTTCCAAATAATAAACGTGCACTACAAGTACGCGCTGTACATTACATCTGGAGCCAGCAACTTCGAGAACTAAAAAGCATTTCTATAGATACCCAAAGAAGATAGTCTGGGGCAGGCTTGGCAAGTTATCGAAGTTGATCCTAATGGCTGGAAAAAGGATTGTTTCTAATTTGTGCATACTAGATCCACGCTTGTACTCACTAAACTAAAAGGATAATTCTTTCTCAAAAAATTGTATAATAAAACATAACCAAACTAAGTACGACTTCGCTACGGACAGTGGGGAGCAAATCAACTATTCCATTTATAGCAAGTGGACCCTAATGATTTTCCCAATGTATATAGATTCAGTAGCAACGAGGACCGCAGCGCATATATGTACTACCACAACTATCTGCGAGTGGAAAATATCGATCCTAATGATAAGCGATGTCATTGGGAACTAAAACCTTGTTACGATAGTCCGATAATAAATAGAAGCTGCTATCTTGAAAATGCGTATTCTACATTAGCCATGGACGTACCAGGTGGTTCAAAGAAATCAGGGTGCGATTTGATTCAATGGCCTCTCAATAACAGATTCAACCAAAGATTTAATATATATAGATCAGGAGCATACCACAAAATATCAAACCTAAACTCCAAACTATTTCTCAGCTCTACCAAGAAAGCATAGCCCGGCTCAGGAGTCAAACAAGAGTAAGGCGCTGATGATCTACAACAAATGTGGATTTTAGAATATCAAGGTAAGAATTTATATCTGATTCGGTCGGCAGTTAATCCGCAAGTCATGATCGGTATCAGAGATCACAGTCTGAAACAGGAGACTGCTATAATTTTGACCCCGTGCGAAGATTTTGCGCTGTGGAAGATTATCGGGTTCATCCCACGCTGATTTATTTTTAGCTTGACTGCTGCATTCAATGTAGAATATATATATTGCTATGAAATTATTAAAAACTACAAGACAGAGCCAATCCATTTTTACATTCGACATTATATTGAATTATATCAACAGAATGAAACCAATCATGTGTCAGCTGTTCGCTTGTAATTCTATATCACATTTTGGTGCAGTATAAAATACGTAAATATATTTACTAGCCTTCACAAATCCTAAAAACAGTTATAGAAATCCGTCTATATAATTGAATGGCCGTGTTAATGGTGTTGTCGCAGTGTCGAAGTACAGGATATATCTGAATTTGATGTCAAATGCGTTCTTGGTTTAGGCTTAACTGCGCAAATTATTATAAACTGTGACTTGTTAAATACGATATCATTATAATATTAAGCTATTTGCATATCAGATTTGAGAAATGAAGAAAATCACTGTCAGAGTTGGAGCCAAGATGATTGTCAGGCAAATTTTAGTGTAGGATTTATCCAAAATTTATTACTTTAAAAAAAGGTACACGCCTAGACTGCCAAAGTACGTCGAATTGCCGTCCTAATTTGAAGACTCAATGGAGACCAAACTAGTCATCGAAACAGAAACAAAATGAGCAACTCTGACGATGATTATTTAATGTTTTTCTCATACTTCCATTACATTTTTGCAAATTAACCTAATTTTTCTGATGTCATTTTAATGATAAAACTGAATAAAGCGAACAGTCTCACCCAACTACTCGATGAGCTGTATGATTATCTTTATTTTTACACGTGCTGATATTTTATAAATTCTTGCATTATTTTGTTTAAATACATAAATAAAAAAGAAATTAGTTCATGGCTGATTCAATTAATTTATTAGGCAGTAGATTAACGTAGACAAGAAGATTCAAATGGATTAACTTAAATAAACAAAAAAGCAACCTTAACGGTAAATTAAGTTTAATGGCAAATAATACATATTTAATTTTTATTTATATATTGCTATGAGTTTTGGAAGGAATGTTACTCATCATTCATATCGATCCTTCATTTTCAGAACGATTAAACTGTCACTAATGTTTTCAGACAATTTTTGTACAATAAATTTGCTTATATGTCTTACATTAAAATAAAGCCTGGGGATCTAGCACAATTTAAAAAATTGGCGTTATTCACCAAAATAAATAAGCGATAGTGTAACATTAAGGAAAATCGAATATCATCTTCATAAATAATGACATGTTTTCTCAAACTCAGTCCTGATTTAAGTTCCTAAGCATCTGCGCTAAGGCTTTGATTTCTTGTCTAATTGCCTTTTTATCTTGATCACCAACACTCTAAATCAATAAAATTGTACCTTTTCTCGAATAATAAGTTCTTAAAATTCCCTCTGTAGTCTGTCTTTCTGAGATTGAAGCTCTTAAGACTAGTTTTATTACAGCAAGTTACTGCTCAAGCTGCTTTAAACTTGCTGGTACGACGGTAGATATTTTTCAAAATCTGCCTATTCACTATGCGTTTTCTATTTTTTGTTGACCTATGATTAACTTTTCTTTGATTTCTTTATGTTAAACTCAATAAAGTCTTTGTTCTTGCTTCGTTTCTGAGATCGCTCTTTGCTTTGTTTACTTTATTTATCAATATTAGGTTACTTCTCAGTCTATTTTTGAGAGTTATGCATAAAACCTGGATCATGACTCATTTGATTAGAAAATGATACAAACTCTGGCTTTTAACTGTCACTTTTCTTACTGTTGAACAAGCCTTCTGCTCTTTGTGATCGTGCTCTACTTGACTCGTGGAAAATTTATTTAAGCGAGTTTTTTGAGAAGGACCTAGATTAGTCTTATGAAACTCTAGTGAACCTGCCCACTTCTCTATTTTTGCTATCATTAAAAGAGCTGAGCCTACTCTTACCCCTTTCTGCAATAATAGCTTCTATTAAAGCTTGATTTTATTCCTGTCCGTAATCATCTTTAATATTAACGTGCATGACATGTGAATTTCTATGCGGTCGTGGTTCTCTAACCGTCTATATTTATTTATGCGAATAAATATTTCCTTAAATAGTGTCCTCAATTTGTTGAATTCGATTTTTCATTTTCTTAACTTCTCTACATTATAACTATACTACTTTGTTAACTTCGATGTCTTGTGTTGGGCCTTCAGCATAAATTACAGCATGTATTCATCATTGCATACCACAATCTTGGGTTAGGATATCACTTTTGCTAACCCGTACTCTGTCTGGATTTTTGTTAATGATACGCTGTGTTTTGCTTTGTTTTTGGAACAAGATTTTTATTGGGATTTTATTTGGTCTTTATTCAAATTTTTTCTGCAATTTTTACAGGCTTTCATTTCTTATTTATATAAATGAAATAATGAAATAGCAAAACAGTTTACTGAATAGCCAACATCGCCCAACTTAATCTTGAAAATATTGTAAAAATAAACCCAAATAAATAAAGTAAGAATCAGAAGTAAAGTATTGGTCATTGCTTCTTGCTACATCTCTTCAAAGATATTCTTTTACGAGACATGAAACTGTTGAGATGCAGCTTCTACATTTGGTTGGTCGGGCTCATCGTCGGGCTGAAAAATGAGTTCTCGGTTTAGGATAAATTTTTAACACTCAGTAATTGAATGCCGGATGTTATTGTTCTCTTCTTAGTGTTGCTGTTGAATGTTTTGATATCCACTATTTTTATTTTGGGCTCTTAGTGGATCTAATCTGCGGTTGATCGCTTGCTAATCTCAGTATGACATAAGCCTGAAGAGTAAAAATTGGGTTGGAGGCAAGGAGTCTTGACTATTTATTTGATTTACGGTCTTTCGTTTGGATTGACCCTCAGAATTGAATTTATGAGAGTAATCTATACTTTTTTGAATCTTTTTGAATAACTGATTGGCTTTTGTACTAAATGCGCAATTTCTTCGTATTTTTTACCATGAAACGGACTTCTGCCTTAAATCAGCTCATAAAGCAAAATTCCTAAAGCCCATATATCAATCCTATAGTCGTACCCGTTTTTAGTAAACATTTCTGGTGCCATGTATTCACAAGTGCCTCCAATGGTGTTTCTATGTTATTTTTTAGCAGCAAACCCAAAGTCGGCAAGTTTAATAATATTTTTCCTGTCCATAAGAATATTTTAAGGCTAAATTATAGAAATATTTTACCTTGATGTCCCTGTGCATGATATTCATGGAGTGCATGTACTATACCGCATCACACGTGCTATGGAATATGCCGATAGCTGTGCGACGCTATAATTGTGGATTTTATTGTAAGTATTCGAACAAGCTCCCATTCTATGCATACTCAAGCATCAAGTAGGAAGTGTTTGATGCTTCGTCAAAATGGTGATCCAGCAACTTTATTATGTTAGGGTGGCTCAGCTTTAAGTGAAAATTTAGCTAGTTTTGTGCTAATTTTTGGGGAATTTTCTTGATTGCCACTAAATTTTGTGATTTTAGGCACTTGGCTAACTGAACGACCCCACAGGAGCCGAAGCCGACTTGACAGACAATCCCGTTTTCACTCAATAGTTCATAACCCTTGATCCCACAATCTTTCTTCGCGTGCATTTAAATATATTTATAAGCTATCTGGTCACTCAATCCATTAATTTCGAATAACCTCTGCAAGTTTTTCTTCATAACTGAATAGGTTTTAAAAATTCTCCTGAAAAACTCAAGTTCTCATTTACGGCAATCAAAAGATCAAGAGAAACACATTATTTTTCAGCAGCACAAACATCCACAAATATTATTTTCCAGCCTAATCTAACTGTATCATAGGTTAATGGACTGCCTAATGGAAAATTTGGTCATTGATAAGAAAACTTTGCTTGATATTTTTTATTTGTTTGATACAAAAACAGAATTATCATATTTTAAGCATGTAAAAAATATAATGGCCTATAAAATCTAATTTCAAATGCTATTTAAGTATAAATTCCTTAAAGTTTGTTTAAAATGGATTTTGATAGGAAAAAATATTCGTTGTTATACTTCTTCGCTAATTACATAAAGATAATAAAAATGATATTTAATTAAATATGCAAAATTCAAACGGTCAAATTAAAACAGAGTTAATTATGTTCATATAAAGTTACATAAAAATTGGCAAGAATATTACTTGGTCATTTTATAAATTTTAAACACGAAGTTAATAAAAATAAAATATTGGTTTTAAAAAAGTCCATTATATCTTAGGCATTAAAATTAACCAAAATATAGTAATTTAATGCAAAGTATCCATTTATAACAAGGTAACCCAGATATTTAGAATAATAAATTTTCTCAGTTAATTGTCTGTAAAGTGTATCAAATATATGTCAAAATTAGTAAATTACTGAGTGTAACAACAATTAAATTATAATCGAAGGTAAATCAATTACTAATCACACATAAATACCCACATAATAGTATCCATTTACTGCGCAATGTTAAACATAACCCGCTTATTTCCCTCCCTAAAACTTCTATCTATGACATATTCTCGACTGCCAGTATACTCCTTCACGATAGTCAAAGCCCAGCTGAGAGTAAAATAAATAGCAGATCAATCTCAACGCATCGCACTGTTCATGAAAATTGATGTACCCAAAAATGCTACTCCTCTATAAATACATAATAAATTCATTCAGTTTATCACCAAGCATCATGCTTTTCGCAGGTTTAATGATAAATAAATTATGGAATTTGTTTCAGTTTAGCCTTAATTGAAAATTATTTAATTTATCAAACAAGCTATAGCTAAGGAGTTCAAAGATATGAAAGGGCCTGCTCAGATCGCAATAGACAATTTATACAATTTCTGTTCTGCAATATTGCTGCAGATAGACAGATAATTAATACGAAAATAGGGTAATTCACCTGCAAAACAGAACCCTAATTCAAGACTGCCAATATCGGCAATAACATAGATAGCGTTAACAATAAACCAGATATTCCCCTTGATTTCATTGAACCTGCCAATGTACGTAAAATACACGAACAACTTAGTAATATATAGTAAATTAGGATAAATTGTACCCTCTGGCTAATATATTCCAAATCTGAGAGTCTGTTTAGATTAACTCAGTAAAATGGATATCAAATTATTTGATTAAAAATCGAGAGTTTTCTTGTTTAAAAATATTGCACATATACCACTCACTATTTTGTACTATTAGAAGAGTTTGCAGATCTATTAACATTTCTGGCAAGGTGTTAAAAATATATGGCATAGAGATTTTAGTACGCGATTGAGTTTCTATCATGCGCTCAAGAACGTGAATTTTGTTACTGATGATATCATTGATAAAACAGAATAAGCTTTAACTGCATATACGAAAAGAACAGGCTCAAAATTCACGGAGCAATAGATCAACGAGACATCTAAACTGTTAAACAATTTAATTAGATACAAAAGAATTAATCGCAATAACTATGACAAATATAGATCTTTAGTGGCTAAAATATTAGAAATTAATAAAAATAGGCTAGATGAATTTTTCAAGTATTTGGTTCAGGCATTCTACATGACTGGCATATGGATGGCAGAATTTTGGCTGCCTTTTATGGAGAACTTAAAAACTAGCAAAGGTCGATAAATGCAATTTTATCAGCTATACGTGCTCAGCCGCCTGTTTGAGTTATAAAAATAATAAATCTCAGCATAAATTCATAAAGCAAGCAAAGCATTATTCGAGCTGATAGCATAAAACTAGAAATACAAAAAGATATAAGAACTTATCAAGGACTATAACCAAAAACAGGTAACGCATAAAACTGTCGCATGCCAAACCCAGCTGGCAAACGCATTACGTATTTTGAACACAGGCAGTGTCCGCACTGAGCACTATATAAAGGTCTTCTGCGTAGATATCATAGTGGATGATGAATTCATTATTGAAGTCAACGGTAATATGCATATGTTGAACAATATTGACAAGGGTACTAAATAGTACAATATTAAAACTTAATTTCGATCAAGATTGCTCAATAAATTAGGGTATCATGTCATCGATGTTGATTTAGATGAGTATGCTTAAGCTTCGTTTAAACTTATTGAGACAATTAATTAAATTATTGCTAAACTTAGGGGTAATCCCAAGAAATAACACATACTTCTCAGCCTTAAATCATGATATTGTATGACTTTATAATTAAATTAAGTAATGATAGCATAAAAAGTGACAATTAATCATAATTTTCTACATCTCTCATTAATGAGATTACGTACATATAGAGCAGTGTCATCAGTACTATCGCCAATAGAAATAACAATTTCAGCCAGTAAATCTTTCAAAAGTTGTTATCTTTATTTATATCGATTATTTTCCTAAATCATGCCGTCCTGCAGATGCTCCAACTCTTATATTTTCGGTAATATACTTTCATACTATTTTTACTTTTATTTATACTGTTGCAGTTGTGATCTATACTCCGATAATACTTTTTGATTTTACTGTATTTGTTGCTTCTATATCGTGTACTGCTGCTTCAATGTGCTATAACTTGCGTTTAAGGCTGATACTTGCTATTTTAGTATTTATACTGTTTGCTTAAGAGACTCATTCTGAACTTGATAAGTCTATATCAATATTTTGTTATTTTCCTTAATTGCCGATTTCTGCTATTTAGTCATCTGCTCTTTCTTGCCGCTAATAATTTTTACATAGTCTTTACCACTGGTTCGTGTATCTCCCATATTCTACTTCTCACTGGTCCTGTATACAATAGTATTCTTTGAGACACTATGCCGGGGTGTCTATATTTATTGCAATTTTATATTTTTGTGCTGCTTTATGCTGGCGAAGGAGAGACAAGTTTTCAAGTGTCTGCTTGTTAATGGAGAACCTAATTTTATGTTCGTGTCGCTGTACCATTATTCATGTTAGCTCATTTTTTGTTTACTATTTTCGGATTATTATTTATTCAACGGATCGATTATTAATTATCACTTTACTATTATGATAAAGTTAATCTGGTATTATGAGCTTGGGCCTATACAGATCAATCTTCTTCAGCAAGGAACACCACTTTAACTCCTGGATTTGACGCGATACCCTTGAGAGCCTCCAAATACCTAATTTGCATAGCTGCCTTTCCACTCAGAATATCAGCAGTTTGTCTCATGAGCTTCGCAGATTCTACTTCAGCTTGAGCGTTCAATATTTTCGATTCTAAATTAAAAATTTTAAGTACATGCAAGCCTTTTTTATTTGGCTACTGCAGCCAGGGTGTTTTGAAGTTACTGGTTGAGCACAATATCCTTAATCAAAATGTTAGTGATTTAAATTCCCCATTCATGAACTTGCCTAGCGACAAATTTACCCAACTCCAGTGTCACTTCATCTCTCTTTTAAAGCAAATCTTGTAGAATATACTGTCCGCATATGGATCTCAAAGTAGCAAAAGTGAGCTATCGGACTGATCTTTAAATATTATCAACTGAGTAGAAAGTTTTTCTTGCTATTTTAACGTGGTAATAGACAGCCGCATCGATAGTCACTTCGATATTGTCTTTAGTTAGTGCTCGCTGTTTCTGCAAATTTATGATATTTGTTTTCATGTCTACAACATGAATACGGTCTGTGAAAGGATTGAAATATTGAAGCCCCGATCCCATAGTTTTAACATATCGGCCGAAGCGTTCATAAATTCCCACGTAAGACTGATCAATCTGTTGGTAGGGATATTAGACACAGCAACAGCAAGGACAACAAATTCGTATATTTCCGCAGCAATCTCCCAGTTTATAGACGAATTCCTGGTACGATCCTCCGAGTTCCATATTATTCTCCATGTTTTAAGGGAGTTCTTACCTGGGGTACTTGCTGGGCATCTCCGAAATGCGATTGAAGTCAAAATGAGGGATACCTTGCTGGCCCATGGGTCTCATTCCGCCCATGTTCTGGTTCATGGGAGGCCCTTGCATTCCCTGAGGACGCATCGGTTGCTGCGGAAACTGGTTCGGTAAGCCCTGCTGCACATATTGATTAGGTGGGCCTTGCTGGGGTAGCTGATTAACAGGCTGCTGATTCGGTATCTGCTGGTTTGGCACGTTTTGCTGAGGCGGGCGGTTCTGGGGGTTGTTTTGGTTATTTTGTGGGATTTGGTTATACCCTTGGCCTTGCATTCGACTTATTTAATATTATAGACTAACTAATAAAATGATAACAATGAGAATTTCCTTTAAATTCAAAGAGCTATATCTTGAAATTTCAACCTTAATCGATAAAATTGTGCGACAGAATAAAAAATTAAATAATATCTTCATATATTAGTTGCTCTGCTCTCGACATTTTGCACACTATTGTGATCTCTTTCGATGGGAATATTGCTCATTTATAATTATGGTCTACTATTCTCACCATTATTGCCGTTGCTACCATTTTTCTCATATCTTTTATTATCTCCCGTTAACAAACTTAACTACTTATTAATAAATTAAATTTGCTCTTCAGGCACTTCCACAAAATAATCAATAATAGGTGGATCAACTTGACACCACTGATTTTATTGTTTTTATTAATGCACTGATTTTATCAATTATCTAGTTGTTTTGCCTTGAATAATGAGACATAGATGAAAAATAAAGAATATAAGAAGTGGTACGCCGATAATACCGACTACAACTGAGCAGATTATGATAATAACTGTGGAATCGACTTGAGATCCAAATTTCTGCATACCGAAGATGATCATATTGAGTAAGAATGTACCGATTGACAGCATGACTCCAGTAAGAAAAAGCACGAAAAATCGATAGTTTCTTTTCCCGATGCAATTATTAACAAATGGGCAGTGATGATCAAATACTTACACACAGTTCTGACAAGTTGAGCAGTGGCTTGCACGAGGTGGACGGTATATTTTGCAAGTTTCACAGAATACTTTCGGCTTTTTATTTAATACAGGGGATGAAACACTAACTGATTCCGACTGAGACTGAGGTTGAGGTTGAGGCTAAATATTTTCCCAAAGATATTGTTAATATTTCAATGCTTATTTCTCGAGATAAGGTCTTCTAGGTATAATGCCAGGATCAGTACATTGTGTAAGTGCCATAAACACAAGCGTGAACACAACAGCAAGCATAAACAGAATGGGTATAGCAGGACTCCATGCCCACATGGTTGGTAATACAAACACACAGTACAGAACAAAAACCAAGATGAATGTACCATAGACATAGAAATTAGCGCATGTGTCTGAAATGGGTCCGATTATGCAGCCGCAGGGCAGGAAGCGGTTTCTGCCTGGCCAAGTTGTGTACATTCTTGCCATTTTCTTATATGTTAAGATGGGATTATGTTATAGGTTTACTTTAGTTTGGATAAATATTACACTTTGTACTGATAAGTTAGATTTTAATATACATCATAATATTAATAAAAGACATGTATTATAATAATAGATAAGATAATCCACAAATCCCACAACAATGCAATAATAACACTCATAAAAACAATAATAACAGAACAAATCATTGTCAGATCTGCCATCGTCATATTTACCTGAGGTGGCTCGTTTACTAAAACATGAACAATTTTTACGCACACTGCTGAAGTATAATATTTGTTATGGCTGTGTGTTGAGAACTTTCAATATTATGCTACCGAAAATGTACAGTGATGACGAAAGTTGGAGGAAGATTCTGGATAAAGTTATGCATATTGCAGAAGAAAAGTGTCAGAAATAACTATAAGCTAAAAATAAACATGAATAGCAAAATAAACAACAGATCAATTATAAACAATAATAAATTAAGTAATAACAACAACATCATGAATAGGCTAGTAAAACAGCCAAAACTGAAGATAGGAAATAATGCTATAGTTTTGGATTAGGTTAATTCAAAGTGTATCTATAGCAAAAGAAAAAGTAGGATCATGATGATTTTTGTTGGTTATGTACAGGCTTACTGCAAACTCCATTTCTATAGCTCTGTGCTAATCAGATAATAGCAAAAATAAAACAATAGCACTACAGTCACAAACAAAAGTACAAATTAAATGTGAAAATTCATAATATGCTTGCCATTAAATATCAAATATTTTGTAACATGGTGCTCGCAGATTTACAAAAATTAGGCATTATGGACAATACATCAATCGAAGCAATTAGAAAATAAATTGTAGTGCCGCTGTTTTAGAAGACTGGCCTCGATTTGAAAACTGTATTCAAATGGAAATTATCAAACATATTAAATCATAAACCAGGTGAAATACTCACTTTGACTTCTACGATCACTTAGGATGAACAGACAGTAATCGTGAGTATGTAATTGAACCCTTACCCATAATTTCTCTAATAACTGGAACAATGCCTGACTAATATGTTGGGCCCAGTAATTAACCTGTAGAAAGCTAAAATCCCTCATAATAAGAAGGGTGGCCGTATTGATCTGCAGCAATAAACAGAATAAAATCCTAATTATTTAGCCAACTGGACTTTGAGTTTGATGTCACGGATCAATAATATCAGTCCGAAATAATGGTTAGATATGTTATAAATGCCTAGAGCGCCATTATATGGATTAGAAAAGATTAAAAAAATTTAGTTAAAACATAAGGATGCAAAAATGATTGATATCAGTATCATTCTGCAGAGCGAAAATGTTATGTTTTGTGGTAAATATGTCAAATTTTCGAGGTACTTATCTCAAACCCCTTGGATTATTAACAAATAAAGATTGACTGAGTCTAGTTTACAATAAGAAGTTCAAAAAAGTATTTTAAGATTCTTTTATCCTTAATCAATAGCAGAAAAAGATATATAGATTAAGTTTCATGCAGGAGGTAGAGAAGATATCGATGTGCGTATGCTGAAAGGAGGTAGACCATTCGTAATATAATTCGTTCATCCTCGCTTCTGCTTATCAGACATCAAAATTTCAACAATATTATAAAAAATTAAATTAAACTTACCAAATGCTTACAAATCATTGCCATAAATTTCACCTCCATACCCTTAATAGCAGACTCTAATAAAAAGCAGTTTACTTTAATTTTATATCAACAGCAGCACTGAGTTAGCCAAAGTGAATAGTTTTAGATTATGTGACTCCAGCTACATAAGCAAATAATTAAAGCAAGCTGAAATATAAAAGATTAAGCATTATGTGTGTTATATTAAGATACTCGGAGAAGGAACTTTCGGAAATAAGGATAAGGAATAATTAGAGAAATGTCATAATTTAGAGGTCATTCAGAAAACACCTGTGCGAGTACTTCATCGAAGGACACTCATGAACAGAACTAAAATAGTTCATAAAATGATATT
>APMI01000681.1_pt1 | contig 14068 bp, 9 predicted proteins | sample 667938 | NCBI WGS metagenome assembly APMI01 (sample SAMN01084076, study PRJNA167559) | wastewater metagenome | biome: Wastewater | place: Denmark: Ejby Moelle, Odense | collected 2011-11-28 | reverse complement strand
GCGAATTCTCCGGCGAGGATATCCGGGCAATCCGCGGTGGTCACATCCCCGGCGCAATCAACATCCCCTACGAGCACAACTGGCGCGATCCGCTGGCCCAGCAGAAATTCGCTCAGCGTCAGGTCGACAATTCCTCCGGGATGAGTTTGAAGGAGTCGGCCGACCTGAAGAAGCTGTATGCCGCACTCGATCCCGCCAAGGAAACGGTCGTCATGTGTCACAGCGGCGTGCGGGCGGCACAGACGGCCAGCGTGCTGCAGGATCTCGGATTTCGCAACGTCAGGGTCTATGACAGTTCGTGGCTGGGCTATGCGGCCAGGCTCGACGCGCCGGTCGACAATGAAGTGTTCCTCAACGTCGGTCAGATGAACCAGCGGCTGCGCGAACTGGCACGACGGGTGGAGGATCTTGAAGCGCAGTTGCGGCAACAGGGCAAGCCGGCGTCCTGCGCCAACTGCTGAGCTGCCTGCTCGCCGGCACGTGATGTGGACTAACCCTGTAAAATCGCGGCTTCGCGATTGACCGGGCTTGCGCTGTGCCTTTACTGGAATCCTCCAAACCCACTTTTCAGCAGGTGATCCTGCGACTGCAGAACTACTGGGCAGAATACGGCTGCGTGCTGCTGCAGCCGTATGACATAGAAGTCGGCGCCGGGACGTTCCACACGGCCACTTTCCTGCGTGCCATCGGTCCGGAGCCGTGGAATGCCGCCTACGTGCAGCCCTCGCGGCGTCCCAAGGACGGCCGCTACGGCGACAACCCGAACCGCCTGCAGCATTACTACCAGTATCAGGTGGTGCTCAAGCCGTCGCCGTCCGACATCCAGGCGCTGTACCTCGACAGCCTGCGGGCGCTCGGCCTCGACCTTTCGCACCATGACATCCGCTTTGTCGAGGACGACTGGGAGTCGCCCACGCTCGGCGCCTGGGGTCTCGGCTGGGAGGTCTGGCTCGACGGCATGGAAGTCACTCAATTTACCTATTTTCAGGAGGTCGGCTCGCTGCCCTGCAAGCCGGTGCTCGGCGAGATCACCTACGGCCTCGAGCGCCTGGCGATGTACCTGCAGGGCGTCGAGAATGTGTATGACCTGGTGTGGGCGGAGAGCCCGACCGGCGTAGTGACCTACGGCGATGTGTATCACCAGAACGAGGTCGAGCAATCCACGTACAACTTCGAATACAGCAATGTCGAATGGCTGTTCCGCCTGTTCGGGGAATTCGAGGGCGAAGCCAAACGCCTGATGGCGGTCAAGCTGGCCTTGCCGGCTTTCGAGATGGTCATGAAGTGTTCGCACACGTTCAACCTGCTCGATGCGCGCGGCGCCATCTCGGTAACCGAGCGCGCCGCCTACATTGGCCGGGTCAGGGCGCTGGCGCGGGAGGTGGCGCAGTCTTATTTCGACGCTCGCGCGGCGCTCGGCTTTCCGATGGCCAAGCCGTCGAAGGGGGCCGTATGAGCACCGCCACCCTGCTGGTCGAATTGCTGACCGAGGAATTGCCGCCCAAGGCGCTGGCGCGCCTGGGTGCGGCCTTTGCCGACGGAATCGTCAAGGGGCTGGTCGACTGCCGGCTGCTGTCGGCCGGCGCCCGTCACGACGGTTATGCCAGCCCGCGCCGTCTTGCGGTAACCATCGCGGATGTTGCCGACCGAGCGGCCGATCGGATGGTTGCCGAGAAGATCATGCCGGTCTCGGTGGCGCTCGATGCAGGCGGCAGGCCGACACCTGCCCTGCTGAAGAAGCTCGAAGCCAAAGGCGTTGCGCTCGATGCGCTGCCGTCGTTCGAGAAACGACTCGATGGCAAGAGCGAGACTTTCTTCTGCAACATGACGGTACGCGGCGCCGCGCTCGATGCGGTGCTGGCCGGCATCGTTGCCGAGGCGATCAAGAAGTTGCCGATTCCCAAGGTGATGCGCTGGGGTGATTCCGATCACCAGTTCGTGCGTCCGGTCCATGGGCTTGTCATGCTCCATGGCGGCCGCGTGGTGCCCGGCGAAGTGCTCGGCCTATCCGCCGGCAACCGGACCCGCGGCCACCGATTCATGGGCGCGGGCGAGGTGATCATTGCCGAGGCCGCGGACTACGCGAAAACCCTCTACGAGGCGGGGAGCGTCATTGCATCGTTTGCTGCCCGCCGCGCATTGATCACCGAGCGCCTCAAGCAGGCTGCCGCACGGGTGGGCGAAGGCGTACACCCGGTCGAGGATGCGGCGCTGCTCGATGAAGTGACCGCACTGGTCGAACATCCGACGGTCTACGTCGCCGAGTTCGAGCCGGAATACCTGGCCGTACCGCAGGAGTGCCTGATCCTTACGATGAAGCAGAACCAGAAGTACTTTCCGCTGTTCGATGCCAACGGCAAGCTGCTGAATCGCTTCCTGATCGTATCGAACATGCAGCTTGCCGACCCGTCGAACATCGTTTCCGGCAACCAGCGCGTGGTACGTCCGCGACTGTCGGATGCGCGGTTCTTCTTCGAGCAGGATCGCAAGCACGGGCTCGAATCGCGCGTCGGCAAACTCGACGCCGTGGTCTACCACAACAAGCTCGGCTCCACGGGCGATCGCGTCCGTCGATTGACGCGCCTTGCGGCAGCGATAGCCGGGCGGCTGGGTGCCGATCGGCAACTCGCCGAGCAGGCGGCGCGTCTGTGCAAGGCAGATCTGGTGACAGACATGGTCGGCGAGTTTCCCGAATTGCAGGGCACCATGGGCCGCTACTACGCGCTGCACGAGGGCGCCCCGCAGGCGGTTGCCGATGCCATCGAGCAACACTATCGGCCGCGCTTTGCGGGCGACATGCTGCCGCAAGGCAACACCGCCGCCGCAGTCGCATTGGCCGACAAGCTTGATGCGCTGGTCGGTTTCTTCGGCATCGGCCAGACTCCGACCGGCGACAAGGATCCGTTCGGCCTGCGCCGGGCGGCGCTCGGTGTGCTGCGCATCCTGATGGAAGCGCCGCTGCCGCTGGATCTCGCCGATCTGATCGATGAAGCCACGGCGGGCTTTTCTGCCGGCGTGTTGCAGAACGGATTCGCGGTGGCACTGACCGAATTCATGTTCGAACGCCTGCGCAACCAGTTGCGCGAAGCCGGTCATTCGGCTGCAGCGGTCGACGCCGTGCTGGCGCTGCGCCCGACGCGGATCGATCTCGTGCCGGCCAAGCTCGCCGCCGTGCATGAGTTCGTGGCGTTGCCAGCGGCGAGCGCACTGGCCGCCGCCAACAAGCGTATCGTCAATATCCTGCGCAAGGCCGAGGAGCGTGGCGAGGCACCGCAAGGCGAGCCGGATGTCGCGCTGTTGCAGGAGGCAGCCGAACGCGCGCTGTTTCAGCAGGTCAACGAGATCTCGCCACTGATTCGTTCCATGGTCGCCGGCGAGGACTACACGGGCGCGTTGCGCCAGTTGGCAACGCTGCGCGACACGGTCGACAGTTTCTTCGATTCGGTGATGGTGATGGCCGACGAGCCCCTCACCCGCGCCAACCGTCTCCGGCTGCTTACGCAGCTTGCCGGGCTGATGAACTGCGTCGCGGACATTTCGCGGCTTGCCGTGGAGAAATAGAACCGCATGAAACTCGTCATTCTCGACCGCGATGGCGTAATCAATCAGGACTCCGACCAGTTCATCAAGTCCCCCGACGAGTGGAAGCCGATAGCCGGTTCGCTTGAGGCGATCGCGCGGCTGAACCAATGGGGATATCGTGTCCTGGTGGCGACCAACCAGTCCGGCGTCAGTCGCGGCCTGTTCGACATGGACACCCTGAATGCGATCCACGAAAAGATGCACAAGGCGGTGATGCAAGCCGGTGGCCGGATCGATGCGGTGTTCTTCTGCCCGCACTCGTCCGAAGAAAAGTGCGACTGCCGCAAGCCAAAACCCGGCCTGATGCGCCAGATCGCCGAGCGCTACAACACCGATCTGGCCGGCGTGCCGACGGTCGGCGATTCGCTGCGCGATCTGCAGTCCGCGGTGGCAGTGGGCGCGCAGCCGTATCTGGTTCTGACCGGCAAGGGCGAGAAGACTCGCAAGGAAGCGGAACTGCCCGCCCAGACGATCGTCTTCCCGACGCTTGCCGCCTTTGCGCAGAAAGTAGCGTCCTGAGCGGCCGATGAGCCTTCTGCGATCGCTCGTACTGGCGTTCTTGATGATCGTCGTGACGCCGGTGTTCGCGTTGGCGGGCATGGCCTCGTATCCGTTGCCGCCTCACCTGCGCTACCGCATCATCACCCGCTGGACCGACATCGTGATGTGGGGCGTCAAGTGGATCACTGGTATACGCTACGAGGTGCGCGGCCGAGAAAATATGCCGGCCGAAGCCTCGGTGATCCTGTGCAAGCATCAGTCAGCTTGGGAGACCATGGCCTTGCAGCACATTTTTCCGCCGGTTGCATTCGTCCTGAAGAAGGAACTGCTGCGGGTGCCGTTCTTCGGCTGGGGACTGGCGCGCATGCCGATTGTCTCGATCGATCGCAAGGCGGGTATCGGTGCGCTGGAGCAGGTGGTTCGGCAGGGCCGTACGCTGCTGGCCCAGGGTTTCTGGGTAGTCGTTTTCCCCGAGGGCACGCGGGTCGCGCCTGGCCACACCAAACGCTACAAGGGCGGCGGCGCCCAACTCGCGGCGAAAACCGGTGTGCAGGTCGTGCCGGTGGCGCACAATGCGGGCGAGTTCTGGCCGCGCAATGCGTTCGTAAAGCGGCCGGGACTGATCACCGTAAGCATCGGGCCGCCGATCGATGCCAACGGTCTGAACGCGGAGGAAATCAATCGCCGCGCAGAGGCGTGGATCGAGGCCGAGATGCGGCGCATCAGCCCGCATCGCTACTCCGATGCTCAAGGCATCGCCGGATCTGCTGCTTGATCCGCCGCCGGCGGGACGTCCCGGCGATCAACTCGTGCTGCCGCTGTTCGATTCCCCGCTGTCGTATAGCCTGCGGCGCAGCGGGTGCGCTTCGGTCCGCATCCGTGTCGAGGGCGGCGGCTGTCGGGCCGGCACGCCGCCCGGAGAAACTTCGCGCACGATAGAAACCGCGGTTTGCTGTTGGTACTGAATGTCGCGGGCTGTCTGCGTTTGAATTGGCGGCTGATGCTACTATCGCGCGAAATGTTCCCGCAGGTGCTCGCCCGGGCATGTGCGCGTGATACCGGAAATGCGTCCAGGCCGAATTGCTATCGGAATGAACATATGACACAACCCCTGCTCGGACAACTCGAACTGCCGTTCCTGACGCCGTCCGCCGAGGGCGAGCAAATGCGGCGGATTCAGCTCGGCAGCGGAATCGTTGCGTACAAGCTGATGCGCTCGCGCCGGCGCACGATAGGCATCACTATCGACCAGCGCGGCCTGCGGATCGGCGCGCCCCGCCATACCGGGCTGCTCGAGATCGAGTCGTTCATGCGCCTGCACACTGACTGGATTTGCCGCAAGCTCGACGAGTGGCGGGCCTCGGCGACGGTCGGTCCGTATGTCGCGCACGACGGCGCAACCTTGCCGGTTCTCGGCGAGACGTGGACCGTGCGTCTGGCCGGCGGCATGCAGCGCGTGCGTTGGCAGCCGGCCGAGCGCGAGATCCGGCTGGAGGTGCGTGGCGGAGCGGACCCGCGCCAGCTCCTGCGGCGCTCTCTGCAGGAGCGGGCGCTCGATCATTTCCGCGAACGCGTCGGCGTTTATGCAGTGCAATTGGGCCGCGCGATGCCTGCCCTGACGCTGTCTTCGGCGCAGTCGCGCTGGGGCAGTTGCAGCCATCGCAGCGGCATCCGGCTCAACTGGCGGCTGATCCATCTGCCACCGGCGCAAATCGATTACGTGGTTGCGCACGAACTGGCGCATCTGGTCGAAATGAATCACAGTGCGCGGTTCTGGTCGCAGGTGGAACGTCTGTTTCCCGACTACCAGTCGGCGCGCGACCGGCTCAAGGTGCTGGCCGCGACAGTGCCGCGCATCTGAAACCCGGGCCACACCGCGGAGGAATTGCCATGCGAATACTTCATACCATGTTGCGCGTCGGCAACCTCGATCGTGCACTTGCCTTCTACACCGAGGTGCTCGGCATGCGCCAGTTGCGGCGCGCCGACTATCCTGACGGACGATTTACGCTGGCTTTCGTCGGCTACGGCGACGAATCTGCCAACGCGGTGCTCGAACTGACCCACAACTGGGATACCACTGCCTACGAGATCGGGACCGGCTACGGCCATGTGGCCATTGAAGTCGACGACGCTTACAAGGCGTGCGAGGAAATCAAGCGCCGCGGCGGCGTCGTGGTGCGCGAGGCGGGGCCGATGAAACACGGGACGACGGTGATCGCCTTCGTCCAGGATCCCGACGGCTACAAGGTCGAACTGATACAGAAGAAGGCGTGAAAACTCAGTTTGCGGCAGCCATGGGTGCTGCAGCGGCCAATTCCTGTCGCAATGCCTCCGCGAGAGATTCGACGTTTTGCGCAAGCGCCTCCACGGCCGGTGCAGCCGATTCGAACCGGCCGTCACGGCACAGCCGTTCAAGGTGGCTGGCCGCCTGCACGGTGGGTGCCGCTGCGAAATTCCCGGCCGATCCCTTCAAGCTGTGAGCAACGCTGTACAGCCGGTCCCGATCGCCGGCGGCCAGAGCCTCGCGCATGTCCTCGATCTGCCCGATATATGACTTAAGCATGACCTCCGCGATCTGGCGCAACAGTTCCTCGTCGCCCCCCAGATTGGATAGCGCCGATTCGCGGTCGTAGGCGCACAGTCGCGGCGTCGCTGCGATCAAGGCTTGGTTCGCCGATGCCGTCAGCCGTGCGGTGCCCATGCCGGTGACCTGGAGCAGCGCATCGGCAAGCGCCTGCGGCTTGACCGGTTTCGATACGTAACCGTCCATCCCGGCGGCAAGGCAACGCTCGCGATCGCCCTGCATCGCGTGTGCGGTCATCGCGACGATCGGCGTGTAAAGCTGCCGTTGCGCCTCAAGTTCGCGAATGCGCTGGGTGGCCTCGAAACCGCTCATCTCGGGCATCTGCAGATCCATCAGGATCACGTCGAAACTGCCGCTCCTGACGGCGTCGACCGCGTCGCGGCCGTTTCCAACCAGCGTCGTACGGTGGCCGATCCGCTCGAGCAGCCGCAGCGCCAGTATCTGATTCACCGGGTTGTCTTCAGCGAGCAGGATGCGCAGTCCCTGTCCGGGCGCAAGCGCGACGATTCCCGGCAAAGCCTGGGCCGGGCCTGCGCCGGCGCCGAGCACCAGCATCAGCGCATCGAACAATTCCGATTGCATCAACGGCTTGGTGAGAATGCCGTGACCGGTGCTCGTGCCGTCGCCGGCGGGTTGCGTGCCTGCGGCGGCCAGCAGGATCACCGGCGGCAGTTCGGGCAGCGCCGCGTCGAAGTCCCGCGCTTCGAGACTGCCTGGCCGGACGGTCAGCGTATCGAGCAGAATGGCGCGGAACGGGTCGCCTTCCGCCGCGGCCTGCTGCATGGCCGTCACGGCCTGTTGCGGCGTGCCAGCGCACACCGGCCGCATCTGCCAGCTCTGCAGCATGCCAAGTGTCAGCGCCGTGTCGCTGCCGTTCGCATCTACCACCAGAACGCGTGCGCTTTGCACTTTGTCGAGCAGTGCCTGCGACTGCAACGTCGCGCCGCCGTCGCGGCCGAGGCGCGCGGTGAAGTGGAACGTGCTGCCCTTGCCGGGCTCGCTGTCGACCCAGATTTCGCCGCCCATCTGCTCGACCAGCCGGCGCGAGATTGTCAGGCCAAGTCCCGTGCCGCCGTAGCGGCGGGTTGTCGAGTTGTCGGCCTGGGAGAATGCTTCGAAGATGTGGCCGTGCTTTTCCCTCGCGATGCCGACGCCCGCGTCGCTTACCGCGAACTGCAGCAGCGCAGTGGATTCCTCGACCGCGTTCGCCCTCACCGTGACGACGATCGCGCCGCTGCTGGTGAACTTGATCGCGTTGGACAGCAGGTTGATCAGCACCTGCCGGAGCCGATGCGGGTCGCCGACCAGGGCATCGGGAATCGCGCCGTCGAGCGCCATCTGCAGGGGCAGATTCTTCTCGGCGGCGCGCGTGGCGAGGGTGCGCAAGGCCAGGGCGAGGCAGTCGCGCAGGCTGAACGGAATCTGCTCGAAATCCAGCCGCCCGGCCTCGATCTTGGAGAAGTCGAGGATGTCGTTGATGATGTTGAGCAGGGAATCGGCGGACTCCTTCACCAGTTTCAGGTACTCGCGCTGCTCCGGTTGCAGGTCGGAATCGAGCGCCAATCCGGTCATGCCGATGATGGCGTTCATCGGCGTCGTGCGGATTTCGTGGCTCATGTTGGCGAGGAAATCGCTCTTTGCCCGGTTGGCCGCCTCGGCCGCCTCGGCCGCCGCGCGCAGGCGGTGTTCCACCTCCTTGCGTTCGGTGATGTCGGTGATGACGCCGAGAATGCCGGCCGGTTCACCGTCCGGGCGGGAAAACACCGTCTTCTGGTAAAGGCATTCGCGGCTGGTGCCGTTACGCAGCGTGACCGGCGTCTCGAACACCTGCAAGCCGCCGGATTCGAGCAACTCGGCATCGCGGCTGTTATGCAGTCTGGCCTGATCGCGCGGCAGCAGCGCGAACACCGTCTGGCCGACCAGTTGCTCGCGTCCGATGCCAAAGAAGCTCTCGAAGGCTTTGTTGACGCCGATGTAGCGGCCGTCGCGGTGCTTGAAATAGATCGGGCTTGGAATCACTTCGATCAGTTGCTGGACCAGATTCAACTGGTCCTGCACCTGTCGCTGTGCCATGCGCCGGTCGGTCACGTCCGCGGCAGAGCCGGCGAAGCCGACCAGCGCGCCGGACGGGTCGGTCAGCGCCCGCACAAACACTTCGCACCAGCGCTCGCCGCGATTCTTGCTCAGATAGTGCAGCTCGAGGCTGGTGGAATCGAGCGTCCGGTCAAACAAGGGCTTGAACCCGGCAACGACCGTCGGACGTTCCGCTTCGGGCGCGAAATCGATCACCGACCGACCCAGCGACTCCTCGACCGTGAATCCGGTGACTTCGGTCCACGCCGGATTCAGATAGGTCCAGCGCGCCTGGGCGTCGGTCTGGAAGACGATTTCAGAGAGGTTCTCGACAACGGAACGGTAACGCTGCTCGCTGTCCTTCAGCGCCTGTTGAACCTGCCGCGTGTCGCTGATGTCGCGCAAATAGGCGGTAAACATCTGCCGCTCGCCGGCGTCGACGGGGATCACCGCCAGTTCGGCCGGAAACTCCGCCCCGCCCTTGCGGATTGCGGTGATCTCGATGCGCTGCTGAATGACTGAACTGTCGCCGGTATCGTGAAACCGGCGCATGCCCGCTTCGAGGACACCGCGCAAGCGCGGCGGAACGATGGTATCGCCCAGTTGCCGCTGCAGTACGTCGGCGCGCGCGTAGCCGAAGGTGCGCTCGGCCGCCGGGTTGAATTCGATGATGCTGCCGCCGGCATCGACGGTGATGATGCAATCGAGCGCCGCCTCGAGAATCGCCCCCTTGCGCTTTTCGCTCTCGCGCAGCGCGTTGTGCTGGTCGTGGAGTCGAATCGACGCCCGGTTGAGCGCGTTTTCCAGTTGATCGATCTCGAGCGAACTGTCGCTGACCGGTGTCATGCTGCCGTAGCTGGAATCGAGTTCCCCCGCGAAGCGTGCCGCCTTGCGCAGCGCGGCAAGCGGCCGGCGCAGGAACAGCAACACCACGGCGGTCGACAACACCAGCGCCAGCAAGCCGATGCGCAGGGCATCGACAAGAATGTGTTCGTGCACGTCGCGAATCGCATCGGCATCGAGTTCGACGCGCATCCAGCCCAGTCTTTCGAGCCCGTCGATCGGCGCCCAGGCCACGATCGACATCGCATCGGCGCCGCGGCTGCCAATCTGCTCCAGATTCACCTGCGACTGGCGCTGCGCGGGCGGCTTGATCGCCGCCGTGCTGCCGCTGCCCGCGAACCTTCCGTCGGGATTGCGCAGCATGATCGCAACCGGCGTGCCGTTCTCGTGCAGCGCGGCGATGGTGCGCAAGCCGTCGAAACTCTCCGCATGGCGCAACAGATCTTCCATGCCCGACTGGTTGCCCTCGTCGAGCGCGCGCGCCGCTGCGGCGGCAAAGCTCGCGGCCGTGGCCCGTGCCTGTTCCCGCAGCAGACCCGGCGACTGGTCGGCGGCGGTGTAGTAGGCGTAATAGGAAATCGAGCCGGCAAACAGCAGCGCGAACAGCAGCCCCAACTGCAAGTACAGGCGACGCGGCCACAATTGGCGCATGAATGAGTGCAGGTTCATGGCCAGTGACTTGTCGTCAGCCGATCACGCGGCCAGCGCTGCTGCGGTGGCCCGTTCAAGCGACAGCGAATCTTCGTCGTCACGATAGCGGTGCTTGATCTCGAGCACCGCCGGCCAGTTGCCCAGGAAGGCGTCGAGGCAGTCCGGATCGAAGTGCTTGCCGCGTTGTTCGCGCATGTGCAGGGTGGCCTCCTCGTCGGTCCACGCCTTCTTGTAGGGACGTTCCGAAGTCAGGGCGTCGAACACGTCAGCCACCGCGACGATGCGTCCGACCAGGGGGATGGCCGCCCCGGCCAGGCAGTTCGGATAGCCGCTGCCATCCCATTTTTCGTGGTGCGAGTTTGCGATCTGCGCCGCCATCTGCAGCATCGGGCTGTTGCTGTCCTTGAGGATTTCGTAGCCGATCGAGGCGTGCTGCTTCATGACCTCGAACTCTTCGGGCGTCAGCCTGCCCGGCTTGAGCAGAATCTGGTCGGGCGTGCCGAGTTTGCCGACGTCGTGCATCGGCGCCGCCTGCAGTAGCAGATCCTGAAACTCCGAATCGAGGCCCATCCGTTCGGCGATCAGGCGCGAGTAGTGCGCCATGCGCAGGATGTGGGCGCCGGTTTCCGGATCGCGGAATTCCGCCGCGCGCGCCAGCCGCAGCACCGTTTCGCGCTCGCGCTTGATGATCTCTGCGGTGGCCTTGCTCACTTCTTCGGCCAGCGAGCGATTGCGCTCCGACAGCAGCAAGTGGCTGTCGCGCAGCACCAGCATGTTGCGGACTCGCGAAACGAACTCGATGCTGTCGAGCGGCTTGGTGAGAAAATCCGTCGCGCCCGATTCGAGCGCGCGGTAGCGCACCTCTTTCTGGTGATCGGCGGTGACCATCAGTATCGGCGTGTGCAGTTTGCCCGGTTCCTTGCGCAGCAGGCGGATGAACTCGATGCCGTCGAGCCCCGGCATCATGTAATCGACCACCAGCAGATCGGGATCATGTGCCCGGCACCATTCCAGCGCCAGCAGCGGATCGCTAAATGGCACGGCGTGGCAGTTGTCGACCTTGCCCACCAGCGCCTCCATCACGAGGACGTTGATCTCGGTGTCGTCGATGATCACGATGTTGCGAATGCTCATGGTTTTCTCCCGCTGGCTCGAGCGGTTGGATTGTTGCCGACGCGCTTCTTTTGCCCGGGCTGGCGTCTCCGGGATAACGGCATCGGGCGACCTGACTTTACCGGCCAGCAATCTCCACCAGTTTGCAAATGTACGCCCGGTTTGCCCCGTAAACCTACTGGTGCGGCATAAACTTGCGTGGCACGACTGCCTGCGGGCCATGCACAACGGGCGTCCGCAGCGGCACTGCCCGCCAAGCCGCATGGATAGGCGATCCTGGGGCCATATAGTCTGGGGGCGAGGACTGGCGCGGCTCGCAGCCCGGTCGATTTTCACTCGACGGCGCTCGGCCGGTCGTGACCCAGGTCACCGCGCGGGCATGCCCGGTCAGCTAACCTGCGCCGCAAGCCACTCCCTTTGCCGCCGTCCGCTCTATCGCGGCGCGCCGCGGCACACGTAGGAATCAAGCAATGGATCCGCTTTTCGCCCTGCTGACGTACATGTCCCAACGCTTCGCGCAGGAATACAACAAGGTCTTTTCGTCTTCCGCGGCGGAGGTCGGCACCGCCGCCCTGATCGCCGCTGCGCTCGCAATCGTCGGCCTGATGGCAATGCGCCGGCTCAAGCAGTGATCGGAGCGGCTCGCCGGGCAGATTTGGCGAGCAGGGATGGGCCCGGTCGGACTCGAACCGACGACCAAAGGATTATGAGTCCTCTGCTCTAACCGACTGAGCTACAGGCCCGGTGAGAGGGTGCGAAGTTTAGCAGACGCGGCGGCGGGCGGAAGAAAAACGGGCGCTATGGCGCCCGTTCGTCATTGAGCGAAAATCCGCAACTCAGGTTTCGCTGTCGAGAAAGCTGCGCAGTTTTTCCGACCGGCTGGGGTGGCGCAGCTTGCGCAGGGCCTTGGCTTCGATCTGGCGGATGCGCTCGCGCGTGACGTCGAATTGCTTGCCGACTTCTTCGAGCGTGTGATCGGTGTTCATCTCGATGCCGAAGCGCATGCGCAACACCTTGGCTTCGCGCGGCGTGAGCGAATCCAGCACTTCCTTGGTGACTTCGCGCAGGCTGGCAAACATGGCGGCGTCGGCCGGGGCGAGCGTGGCCAGATCCTCGATGAAATCGCCGAGATGGGAATCGTCGTCGTCGCCGATCGGCGTTTCCATCGAGATCGGCTCCTTGCTGATCTTGAGGATCTTGCGGATCTTTTCTTCCGGCATTTCCATCTTGATCGCCAGCGTCGCCGGGTCGGGCTCGGCGCCGGTTTCCTGCAGGATCTGGCGCGAGATGCGGTTCATCTTGTTGATGGTCTCGATCATGTGCACCGGAATGCGGATGGTGCGCGCCTGGTCGGCGATCGAGCGGGTGATGGCCTGGCGAATCCACCACGTGGCGTAGGTCGAAAACTTGTAGCCGCGCCGGTATTCGAACTTGTCCACCGCCTTCATCAGGCCGATGTTGCCTTCCTGGATCAGGTCGAGGAACTGCAGGCCGCGGTTGGTGTACTTTTTGGCGATCGAGATGACCAGGCGCAGGTTGGCTTCGGTCATTTCGCGCTTGGCGCGGCGGGCCTTGGCTTCGCCGGTGCTCATTTGCTTGTTGATGTCCTTCAGCTCGCGCAGCGGGATGCCGATGCGCGTCTGCAGGTCGAGCAGTTTCTGCTGTTCTTCGATGATTGCCGGCGCGGCGCGCATCAGTGTGCTGGCGTAGGCCTTGCCCGAGGTGATCTCGGCCTTGAGCCAGTCCATGTTGGTCTCGTTGCCGGGAAACACCTTGATGAAGTGCGGCCGCGGCATGTGCGCCTTGTTCACGCACAGATCCTGGATCTTGCGTTCGTGGCTGCGCGCCTGCTCGACCATGCTGCGCACCGAATCGCACAACCGTTCGGTGATGCGGGCGGTGAAGCGGATGTTCATCAATTCGGCCGATATCGTGTGCTGGGCCTTGAGGTAGCCTTTGTCCTGCGAGCCCTTCTTGACCAGCGCGTTGTGCATTTTCTGGTAGAGCGCGCGGATCGCTTCAAAGCGTTCGAGCGCGTCGGCCTTCAGTTGCAGCATCGAGGCGCTGATCGCGCCGCCTTCGCCGTCTTCATCCTCGTCGGCCTCATCGACCTCGAGTTCCTCGGCCTCGGCCATGGTCTGGAGTTCTTCGTCGGCGTTCGGGTCGATCAGGCCGTCGATCAACTCGTCGATGCGCATCTCCTCGCGCGCGACCCGGTCGGCCATGTCGAGGATTTCGGCAATCGTGGTCGGGCAGGCCGAGATTGCCTGGATCATGTGCTTGAGGCCGTCCTCGATGCGCTTGGCGATCTCGATCTCGCCTTCGCGCGTCAGCAGTTCGACGGTGCCCATTTCGCGCATGTACATGCGCACCGGATCGGTGGTGCGGCCGAATTCCGAATCCACCGACGACAGCGCCTGTTCGGCCTGTTCCTCGACTTCCTCGTCAACCACCACTGCCGGCACTTCCTGGTTCATCAGCAGGGTTTCGGAGTCCGGCGCCTCGTCGAAAACCTGCACGCCCATGTCGTTGAACGTCGAGATGATCGATTCGATCTGCTCGGCATCCACCATGTCGTCGGGCAGGTGATCGTTGATTTCGGCGTAGGTCAGAAAACCGCGTTCCTTGCCCAAGGCGATCAGGGTCTTCAGGCGGCTGCGGCGGGCATCGGCATCGAGCGGCGTGGCGGCCCGCTCGGCAACCTGCGCCAAACGCTCC
>APMI01004543.1_pt1 | contig 14069 bp, 16 predicted proteins | sample 667938 | NCBI WGS metagenome assembly APMI01 (sample SAMN01084076, study PRJNA167559) | wastewater metagenome | biome: Wastewater | place: Denmark: Ejby Moelle, Odense | collected 2011-11-28 | reverse complement strand
ATTTCCTTCGAGGGTCGCCATTTTGCCCTGATAATGGCAGGCTTTCATTGATTCAACGCACGCCCATGTCCATCCAGTGGTTCCCCGGTCACATGACTTCCGCCCGCAAGAAGGCGGCGGAGAGCATGGAGCGTATCGACGTCGTCATCGAAGTGCTCGATGCCCGCCTGCCCGAGGCGAGCAGCAATCCGATGATTCGTGACCTGCGCGCCCATCGCCAGCGGCCGTGTCTGAAAATTCTCAACAAGGCCGATCTGGCCGATCCACTCGTCACCGCCCAGTGGCTCGCCTACTACAACGCCCAGAAGGGCGTGAAGGCGGTGGCCCTGTCGTGCAAGAAGCCCGGTGATGTGGCCAAGGTGCCCAATCTGTGCAAGCCGCTGGCGCCGCACCGCGCCGACCGCCTGAAGCCCCTGCGCATGATGATCATGGGCATTCCCAACGTGGGCAAATCGACGCTGATGAACGCGTTGCTGAAGAAGCGCGTGGCCAAGGTGGGCGACGAGCCGGCAGTAACCAAGAGTCAGCAGGTGCTGGATCTGTCGCCGACCATGACTCTCACCGACACCCCGGGCATGATGTGGCCGAAGATCACCCACGATGCGGATGGTTTTGCGCTGGCCGCCAGTCACGCCATCGGCCGCAATGCGGTGATCGACGAGGAAGTGGCGAACTTTCTCGGCGGGCTGTTGCTGGAGCGCTATCCAGCCCTGATCGCCAAGCGCTACGGCGTGCCGGTCGAAGGCCTGGACGGGCCGGCGCTGGTCGAAGCCATCGCGCGGCGGCGCGGCTGCCTTTTGAAGGGTGGCGGGCTGGACATTGAAAAGGCGTCGCTGATCCTGCTGCAGGATTACCGCGACGGTGCCCTCGGCCGGGTCAGTCTGGAAACGCCGACCACCCGCAAGGCGATGCTTGACGCCTACGCCGAGAAGCTGGCGGCCGCTGCTCAGGCCAAGGCCGACGAGCAGGATCCGGACGCCGCCGAGTGATTTCGGGGTCGGACTGGAGCCGGCCCTGAAAGGCGTTTTGCTTAAACCCGCAGCAGCACGGTTTTGAGCGGAGGATTGCCGTCGGCGCTCGGGAAGTCCGCTTCCGGCGTGATCCATTCCATTTCGCGGATGGTCCGGCCGGCCTTCTTGGCGCTGCGTTCGAGCTGGTCGGCCCAGGCTTGGCGATCCACCTGGGCAACGTTGTTGCAGCACACGAGCGTACCGCCTTCATTCGTACACAGCAGTGCCGGCTTGAACAGTGCCGAGTAGTCGTTTACCAGATCGACCACGCCGAAGGCGCTCTTGGCGTAGCGCGGCGGGTCGAGAAAGACGACATCGAAGCCGTGCTTCTCAAGGACCGGGAACGGTGGCATGCGCTTGCCGCGCACCATTTTCGCCTGACCGATGCCGGACAGCTGGCGCAGGGCGGCGAAGGCGTCGCTCTTCACGAAGCGCACGCGGATCGGCAACTCGTTGAGGCGGGCATTTTCCTTGCCGACGGACAGGCTGGTTTCGGAAAAATCCACGTTGACCACGTGCTTGGCGCCGGCCTTGGCCGCCGCGATGCCGAGCCCGCAGGTATAGGCAAAGGTGTTCAGCACCGACTTGCCGGGCGCTTCGGCCATGATACGGCGGCGCGCTGCGCGCAGATCGAGAAACAGCCATGGATCCTGTCCGCCATGCCGTGCCTGGACCCGGTATTTCACATCCATCTCGGTGAATTCGCGCAGGGCTTCGGCCTTGGCCAGTTGCTCGGCGGGCAGGGCGTTACTGATTCGCGAATTGGCGTGGCTGCGGTCGTTGTAAATCACGTCCAGCCCCGGGCAGGCTTCGGCATAGAAGCCCTCGAGGGCTTCCAGTTCGGCGGGCATCAGCGGGCCGTGGAAGCTCTGTACGAGGATCAGGCTGCCGTAGCGATCCACGGTCAGGCCGGGGCGGCCTTCGACGGTGCCGTGAAAGAGCCGGTAAGCATTGGTCTTTTCTTTGAGCAGGCGGGCGATGAGGTCGCGGCGGACTTCGTGGGCTTCATGAAGGGCGGGAATCAGGGGTTGGGAATCAGGCATGGGCGGTACAGGCTTTCGGCAGGATAGGTAAATCGGCTCAGAGGCCGAAGAATTCGCGGATTTTTTTGCCCAGGGCGGCGACTTCGGAGCCCTGGGAGGCACTGTGGCCGGGTTTGTCTTCAGCATACCCCGTTTCGAGGGCCTGGAAGTGGCTGAGACGGCGTTCGAGGATGGCAGAAATGCCTTCTGCGAGTTCCGGGCGGGCACGGATGATGTGTTCGAAGCCGGCCTTGTCGAGGCGGTAGGCTTCCATGTCGCTGGTAGCAATGACGGTCGCCCGGCGCGGGGCGCCGGTCATCAGGCCGAGTTCGCCAAAGAGGCTGCCCGGTCCGCGTTTTTCCAGCAGGCGCTGGTGGCCGCCGTCGGGCGGTTGCCACCACGCTTCGGCTTCGCCGCTGACGATGATGTACAGCCAGTGCGCGATAGCGCCCTGGCGGGTAACGATGTCGCCGCGTGCAAAGGGGGCATTCACCAGCCGGCGGGCCAGTTCAAGCTGTTCGGCCTCCGACAGGCGCGAGAACAGGTCGATCTGCGAAATGGCTTGCAGCCGGCGGTTGAGTTCGCGGGCGCGGACTTCCTCCCGGTGCGCTTCGCCCTCTTGCACAAGATGAATGGTCTGGTCGCTGACGGCGAGGCGGATGCCCTCCCGCTGCAGTGCGGCGAGAACGTGGTGGCGCACGTCGGAATCGGTGGCTTCGTCCGGCCCCGGGTCGATAAGCCAGTAGCGCAAGGCGTAGCGCGCATAGCCCGGGCCGAAATCGAGGAGCAGGCACTGGGGCTGCGGTTCGAGGCTCAGGTTGGGAATGCGGGCGGTCTGGATGTCCTGCAGGATGGCGCTGCTGACCCGTGCCGGCGGTACCGACAGATCGACGTTGAACGGAATGCTGCGCCGCTGCTGGGGCACCGACTGGCGCCTGTTGCACAGCACCGAGTAGCGGTTCTTCATAAGGTGACTGTTGGGGATGACGACCCGCTCGCCGCTGCGTGTGACGATCGCGGTGTAGCGCCACTGGATGTCGCTGACCCGGCCGGCAATCTCGTCCATCTGGATCCAGTCACCGATCTCGAGGGAGTTGTCCATCTGCAGGGCCAGACCACCCAGCAGGTTGCCGAGCGTGTCCTGCATCGAAATGGCGACGACGGCCGTGAGCACCGCCGAGGTGGCGAACAGGTGGGAGAATTCCATGCCGGCCAGATTGAGGCGCAGAAAGCCCCACGCTACGTAGCCGATGATGACAAGGATGTCGGCGAGGATGCCGGAAATGTGCACCCGCATGCGCGGCAGCACCACGTTGAAGAGGGCCAGGCCAAGGTAGCGGATCACCGCCAGCCCTTCGCCGAAGATTGCCATTTCGCGCAGCCAGCGTAGCGCCGCCGGCTGCATGTGGCCTTCCAGCAGGCCGGCCAGCAGATCACCGAGGAGGCAGGCTGCAAAGAACACGCCGGTGTTCATCAATGAACGTCGCCAGGCGATCAGGGGGCGGAGGATAAGCGCCGCCGACAAGGCCATCAGCAGGATGGCGAAGGGCGCTTCGGTGCTGAGGAAGGGAATGGGCATGAGGATCGGGCCAGGGGTGTCCGGGAGTGCGGCGACGGAAGGCGCGTGTCTGATCGTTAACGGAGGGCGCCCGCCCGAATGAAGGGGCGGGGGATCAGTTTTGCGGGGCGGTGGGTGCGGGCGCCGGAAACGTCAGAGCGCGGCGCGCAGGCGCTCGGCCATCTCGTCGAGTTCCGTGCGCGTCGGGGCGGTGGCCGGCCAGACGCCGGGCAGGCTGTCGCCGGTGGTGCGTGGCAGCACGTGGAGATGAAAGTGGAAGACGGTTTGTCCGCCGGCGACTTCGTTGGCCTGGAAGAGTGTTACTCCTTCGCAGCCGGCAGCCTGACGGACCGCTCTGGCGACGCGTGTGCTGGTGCGTATGACCGCCTCGGCCAGCTCGTCTTCGAGGGTGTAGATGTTTTCGCGGTGGGGTTTGGCGATGACCAGTGTGTGTCCTGGGTTGCCGGCCATGATGTTCAGGAAGGCAAGGGTGTGTTCATCCTCGTAAACCTTCGAGGCGGGCAGTTCGCCGCGCACGATGCGACAGAAAACGCAATCGTCCATGTTTGTCTCCTCTTTGTTGTGGTGTTTTTCTTGTGGTGATTATCCCGCACGTTCGGCAAGGGCGCGGCGCAGGTTGCGTTCGTCTTGCCAGCTGCGACGCAGCGGATCGGAACTGGCGTAGCGCCGGCTTTCCTCCGCGCTTTGTGCATGAAAGCTCTCCACGGTGCGCTGGAGCAGTTCGTGGTGGGGCAGCATGGTGCCGAAGAACAGTACCGCATCGTGACGCTGGATGAGTACGGTGGGGAAGTTCTCGACGTCGTAGTCATCCAGCAGGTCGGCTTCGTCTTCCACGTCCAGCCACAGGAAGCGGGCGTTGGGGAAGCGCGCGGCGAGGGCTTCAAAGCCTGCCTGATAGTCGCGGCAGGTGCCACACCAGTTGGCGCACAGGCAGGCAATCAGAAATTCGGGCGTGTCGGCGGGCGTGCTCACGGTGCAGGTGTTTCCGGATTGGCGGGGGGCGTTGGCGAGGCGTGGTCGAGGGCGATCCACTTGACCCACTGGCCACAGGCGTTGCGCGGGCCGCGGCTGTTGCCGTGCCATGGGCCTTCCTGGCAGGGTCCGCGGTCGTTGTTTTCGTCGTATTCGATGGTGTCGGGCTCGGCGCCTGGCGAGCGGGCGCCGCCCCAGCGGTTGCAGGTGAGGCAGCGGCGGCGCTCGATGGACTGTACGGCCAAGGTTTCAGGCCTTTCCGCGTTGCCCGGTGGGGAGTGCGGCGAGCTTGCGTACCTTGACGTCAACCGACATGCCGGCAAAGTCGGCATCCTGGCCAATGTAGCTGCCGCTGAGCGGGCTGGCCTGGCTCGGATCACGTACATGCGCGACGCGGATCAGGTTGTCGCCGCCAAACAGGCTGTTGGTCGGGTCGATGGGCATCCAGCCGGCGCCCGGAAGGTAGATCTGCAACCAGGCGTGGGTTGATCCTGAGCCGACCATGCTGTCGCTGCCGCCGTCGAGGGCCGGGTCGTACAGGTAGCCGGAGACAAAGCGGGCAGCGAAGCCCAGGCGGCGGACCACCTCCATCATGAACAGGGCGTAGTCACGGCAGGTGCCGCTTTTCAGCTCCAGTGTTTGCAGGGGTGGCTGGGTGCCTTCGACATAGCGCGAGGTGTAGGAGAATTGCTGGCGGATGCCCTCGGCGATGGCGATCAGGAGACCACGGGTCTTGAGGCGGCGCCCCTGGGTGAGGAACTGGTCGGCCCACAGACGAAGCTCGCCACCCGGGTCGGGGTAGGCCGGTTCGATGAAGGGGCGCAGGTCGTAGCGCTCGGAGATGGCGTACTCGAAGGGATAGTCCTCGGCGGCGCGAGTCAGCGGAAGCTCATCGCTGCGCGCGTAAGTGTGCTCGACAATGAAACGGGCGACAAATTTCAGCTCGGTGGCCTTGCCCGGAATGCGCACATAGGTAACCGAGTTGGAGAATACGTCGTGTACCCAGCGGATTTCGGCCTCCGGGCTCACCTCCAGCGCACATTCCACCATCCGGATGTCGTGGCTGGTGCGCGGCCGGAACATCATCTTGTGTTCGCCGAAGGCGACCGGATTGCGGTAGTGGTACACCGTGGTGTGTTCGACTTCGAGAATCACCGACATGGCTATTTCCCCTGGAGGATTCAGTTCGCCGTGGTCTTGGAGGACAGCAGCTTCCCTTCTTCGTCGAAAGTCATCAGTGTGGTCTCCTCTTCGGGCACGGCCACGACCTTTGCTTCGTGCAGGACGCCGGTCGGGTAGTAGCTGTAATGGTGGGCCGAGTCGACTTCACCGTAAACGATTTTCTCGCAAGCGGTCATGTGCTCGGCGGCGTCGTAGTAGGCGCGGTAGAAGGTGATCCGGTTGCCCAAGTCGTCTTCGTCCAGCGGCGTGATGAGGTTCAGCGGCAGCTTGACGCCACTGTAGGTTACGAAGTGACGGACGGTGAGATTGGTTTCTGCGGTCATTGAATGGGGGCGTGTGGCACGGTGAAAGTCCTGCATTATGACTTGACCGCACCGGCTTTGGGCTCCGGGATCTCTGAGCGGCGGGCATAGCGGTTGGCCAGCATTGAGCACACGAAGAGCTGGATCTGGTGATAAAACATGATTGGCAGCACGATCAGACCGATGGCCGGGCTCGCACCGAACAGGAGTTTGGCCATGGGGACGCCGGAGGCGAGGGTTTTTTTCGAGCCGCAGAAGACGGTGGTGATCTCGTCTTCGGTGCTGAAACCAAGACGCCGGGCGAGCCCGGTGGACAGCGCCAGCACGACAACCAGAACCAGCCCGGATCCAATCATCGCCGTCAGCAGTACCCCGACGCCGTTGTCCCGCCACAGTCCGGAGCTGACCGAGTCGCAGAAGGCCGTATAGACCAGCATCAGGATTACCCAGCGGTCGAGCAGATGGGTGAGGCGCTTGTTGCGGTGGTGCCAGGCGTGGAGCAGGGGACGCATCAGCTGGCCGAGGACAAGCGGAAGCAGCAGCAGTCTGGCGATGCTGATGACGGTCTCGGCGAAGGGCAGACCCTGGCCCTCCACATGGGTGAACAGTGTGACCAGCAGCGGGGTGAGGATGATGCCGAGCACGCTGGACAGCGTCGCATTGAAGATCGCCGCCGGCACGTTGCCGCGGGCGAGGCCGGTCATCGCCACCGACGACGAGATGGTCGAGGGCAATGCGCACAGGTAGCAGAAGCCGAGCGCCAGATCCCGTGGCAGCCAGCGCCCGACCAGGGCGTCGGCAAGGAGCCATACCAACGGGAAGACCGCGAAGGTCATGGCCTGCACGACCAAGTGGATGCGCCAGCTCAGGAGGCCCTGACGCAGACTGGAGAAGGACAGCCCCAGTCCGTGCAGGAAGAAGACGATGGCAATGCCGATGTTGGTGAGCACATCGCCGTGGAGGACGCCGCCGCTACGGCCCAGCTCGGGGAGCAGTGTGGCAAGGACGACTGCGCCGAGCATGCCGACGAGAAACCACTCCTTGTGCAAGCCATTGAGGGCACGTCCGGCGATGGAGGGCGAAGGCGCTGGGGTGTTGGGGGGCACGGCAGAATCCATCCTTGTTTTTATGGTGGTGGGCGAACTCTAGGCGAGTGCGGTCTGTCTCTCTAGCGACGGATCGACATCAGATGCCGCCAAACGGACAAGGTGCCATGAGTACAGCGAACAAACGCGTGATTCCCAGCCTGACGAGCCTGCCGCGGCCGCTCTACAACCGCCACGAGTCCCTGGCCCCGGGGTCGTGGACCGAGGAGCATCGTCATCCCTGGTGCCAGCTGTCCTATGCCATCAGCGGCGTGTTGGGTGTGCGTACTCCTGCAGGCGACTATGTAGCGCCACCACGCTTTGCAGTGTGGATTCCGCCGGATCTGCCTCACCAGGTAGTCAACCGGCGCCAGACCGAGATGCGCAGCCTTTATGTAGCGCCTTCGGCGGCCAGTGCCTTACCCGGGGAATGCAGCGTGCTTGAGATGAGCCCGCTGGTGCGCGAGCTGATCCGCCGCATCGGCGAGTTGCCGGTCGAGTATGACGAGGCTGGCGCTGCAGGGCGCCTGGTAGCTGTTCTGCTGGACGAGCTGGCCTGCCTGCGCCGGGCCGGCTTTCGCTTGCCGCTGCCGACGGACCGGCGCCTCGGAGCGTTGTGTACCGCGCTGCAGGAGCGTCCCGACGACGCGCGCACGTTGGCCGACTGGGCCGCCCAAGCGGGCGCCTCGGAGCGCACGCTGGCACGTCTCTTTGTGAAGGAAACCGGGCTGGGTTTTGGCGAGTGGCGCCAGCGTCTGCGCCTACTTTTATCTCTTGACGCGCTGGAGGACGGCGAAGCGGTGACGTCCGTTGCGCTGGCCCACGGTTACGAATCCACCTCGGCCTTTATCGCCGCCTTCCGCAGCGTATTCGGGCTAACCCCGGGCGAGCTGCGCGGACGCGCGGTTCGTTGAGCGGCGGCATTTTCAAAGCGCGTCGGCGGGCTCCAGCGGAGCCGGGTTGTTCATCTGACGCAACGTCGCCACGAGATCGGTGAAGCGTTCGCCCTGGACGATCACGTGGCTGCGCAACAACTCGGCGGCCTGGTCACCCTTACCGGCAATGATCGCCTCGACGATTGCCGCGTGTTCGGAGAAGGATGAGGCCATCCTGTTGCGAACACGCAACTGCAGGCGCCGGTAGGGGCGCAGGCGCCGGTGCAGCGCGGTGGCCTGCTCGGCCAGAAAACCGTTGTGGCTGGCGTCGTAGATGCAACGGTGGAAGACCTCATTGAGCTGGTAATACAGATCCGGCTTGCCCGCATCCCGTGCCGCTTCGCAGGCATGGTGGGCTTCCTGCAGGCGGGCCTGCTCAGCCGGCAGGATGCGTCGGGCGGCCAGGCGTCCGCACATGGACTCCAGCTCGGCCATCACCTCGAACATCTCGCACAGCTTGTCAGCGCTCATCTCGGGCACTGTTGCGCCGCGCCGCGGGCGAATATCCACCAGCCCGATGGAGGCCAGCTGGATCAGCGCCTCGCGGATCGGCGTGCGCGATACGCCGAAGTCGGCGGCCAGATCCTGTTCGTCCAGGCGCATCCCCGGGGCATAGACGCCCGTGACGATACGTTCCTCTATTTCCTCGCCCAGCTGCTCAGAGCGTCGGACCGGCGTGGGGTTCAGTGCATCCATGTTTTGACTCCTTTGCATTGACTATACAAAGCCCTTGACTTTGTGTCCATGTAGATTAATCTTGTATACACAAACAAAACTTATGAATACATAAACGCTGTTATTGTATGTTTTCATGAATTGAAGGCTCGTCAAGAAGCCCCTCACAACCCATCCACGTGGTCAATCCACAACCAGGAGGAATTGAAATGATCATTTACGGAACGGCCATCCTGGCCGCCTGCCATCTGCTCGGCGTCTTTATAGGCGACCTGCTGGGCAGTCTCATCGGTGTGAAGGCCAACGTCGGTGGCGTTGGCATTGCGATGATGTTGCTCATCGCCGTGCGGGTTTACCTCCACAAGCGCGGCCTGATGCCTGAAACCACGGAGGCGGGTGTCGGCTTCTGGGCGGCCATGTATATCCCGGTGGTAGTCGCCATGGCTGCGCAGCAAAACGTGGTTGCGGCCCTCAAAGGCGGCCCGGTTGCGCTGATCTCCGCCCTCGGCGCAGTGATCCTGTGCGCCTGCGTGATTGCCCTCATCAACCGCACCGGCCCGAAGAACCAGGATTCGACCTGGGAAGTCGGCACCGTGGCCGAAAAGCCCTGACCGGACGGAGTACAGACCATGGAAATGATTGAACACGCCCTGCGCGAAAACCCCCTCGTGGCGGCCTTCGCCTTCGTTGGCATCATCATGTGGATGTCGGTCCACCTGTCGCGCCGGCTCACCTTCGGCCGGGTGCATGGTTCGGCCATCGCCATCGTGATCGGACTTGGGCTGGCCTACTGGGGCGGTATCCAGACCGGTGGCAGCAAGGGCCTGGCCGACCTGAAGATCTTCGCCGGCATCGGCCTGATGGGTGGCGCGATGATGCGCGACTTTGCCATTGTCGCCACCGCCTTCGAGGTGCATGTGGATGAAGCCAAGAAAGCCGGTCTGGTCGGCGTGATGGCCCTGCTGCTTGGAACGCTGATTCCCTTCATCGTCGGTGCCAGCGTGGCCTGGTCGATGGGTTACACCGATGCGGTGGCAATGACCACCATCGGTGCCGGCGCGGTGACCTACATCGTCGGCCCGGTCACCGGCGCCGCCATCGGCGCCAGCTCGGACCTGATGGCCCTGTCCATCGCCACCGGCCTCATCAAGGCCATCATGGTGATGGTGTTTACGCCGGCTCTGGCGCGCTTCATGGGGCTCAACAATCCCCGCTCCGCAATGGTCTTCGGCGGTCTCGCCGGAACGGTCAGCGGCGTGTCGGCCGGCCTGGCGGCTACCGACAGGCGCCTGGTGCCCTACGGCGCGCTTGTGGCCACCTTCCATACCGGCCTTGGCTGCCTGCTGGGCCCATCGGTCCTCTTCCTTGCCACCAAAGCCATCGTCGGTTGAGCCGGCCCCCTCTTTCCAAGACAGCACAGGAGACCTCATGAACGCTCCCCACTCTCCCGGCGCCTGGGATACCCGTCGCCAGGGCCGCATGCGCCGCATCGAGCGGGCCGCCAGCCTCGGCGTCGCCCGTCAGGTGCCGGCCTCGCGCATCGGCGAACTGCTCGAAGCGGTGATCGAGCCCGGCGACCGGGTGTGCCTCGAAGGCAACAACCAGAAGCAGGCCGATTTCCTGTCCGAAGCCCTCGCCGACTGCAACCCGGAATGCCTCCACGACCTGCACATGGTGCAGTCGGTGCTGGCCCTGCCGAGCCACGTCGATCTGTTCGAGCGGGGCATCGCCAGCAAGCTGGACTTCTCGTTCTCCGGCCCGCAGGGCAGCCGCCTGGCCCGCCTGGTGCAGGACCGGCAGATCGAGATCGGTGCCATCCACACTTATCTGGAACTGTTCGGGCGCTATTTCGTGGATCTCACTCCGAACGTGTGCCTGATCGCCGCTCAGTCTGCCGACGCCGCCGGCAACCTCTACACCGGCCCCAACACCGAGGACACGCCGGCCATCGTCGAGGCCACGGCTTTCAAGGGCGGCATCGTCATCGCCCAGGTGAATGAGCTGGTGGACAAGCTTCCGCGCGTGGATGTGCCGGCCGACTGGGTGGATTTCTACGTCCTTGCGCCGCGGCCCAACTACATTGAGCCGCTGTTTACCCGCGATCCGGCGCAGATCACCGATGTGCAGGTGCTGATGGCGATGATGGCCCTGAAGGGCATCTACGCCGAGTACGGGGTCAAACGCCTCAACCACGGTATCGGTTTCGACACCGCCGCCATCGAGTTGCTGCTGCCCACCTACGCGACCGAGCTGGGCCTGAAGGGCAAGATCTGCACCCACTGGGCGCTGAACCCGCATCCCACGCTGATCCCCGCCATCGAATCCGGCTGCGTGGAGTCAATCCACAGCTTTGGCTCCGAGGTCGGCATGGAGAACTACATCGCCGCCCGCTCGGACGTGTTCTTCACCGGCGCCGACGGCAGCATGCGTTCCAACCGGGCCTTCAGCCAGACCGCGGGGCTGTACGCCTGCGACATGTTCATCGGCTCGACCCTGCAGATCGACCTGGCCGGCAACAGCTCCACCGCCACGCTGGGGCGCATCACCGGCTTCGGCGGCGCGCCCAACATGGGTTCCGACCCCCACGGCCGGCGCCACGCCTCACCGGCCTGGCTGAAGGCCGGGCGCGAAGCCGGCGGGCCGGATGCGATCCGTGGCCGCAAGCTCGTCGTGCAGATGGTGGAAACCTTCCGCGAGCACATGGCGCCGGTCTTCGTCGAAGAGCTGGATGCCTGGAAGCTCAAGGAGAGCATGAGCATGGATCTGCCGCCGATCATGATCTATGGCGACGACGTGACCCACATCGTCACCGAGGAGGGCATCGCCAACCTGCTCCTGTGCCGCACGCCGGAAGAGCGCGAGCAGGCCATCCGTGGCGTCGCCGGCTTTACGCCGGTGGGCATGGCACGTGACCGCAAGATGGTCGAGCAGCTGCGCCAGCGCGGCATCATCCGCCGCGCCGAAGACCTCGGCATCGATCCCCGCCGGGCCAATCGCGATCTGCTCGCGGCCCGTTCCGTCAAAGACCTCGTGCGCTGGTCCGGCGGCCTCTACGCCCCGCCCGCCCGCTTCCGCAACTGGTGATCGCCATGGAAAACCTTGAATTCCGTTTCACTGCGCAACCCGTGAAACCGGCTGCCGGCGCCGCGCTGTGCGGTGTGGTCGGCTCCGGCAATCTGGAAATCCTGATTCGCCCCGGTGACGAGGCCGATGCCTGCACGGTGGTGGTGAAAACCTCCGCGCGCGGCTTCGGCAAGATCTGGGAGGCCGTGATTGCCGAGTTCGCCTCCCGCCATCCGGTGGGCGGCACGCGCATTGCCATCAACGACATGGGGGCGACCCCGGCGGTCGTCAGCCTGCGCCTGGGCCAGGCCCTTGGCGACTACACCGGAGGTGCCCAATGAACACGCCCGTCCATACCAGCCTGGTGCTGCGTCACAGCTACTTCGAGGCCACCGCCCGCAGCCGCGTGGCGCAGGTGCTGGATGCCGGCAGCTTCCGTGAATTCCTGCCGCCGGAGGTCGCCCAATCCAGCCCGCACCTGGCCATCCTCGACATTCCCGGCGCCTTCGACGACGGCGTGATCATCGGTTCGGCAGCCCTCGATGGCAAGCCGGTGCTGGTCATCGCGCAGGAAGGCCAGTTCATGGGGGGTGCGGTGGGCGAGATCCATGGCGCCAAGATCGTCGGTCTGCTGCGTCGGGCCGCGCTCGAGAAACCGGCTGCCGTGATTTTCATGGTCGATTCCGGCGGAGTGCGCCTGCATGAGGCCAATGCCGGGCTGATCGCCATCTCGGAAATCATGCGTGCCGTGCTCGACGCCCGCGCTGCCGGCGTGCCGGTGCTGGCCCTGGTGGGCGGTAGTTGCGGCGCCTTTGGTGGCATGGGCATCGTGTCGCGCCTGTGTTCGGCGATCATCATGTCGGAAGAGGGGCGGCTGGCCCTGTCCGGCCCGGAGGTCATCGAAACCGTGGCCGGTGTCGAGGAGTTCGACTCGAAGGACCGTGCGCTCGTCTGGCGCGTGACGGGTGGCAAGCACCGCTACCTGACCGGTGACTGTGCCGAGCTGGTGGAAGACGATGCCGCCGGTTTCCGTCAGGGGGCCATCGATGTGCTGGCCGGCAGGACCGAGCCGCTGCCGTCAAGCACCGTTTTGCGCGCCGAACAGGAGCGCCTGAGTAGCCGCCGCCAGCGCTTCGCCGGCATGCGCGATGGCCTTGAAGTGTGGGCCGCCCTCGGCGTGCCCGATCCCGGCCAGGTTTCCCTCATTGATCGGGACAGCCTGGTTGCCCTCAAGAAAGGACTGCCAGCATGACGCTTAACGAGATTCTCGACAGCCTGTTTCCGGCCGGGCACGACGTGGCTGTAGCCGGTCAGCTTGTCGCCGGCACCGCGCAAACCGCCCGGGGCACGGTTGCCGTGCTTGGCTCCACCGACGCCGCGGCCATTGGCCACGACATCGCCCTCGGCCTGGCCGGACGCATCCTGGATATCGTCGACCAGCACCCCGGTCGCGCCATCGTCTTTCTGGTGGATACCAAGGGGCAGGTCTTGTCCCGGGCCGAGGAGCTGCTGTGTCTCAATGGCAGTCTGGCGCATCTGGCCCGCTGCGTGGATCTGGCCCGTCGGCAGGGGCATGTCAGTATCGCCCTGGTTACCGGCGAGGCGGTCAGCGGCGGCTTTCTGTCCTTCGGGCTGATGGCCGACAAGACTTATGCGCTGGCCGATGCCCAGGTGCGGGTGATGGATCTGAAAGCCATGGCCCGGGTCACCAAGATCGCCCACGAGCGTCTGGTGGGGCTGGCCGGCAGCTCGCCGACCTTTGCCCCCGGCGCCGAGAACTACCTGCGCATGGGCGCCATCGAGGCCATCTGGGACACGCCCGCAGCTGCCTTGCTGGAGGCCGCTCTGGCAGGTCAGGCCGCGGCCGGTGCGGCGGTCGACGGGCGGATGCGCGCCGGGCTGGCGCGCCAGGGGCGTCGTCTGGCTGCCGACACGGTGAGTGCCGTGCTGGCGGCCTGAGGAGGGCGCCATGCGTCGCCACGATCTGGCCTGGGTGCGGCCCGGTGCGCCGCTTCGTTTTCAGTGCGGGCTTGCCGACGACGGCCTGTCGGCCCGTGTCGGCGCCTGGATCGGCAGCGCCCGGCCCTTGGTCGTGGCGCGTCAGGTGGCCGGTAGTGGGGAGGTCCTGCTCGGATTGACCCTGCCGGCCAGCGAAGGGCGCCGGCGCATTGGCTGCCTGGTGCATCGGGAAGATGTGCTGCGGGTATGCGCTCCGCTACGTATCGGCGATTGCCTGGCGGGCCA
>APMI01007905.1_pt1 | contig 14070 bp, 8 predicted proteins | sample 667938 | NCBI WGS metagenome assembly APMI01 (sample SAMN01084076, study PRJNA167559) | wastewater metagenome | biome: Wastewater | place: Denmark: Ejby Moelle, Odense | collected 2011-11-28 | reverse complement strand
CGTGCGATAAGCCTGCGACCAGCAGCTTTTAGCGTCTCGTTCCCCAACAAGGCCCGGCCCACCCGGGTCCGGCAGAGCAAGACAGCCAGGCGAACGACTGGAGCGATATCACTGGAAATCAGCGGCCCCTGCGCAGAAGTATCTTCGTTCTTCCCACTATTGGATTTGTGCCACAACCAATCAACCGCATCACTCAGGCGCTTGTTCTCCAGCGCCAAAGAAGCGAGTTCCAGCCCCATGGGCACTGTAAACTGGCAGCCTCGCTCGACAATTCGTGCATGCGCCTCCGAAATGATGCTCTCGAAATCGCTGATCGTCTTTTGCCATGAAAATGTCGTCGCCATCAAAGACTGACACACAGCAGACTTTGCAACAAGCTCTCCGCCTCCGCTAATCAAGCGTTGTAGCGCATCTACATAAAGCCCCGACTCGCCCTCGCCATGCGCGATCAGATAACCAGCATTATCAGCAACGATTTCCGGCTGCCCTCCGACCCGGGCAACAACAGGCACAACACCGGCGGCCATGGACTCAAGGAGCGCAATGGAAATACCCTCATACTGGGATGGCATCAACAAGATATCTGAACCAACGAGCGCTTCGAGCCACTTATCATGTCCCAGAGCTCCAAGCATCTGAACGCAGTCACGCAGACCGTACTCTTCGACAAGCTCCTCAAAGGCAGGACGTAACTCCCCCTCTCCGATAATTAGAGCCTGAAACGTCAGCCCCGAATCACGCGCATCCTTAAGGATTCTGGCTAACAGCGCTGGGCGCTTCTGCTCGCAAATCCTCCCGGCAAAGATAATGATCGGCGTGTCGTCGACCACGCCATAACGAAGCCGTACAGCCGCACGACCCTCACTGGCCTTATGAAGAGCGGGCGGCCGAACCCCTGTGTATAGCACCCTGATCCGCGAAATATCTGCCCCCCGCCCTTCCATCCAGCGAGCGAGATGGCCGGTAGTCACAATATTCATGTCAAGTGCATCCTGATAGCCGACACCGAAACGCGGATGCCCTCCATTCAGCCAATGCAGTTCCTCGACGTGAGACAGGTCGACAAAAGCTGTCTTGGGTGCAACCGCACGGAGAAACGGTAACAACTGGTAGCCAATCGTACTTCCTGTCACCACAACCGTGTCTATCTGTCGCGAATCGATGATATACGCCAGAAAACGAGGGTAATCACCAGCATGGAGAAAGCTAGGTAACACGAAAACGTCCGGCGTGAGCTCCGTAAACTTGCATGCCCACCTATGATCTGCCTCAAGAGTGGCGCAGATTGTGACCTGATGCCCCCTGCCAACAAGGCCTTCGATGAGATCAAGATTAACCCGATCTGCACCGCCTATTACCATCCAGGGCAATAGCACTAGGATCCTCCGCCCATTGGAGTTGGCCTCTAGTCGATTGTCGACGGCCCACTTGGCCTGCAAGGTCTCGTAAGGCAGCGCATGGCGTCGCTGCGGGTTTGGAAACCTCGCCTCAAGCCCGGCGTACTTCTTCCGCATGAGTCTTTCGAACTCATCATTAACGCCTCCCGAACGCATTATCTGTTCAAACCTGCCGGTGCCTCGCTTCCTGTACCACTGGAGGAACTCCTTGATTGTATGACCCCAGTGCCCGGCCTTTGCCATGGCGAGCCAGAAATCCCAATCCTCATGACCGAAGCGGATCGACGCATCGAACCCACCGCTTTCAGCAAAGGCTTCACGGCGGATAACCGAAATAGGCGGGCCACTGTTCGCATTCAAGTGTTCCCTGTTACGTTCGAAACCAGTGGTCCACAAATACTGTTGTTCTCCGAAAACCGCACTGTATGAGTTGCAAAAGGCAAATTCGGGATTGGAGTCAAGGAACCATATGCATTTCTCAAGATAAGTTGGCTCGATCAGGTCGTCGCTATCAAGCAGACATACATATCGTCCCGCGGCGTTCGCAAACGCTGTATTACGCGCAGCCCCCGGCCCGGCGTTCTCCTGACGAATCACCTTGATACGCGCATCCCCGCCAGTCAGGCTCGCCAGTCGCTCAAGGGCTCCAGCGTCGGTCGACCCGTCATCGACAATCACCCACTCCCAGTTCTGGAGGGTCTGCTGGAATATCGACACCACGGTTTCCTGGAACAGCTCCTCTGTATTGAAATAAGGAGTAATTATCGAGACATCGATAGTCTTGGGAGCCCATCCCTTTCTGGCTTTGAAATACCGGTGCGACGCAGGCAAATGTACCGGGCTGAGTTCGAAGTTCGGATCGAGATAATTAATCATATTAAATAATACTTAATCAAAGCAACTCGCTAAAACATGAGTCTTCGACACCACACTCTCTCCATCGAAAAGCGACAAACCATTAATTAAAGGCGAGCAAAGAAGATACTTACTCAGCAGCCATTGAGGCGCGAGACCAAGCAGGATTTCGAAAGGACGTCAACGCCTTGCCTACTTACACTCCCGTCGAGACTTAACCGCCGACCAAGCAAGAAAAACGCCCCACCCCAAAAATCTTATTTGATAGGCGGTAAAGACAACGTAGACCGGAAACATATACCGGAACGACCCCGCTTGATTTAAAACAAAAAAAGATGCGAAATAGAAAGAAGAAAGAAATAAAAGCAGGCGATCAAACTGCCCATAGGACCCCCATGAAAAAACAAAGACCAGCAGCGACAGCGGAGCCCAAAAAGCAGGAGTCATTAAGAACGTGAAAGTGCCACCAGTCCAGTTTGCAAAATCCAAAACTAGCCCACCGACACCCGAATTACTCTGATATATGTTAACAAACCGGCCTAATTCCGGTAGAGAATTATGGGTCGTTAGCTGGACTTGAAGATACTCGTCACAAAGCCCAATCATGCATTTATATATTTCTAATTTTGTCCTGAAATATATAAACGGATTCTCCAAAATCATTCCTATCCAACGAGCCTTCAACTCGCTAGATTTATCAAGTATTACTCCCGCAGGAAGCGATGCATTCTCTCCCCACAATAAGGTATCAATTTTGCTAAACGAATGAGCGGCTATGGCTGCCTGGCTACTACCAATCCCCTCTAACGTCAGTCCAGGATCAACCTTGACGCCCGCTTCACTTGCAACACGCAACATCCCAACTAACTCCCACGCAGGTGCAGCAGCAGAACTTGTCCGTTCCCCAAACCCTATCAACGAAGGCACAAAAACGATGGCCACATTCGAGATAAAAATCGATGCAACAACAACAAGCTTACCAATCCGCCTGAGCTTCAACACATAAAACGCTAATATCACTAGCACGGGAACAAGCAACAAGGAGTTCAGCCTAAATCCAAAAAGCACAACGCACGAAAATAAAAGACAAAAACCACCAACAAATATCTTCCCTCGTTCGATTATGACAAGAGAGCCCGCCATAGAGATCAATGCTGAAAGAGCCCAAACATCCGGGACGATAAAAGATACGTAAACAAATACGAGAGGAAATACAAACACAAAGGGAATCCAAATTGGAAACCGACTGGATGTCAAAAAAACCCAAACAAAACCCGACAATAACAAATACAAGACCTGGAAAAAAGAAAAGACACCAGAAGGCAGGCCTGCCATCGCTACAGGAAGCATAAACATAGTCATCACAGGTGAAAGCCATTGCTCCAACGACCACCCATAATTAATATCACCAAGAATCGTAAAGACTGCCGCCCAGCGGGCCATGGTGTCGCTCATGACAATTCCTGGACAGAACAATACAAAAGACGCCATCAATAAAAAGGCCAATAAAAGTGCTGCAGACACTCGTCCAAACAGACCGTTAATATCCCTAACGCACATCACCTGATGTGGCATTACCGCCACCTCCTAGAAACGAAAAACAACCCACTACCTCCAGCAGCAGCTTAGCAAAAAACATACAATGACAGCCGCAAAAAAATAAATTTCACAGCAAAACCGTGCCATCAAAGCTCACGCTACAACCCATCATACGTAGGCTTAAAACCGCTTTTCTTTGCTAAGGAACCATTGGCAAGTAGCTACAAAATGACGATTTACGAAGTAAAGGTATCGCAAGACCGTCAGAACGATGATAAACACTTAGATTTAGAGCCCTGTCCTTGCCATCAAACCGTAGAGAAAAGAGCTTTACGATTATCTCTAACCCACAGCGCCGGCCTCTCGATCAGTCTATAAGTTAGATAAGAAATCGCATATCCAGTTATAATAAAAATGGGGTAAACGAGCCAAGGATTCGGATACACGACATCAAACCAACCCATTCGATTCAAAATCCACATTGCCACCATAAACCCAGGCACGTGTCCTAGATATAAAGAATAGGAAACACCACTGGTAAATTTTACAAATCTATTAAAAACAGGAAAACCTGTTTTCGACATATTGCTAAAAACGGGGATCAACATGGAAAATGCAAGCGCCGACACGGAAAAATATAACGGGGCTAAGAAGATTGAACCCTGCGCTCCAAAGTAATTAAACTTAGTAGAGAGCACGCATCCAAAAACAAGCAAGAGAGAAAGCCACCAAAGCTTCCTCAGCCCATCAAAGACATTTTGGTGAAACACATGAAAATAAGCCATCAGGACACCAAAACCAATGGCATCCAAACGAAAAACAACTACATGACGCAATCCTTCATCAAAGCTCTTTAATTCACGCATTGACGCAGGAAGGACTATCCGAAAAATAATAGGAAGGCCAATGAGAACACAAATAGACAACAGGGATGCTTTCCTCGGCTTCAGACCAAGCCCTATAAAAAAAAGGAGGACAAGAGGAAATGTCAAATAGAACCACTCCTCAACAGCCAAACTCCATGACAAATGAAAAAAATCAGGCATTACCCATGCAACATTTTGCATAAATACCAAGTACTCAATATGAGCTGACATAGTCGTTTCGCCTCGCCAATCATATTTTAACGACACCAACAAATAGAAAAAATAAAGCGGAAGGGTTCGCATCCATCGACGAAACCAAAATCGAAACAAACCTTCCTCAAACCTTTCATTCCATGAAGAAGAATCGCAAATCAATATACGTCCGATCAGAAACCCACTTAAGCAGAAGAAAAGATCGACTCCAAAAATGCCAAGCATCCCGCTTTGCGCTAAGATGGAATTAGGGTTTGAATGCTGCAATGTGTGGCCGCAAACCACCAAGAGGATGGCAATCGTCCGGCACACATCCAATCCGAACAGACGGTCCGCGCTATCTCCCAAAGAATCAATTTTTTCGTTAGCCACAAGATTATTTCTCTAAAATGTAGTCCCTGGACCAAATTACTTCACAGCAATGCCCCTCTGGCATAGAGAACTGCCCGAGGACAACCTCCTTTGGATTTAAAGCACCGTATGCCCGTTCAATCACGCAAAATTCCCCTTCCGGGAGTAAAACGCGACGGTTAGGCTCCGATGACATATCAAAATCCCTGTTAATAAAAGACTCTGAGTTAGCCTCATTGCGCTCCGCCGTATATACATGCATAAAGAACCTGTCTTTCAATCCATTCATTTCGCATTTCGGCACCATAAAAACGACCCCTTCTACTCCAACACGGACAACAAAGCCGTCCTTAGATGCATCGACTGAAGTGGCTCCATTCGCTTTAACTCTTTCTGCGAATCTAACCACCGGGGGGCGAAACAAGACAAACGCCGAAGCTATTATCGTAACCAAGGCGAATAAGAATGTCAGTATCCGTATGTTCAATTTCATATAAAATCCGGCACTAGTCTTTCGCTCCTGCGAGACGCAGTAAATCTACGATCTTGTCCTGATGATTGGCCAAAGCGGCTTTTAAGGCAGTAGCGCCGTCAGACTCCCGAACATAGTTTACATTCGCACCCTTTTCGATCAGCGCCTTCAGAATTTTCTCATTCCCATGCCACGCTGGCTCCATGAGTGGTGCGACGCCGTTAAAATCCGTAACGTTAGGATCAGCTCCTTTATTCAGTAGCATCAACGTAATTTCGTCGTGCTTCTGGAAAATAGAAGCCAAAAGCGAAGTAAATTTTTTATTTGAAACAGTATTAACCTCGGCTTTTTCATCAAGAAGCACAGTCACTACACGTTCTTTTCCAGCCCATGCTGCCTCAATAAGCGCTGTACTACCTTGGGAATTTTTGTCATTTACAGAAACACCAGCCTCAAGAAGAAGTTTTACTGCCTCAACGTCTCCAGCTGCGGCACTTCCAGCGAGGCCATCCGCATTTACGGGAATGTTCTTTTTCTCTAGCTCAGCAACAGCTGAATCGCGTCCATGACAAGAACATAATCCAATCACCACAGCACAGCACAAAAAGGTCGCTTTTGCCGACACCAACATACCTTTACGACGCATTTCTATCCCTTTAAAAAAGTTTTTTTCTTGAAATTAAGTTAATTACTTTAATCGAAAAACTGGATTTAATTTTATCAAGAATTGCTATATATTCAGAATTCGCTTCCGAGAGCTCCATTAATCTCGAGGCCAACTCCTGCAACTCAATTTGAAGCACGCTCTTTTCTGACTCCAACTGAGAACAAAATCTTCGCCTTCCCTCAAGTGTATCTTCAAGAGCCTCAATCCGCCGGCCGGCTTCACCAGCGCTTTTCTCCCAAGCATCTCTCTGCGTGCCCAGCCACCTTATGGCGTCGTCCCGCTCGTCAAGAGCCTTGGCCATGGCACTGAGTCTGACTTCAGCCTCGCTCGCCTTCTGTTCCCACGCTTGCCCTTGAGAGGCATTCCAGTCGACTACAGCCTGAAGATCAATTAGTGCCTTCTCCAGCACAGTGATTCGCTCCATGCTTCCGCTATCCCGCGCCAGTGCGCTGTCTAGCCCTGTCTGCAGTTCGTTACACCGGGATTCCAGGCCAACCGCCCTCAACGCAGCCGCTTCGCTTTGGACACGCAGTACATCATTCGACAGTTTCAAACTCTCGAGAGCTCCAGAGTCCGCTGTGATGCGTGCCTCGTGTTTCATCGACAGAGCCTCCCACGCATCTCGTTGCGCTTCGAGCCAAACGGCTCCCTTCTTACTTTCCTCAAGAGCTGCCTCCAAAAGCAATAGGCGCTCATCGGACTCTCGCGCCTTAGCTTCCCAAGCGTCTCGCTGAGACGTAAGCCAAGCCTTGTCACGATGCAGCGCCTCCGACGCGTCCGCAAGCTCCAAGCAACTGGAGTCAAGCGATCGCGCACGCACCTCCCAAGCATTTCGCTGGCTGGATAGCCAATCGTTGGCCTTCTCAACACTCTCAAGCCTTCGTGATTGCCGGGCGCTATCTGCGATACGATTCCGAAACGGATGGCGCCACCAGCCGCCTTTTAGCTCAAACTCATCGATACGGGCCAAGGCCTGCGCACACGAGCTCGCATATTCCAGAATTGTAGCCAGTTCTGGCAGGCCGAAATCAACTGGATGGAACGCATCTCCAAGTGTGCTTTCCCAATCGACATCAAAGGCTCGCTGCGCCTGCTTAAGGCCCGATTTCCAATGTTCGGCAGCCAAATGGGTATCGCCAGCCACGAACGCGATCAGCCCAAGGAGCAGCCGTGCCTCGACGGCACGATTGCATAGCAAGGGGCTGAACAGGAGCGGATCAATTGCTACACAGCGCTCGAACGCAGCCACGGCTCTGACGAAGTCTCCCGCCTCCATCGATAGCCGCCCAACTGCAAAGAGCAAGGAAATGCTCCAGCGGACGCCATGCGGAGTCTGCGGCGGCGTTGCTAGATAGGCGTCAATTCTCTCACTTAGACGGTCTACCTCGTCAGCAGTGGTTCCAGGTGCTTCAAGAAGTTGGTATGCCCTTACACATAAGGCAGCCCCGACATCCGGGCTGGCGCAGTCCCCCCTGTCAATAACCGCCTCTGCCAATTCCGCCAAGGCTTCGCGGCATTTCAGGCGATGATGCACATGAACCATCCCGCGAATTAGCCATGCATTGCGATAATCCCGCTCAAACGCGGTCACATTCCATTCAGGCGATTCAAACACGGGAAAGACGGATTCTCGGTAGGGAACCTGCTCTCCGTCAATGGGGGAGCGCATTGCGACCGCCAGCCACCACTCGGAGTCCGGCGCCTCGGCCTCCGGAATATCGACGGCGACCTCCCTCAATAGACGCCCCGCCTCTGCCCAAACCCTTCGCCCGCTCCCCTCCTTGTGCCGGCTCGCGGATTGCGCAACCATCTTCTCCAGAACAAAGTGTTCCTTCAATTGCCCCCTTAGGGTGTCAAGCGAATAGACATGCAAGTGAAATGGATTGGGATCTTTGCCTGTCTCATCACTCCAGTCATTGGGAACACTTGCAACAATCCGTCCTGCCGGTGTCAGTATTCGGTAAAACTCGGCCAGAAGTGTACGGTTTTCCTCAACATGCTCGAGGGTTTCAAAGGAGACAATAAAATCGACGGAACAGTCTGGAATAAGCGTTAAAGCATCCGGAAGAAAACCCTCCTGGAACGACAATGCAGGCAAGCGCGACGCGAAGCTTTCCCGGGCATATTCAACTGCAAACGCACTTCCGTCTATACCCAAAGTCCGTGCCGCTGGACTTCCAATCTGAAGCAGATAACTTCCGTATCCAAGCCCGCAAGCGGCATCCAAGACTGTGTCTCCAGGCCGCACGAACGATGCAGCCCACTGGTAGCGCGCTACGTGAGCATCGGATCGGGCGCCGGTTTCACGCAGCATGTCCATATGCAGGTCGCGCTCCTGACGTAACCGCTCAATCGGGTAAAGCGCCAGTGCTTGCCCGGGCAACGGCTCAAGGAGGATCGTGATCTCCTTCCCGTCAAACTGAAGTGTTTCGTAAGCATTAACCTGATAATAGGCAGGATGCTTCCGAAATCCTGCAGCAAAGCTCTTCAGCTCCCACCACGCTCTCGTTCTGCCGGTGTGTGAAAGATCCGTCGCTGCACACCCCTCTAAGCGCAAGCAGAGGTAAACCGCCTTGCCTGCGACCCGGAGAAGCTCCACGAACAATGCGTCGACCACCTCATCAGCAAGCTCATCGAGGCTGCCAGTCACGATAACGGTATCAAAAGCCCCAACAGAGAAAGGCAGTTTTTCGAGGGCGCCGGAATAGAATCGTCCGGGAGCCATTGCCGTGGCACCAACTAGCTCGTCACTCTGCAAATCAAACCCATATGCATCCACACCGAAACGCAATAAAGTGCGGACGAGAAGCCCGTTCCGGCACCCCAGATGAAGAATTCGCCTGCCACCGCAAGAATACAGAACCTTCTCTGCAAGGTCCAAGACACCTTCAGAAATATCATCCTGATCGGCAAAAGAGCCGGAGCTTGCCCCGATTTCGCTCATTCTGTGCCCTCCAACAGCAGGGTACTGTTCATCGCCAGATCCAAGACGCCGCCAAAATGGTATTCACGGGTATTTATCGCAACAGTAAAAAAGGCAGCTTCATCCATCCAGTGCAGGATTCTCTGCTCAGCGTAATATGGCTTGCCTTCTTGGGTAACCGCAGCCTGAACTTCATAGAGATTTCCCCCAAGACCGCAGACAAAATCAAAACCTACAACAAGCTTCTGGCCTGCACTGAAACTGTTACGCCAGAACACGTCCCCCTTCTTGATGCCGGCGAGGATGGCAATATCCTGATTCAGAGTACCCCATGAGTAAATTTTTACCCCTTCCTTATTTCTGATCCGCAGGGAAACGTTCAGGTGTTCCAAATCCCGGCGAACAGAACACTCGACAACGATCCGGACCTTATCCCGGGGATCGAAATGAGAACACGGCTCCCCGTCAGAATTGAAAATTGAGACGGAAACAACCTCGGCCTCGAGGTCACCAAAGGAAAGCGACTCAGAGCGCCTACCGGACTCCAGTGGCAAATCGGCTCTTTCAAGTGTTGCACGTGCCTGTAGAGCTTTGCCTCTCAATCGCAAAGCTGAAGCATTCAGTGCCGACGTTTCTTCTTCGTGCAGAAACCGGCGGTAATCTAACAGCACTTCAGCGGAACTCCCAACACTCCGAACCTTTCCTTGGTGGAGGAAGATGGCCCTATTGGTAAGCGTGCGTACAGACTCCTGATCATGGGAGACGAACAGGAGTGTTGTGCCGTTACTGCGCAGTTGCTCCATTCGTTCAAAGCAACGCTTCTGAAAGAGAGCATCACCCACTGCCAAGGCTTCGTCCACAATGAGGATATCTGGCTCGACGCAAACCTGCACAGCAAAGGCCAAGCGCACGAGCATTCCACTCGAGTATGTCTTGGTCGGCTGATCGATAAAGTCGCCGATGTCGGCAAATGCCTCGATATCACCTAGGCGATTTTCTACCTCTTTTCTGGACAATCCGAGTACAGCGCCATTCATGAAAACATTTTCACGGCCGGTAAACTCCGGATTGAACCCGGAACCAAGTTCTAGCAGGGCAGCAATTCTACCAGCGGTCAGCACGCTACCCGACGTTGGATTCAGCGTTCCACAAATCAGTTGGAGAAGCGTCGACTTTCCAGATCCATTGCGGCCGATGATCCCAACTGCCTCGCCTTTGCGCACTTGGAAGGACAGCTCTTGCAGGGCCCAGAATTCACGGTAAAAACGTCGTTTTCCGCGTGAAAGAATCTGCAACAAGCGATCATGGGGCTTGTCGTAGATGTGATAGCACTTGCTCAAACCATCAACACGAATGGCGTAATCAGAGGACATCCGCAAATCCCTTACGCGTTTTCTGGAACCACGCGAATCCAAGCATGGCAATAACAAAGCCTGCGGCCAAAAGTGCGAAGTAACCGAAAGGGTCAAACCCTTTCCCCCAATACAAGACTGCTCGCACATGTTCTATGGTTATCGTGAGCGGATTCAGGAAAAGAATGGGGCGGTACTCCTCCGGCAATGCCGTTGCAGGATAAAAGATCGGGGAAAGAAATAGCAAAACGGAAGTAAGGAGCCTTATGAACTGAGCAAGATCACGAAGGTACACGCCGAGCGAAGCAAGAATCCAGGACAGTCCCATCACGATCAATATCAGTGGCAGCAGGGTGACAGGGAAGAGCAAAGCCGTTACTGGCGGAATGCCGACCAGCAACCAGCGGGCCAACAGCCAAACCCCGAAACTAACTCCGCAATGGAAAAGGGCTGCCATCAGCGATACCACGGGCAAGATCTCAAGCGGAAAGACCACCTTTTTTACATAGTTAGCATTGGAAACAATGACATCCGGCGCCTGGTTAATACATTCAGAAAAGACGTTGAAGACCAACAAACCCGTAAACAGCACGAGCGCAAACTCACCACGACTTTCCTCACCGCCGCCCCAGCGAGCCTTGAATACAACGCTGAAAACAAACGTGTAAATCCCCAGCATGAATACAGGGTGGATCAATGACCAAAACAATCCCAGCATGGATCCTCGATAGCGACCGACAACATCACGTCGAGCAAGGGCCACGATCAACGCACGGTTTCGCCAGGAACTCATGACCATTTCAACCGGAGAAGCCGAAAAAAGCTGCATCAGTATTTCACTCGATCAAAATCGGCACACCGAAAATACTCAACTCTGCGAATCATTTCAAATTCTCCCAAAAATAGCAGCCATCAAGAGACAAATATCCCCAATCCGGTTTTGCCTATAAAGGCCTGCTTTCCGAACTTTGCACACACGCACATACAAGCCACCCTGCCGAGCCTCGACAAGCCTTTCGAGAAGCCGCTCCGTCGATGGATCCAATTCTCCGTTCAGTCGCTTCAGAGCAAGCAGATTGCAGTCCATCCAGCCTCTGAAGCGTTGCTCGAGAAATCCGCTAACCCTCGAAGGAAGCAGCATAAAGAAACTGCGCGCACCAATCTGGTTTCCACCATGCTGGCGATAACTCACGCTGGGACGCGGATCATAGCGAACAAGCCCCCCACAAGCGGTCACCACGAGGTAAGTCCACCAGTCATGGGCAGCGACGTCTATATCAGCCCCCCCGACCTGAAGCAGGCGGCGGGCGGCCTCGTTGAAAACCATCGTATTTCCGCTCGCAATATTCTGTACCAGCGCGTTCGCGAAGGCCGGCTGCCGGCTAAAAAGAGGCGAAAGGCCAATCACAACGCCATCTTCCCTGATCAATCGAGTCCGCGAACAATATAGTGCAGGCAACCCAGCCGGCACCGACTCCAGCCAGTCGACAGCGCGGGCAAGATGGTCCGAATCCCAAATATCATCTTGATCAGCAAAGGCGTAATACGGACTTTTGATTTCCTCTCTGCAAACCAGAGAGAGAAAATTTGCCACGAATCCCTTACCTGGACCATGCAACCGCTCTAGGCGATCAATACCCCAATATATCTGAAGTCTTTTAAGCAGTATCTCTGTGTCGTCAGTTGAGCCGTCATCCGAGACCCAGACTTTCCAGTCACTGAAACTTTGCGCCTCAATAGAGCCAAGCTGCTCGGCAAGGAATCGCTCACCAAAATAACTGCAGAGGAAGATGGAGAGCTTAGGAACCCGTTCTCGCGCCTTGGCCGACTGGCCATAAGCTTGAACGATGGCTGGGGCGTGGGAAATGACCACTTGCATCAACCAAAAAAATTCAGAATTAATAAAACCCGATTCAGTCTGTACGTAGGAACGAACAGTAGACAGTTAGCAATGTCGAACGAGGTGGCACGCAGAACAGAGCCAAGCAAATATTTCAAGCATTCAAGACCAAACGTACAGAAACACGACCTGGGTGGGGGAAAAAACTTAAAATTTCACGCCGCAGTATATCAGCATGCCAAAATCACAGGCAAAACGGCTATGTGATCAATCCACCTGTCGAGCACGGCGAGCTCTTTAAACCTCGCAGGAGTGATGACGAAACCCGCTCGCCAGCCATGCAGCTGCCTCTTGACCCCGCAACCCATGTATATCAAGCCTCCGCCAGCGCTCTTGACCCTCACCCCAGACGGCCTGCCATATTCCCCGGCCTTCAACGACGTCTACCACACCACCGACGGCGCTCTAGGCCAGGCACGGCACGTGTTTCTGGCCGGCAACGGCTTGCCTCTGCGCTGGCAGGGGCTGGCACGCTTCACCATCCTTGAAACAGGCTTCGGTCTGGGCCTGAACTTCCTCACAACCTGGGCAGCCTGGCAGGCCGACCCGGCCCGTTGTGCCAACCTTCATTTCTTCTCCATCGAGAAGCATCCGTTCCGTGTCGAAGACCTCGCCCAAGTTCAGGCCAGCTGGCCCGAATTCGCACGGCAAGCCGACGAGCTCCGTCGCCACTGGCCAACCCTCACACCAGGTATGCACCGCATACATCTTGACGGCGGCCAGGTTACCCTGACCCTGATCTTCGGCGATGCCCTCGAGTGCCTCCCGCAACTCAACGCACGCATCAACGCCTTCTACCTGGACGGATTCTCTCCGGACCGCAACCCCGAGCTCTGGTCCCCCGCCCTCTTCGCCCAGCTCGCCCGCCTTGTCGCCCCCGGCGCCAGCGTTGCCACCTGGTCGGCAAACGGCGATGTCCGGCGCGGACTGCAGGCCGCAGGTTTCATGGCTGAACGCTGCCCCGGCTTTGGTGGCAAACGGGAAATGCTGGCAGGACGCTTTCGCGGAGCCGTCCCGTCATCCCCGGCCGCCCCCCGCCATTCCGCCCTCGTCATCGGCGCTGGCGTCGCCGGCACCTCCGTCGCCGAGCGCCTCGCCGCCCGTGGCTGGCAGGTCACCGTCATCGACGAAGCCCCCGGCCCCGGCCACGGCGCTTCCGGCAACAAGGCCGGGGTGTTCCGCCCCCTGCCCAGCCTTGACGACAACCGCTTGGCGCGCATTACCCGGGCGGGCTTTCTTTACGGCCTGCACCACCTTGAAACCCTGGCCACTGCCGGCCATCCTGTCCGCTGGGCGCCAACCGGTGTGCTCCACCTGGCCCGCGACGCAAAACAGGCGGGCAAGATGCGTGCTGTCGTCGAAGCCCATCAAGCGCCCGCTGACTACCTGCGCTTTGTCGATCAGGATGAAGCGACGCAGATCATCGGCTGGCCGGTTGAACTCGGCGGCTGGTGGTTCCCGAGTGGTGGCTGGATCCAGCCACCAAGCCTGTGTGCGGCAAATCTGGCAGCAGGCGGCGCACGGATCGAGACGCG
>APMI01006886.1_pt1 | contig 14070 bp, 14 predicted proteins | sample 667938 | NCBI WGS metagenome assembly APMI01 (sample SAMN01084076, study PRJNA167559) | wastewater metagenome | biome: Wastewater | place: Denmark: Ejby Moelle, Odense | collected 2011-11-28 | reverse complement strand
GCCTTTCTTAGGGTCGGGCCATCCTGTTGCATGGCCCGGCCTGACTATTTCTGAACCTCGGGCGTCTCCTGCTTTTCCGGACATGGGCAGGCGACTGGAATGGAGGGAAGTCCATGATCCACAAGAATTGGCAAGAACTGATCAAGCCACAGCAATTGGTCGTCAAGGCCGGGCCGGATGCGAACCGCACCGCCACGGTCATCGCCGAACCGCTGGAGCGTGGTTTCGGTCTGACGCTGGGCAACGCCCTTCGCCGCGTGCTGCTGTCCTCTTTGCAGGGGGCTGCCATCACTTCGGTGCAGATCGATAACGTCCTGCACGAGTTTTCCAGCGTTGCCGGCGTGCGCGAAGACGTCACCGACATCGTGCTGAACCTGAAAGGTGTCGCGCTCAAGATGGAAGTCGAGGGGCCGAAGCGCCTGTCGATCTCGGCCAAGGGGCCGGGCGTCGTGACCGCTGGCGACATTTCGGAAACCAACGGGATCGAGGTTCTGAACAAGGACCATGTGATCTGCCACCTCGACGATGGCGCCGACGTTTACATGGAACTGACGGTTTCGACCGGCAAGGGCTATGTCTCGGCCGACAAGAACCGTCCGGAAGATGCCCCCATCGGCCTGATTCCGATCGATGCGATCTATTCGCCGGTCAAGAAGGTCAGCTACGAAGTGCAGCCCACCCGCGAGGGGCAGGTGCTGGACTATGACAAGCTGACCATGAAGATCGAGACCGACGGCTCGCTGACGCCGGATGACGCAGTGGCCTATGCCGCACGCATCCTGCAAGACCAGTTGGCGATCTTCGTCAACTTCGACGAGCCGGAAGCCGCCAAGGCGGGCGAGATCGACTCGGGTCTGGAATTCAACCCGCTGCTGCTGAAGAAGGTTGACGAGCTGGAACTGTCGGTTCGTTCGGCCAACTGCCTGAAGAACGACAACATCGTCTATATCGGTGATCTGATCCAGAAAACCGAAGCCGAGATGCTGCGCACCCCGAACTTTGGCCGCAAGTCCTTGAACGAAATCAAGGAAGTTCTGTCGGGCATGGGTCTGCACCTTGGCATGGAAGTCGAGGATTGGCCGCCGGAAAACATCGAAGATCTGGCCAAGCGTTTCGAGGACCAGTTCTAAGAATGATGGGGGGCGGCAACGCCCCCCGCAAATGCCCGGACCGCCGGGGAACATATGGGCAATCCCGCCCCAACGACGCCGGATCAACGCAATCCGGCAACACAAAGCAAAACGCGATAGGAAAATACCATGCGTCACGCTCGCGGCTACCGCCGCCTGAATCGTACCCACGAACACCGCAAGGCGCTGTTCGCCAACATGGCCGGCTCGTTGATCGAGCACGAGCAGATCAAGACCACCTTGCCCAAGGCCAAGGAACTGCGCCCGATCGTCGAAAAGCTGATCACGCTGGCCAAGCGCGGCGACCTGCACGCTCGTCGTCTGGCCGATGCCCAGCTCAAGGAAGACAAGCACGTTGCGCGCCTGTTCGAAATTCTTGGACCGCGCTACAAGGACCGTCAGGGCGGCTATATCCGCATCCTGAAGGCGGGCTTCCGTTATGGCGACATGGCGCCGATGGCGATCATCGAATTCGTTGACCGCGATCCTTCGGCCAAAGGTGCGGCTGACCATGCGCGCACGGCTGCAGAAGACCTGGCAGAAGAGTAATTCTGGCAACAGCCTGTGGAAAAGTCCGCCCTTGGCGGGCTTTTTTTATTGCTTGGCAAGGTTTTGCGTGGCTTTTCGAATGTGGTTGGCAGGAATGTGCATGGACAAATGCGCCGTGCAATCTAAAGTTGCTCAAGATTCGTAAAGGTATCTAAATCGTTATGACTGTGAAGTTGGCGCTTGATCGGGAACTGCATCAATTGACGCTTTTTGCGCCGGGTGGTTATTCCATCGGTCTGCATATCCGCTTTACCTCACCGCTTTTCATGTTTCAGACCTATGATCAGTCGTGGCAGGACCATTACACCGAAAATGGCTATGTCCTGCGCGACCCGATGGTCGCCTGGGGGTTTTCGACCACGGGAACGATCCGGTGGAGTGATCGGTCGCTGCCCGATCCGTTCAGCCTGTTCAAAGAGGCGGCGAAATACGGGCTGCTGTTCGGCGCAACCATCGCCTGTGGGCCGATCAAGTCACGGACCATTGCGTCGTTCGGTCGGGCCGACAGGGAATTCTCGGATGACGAGATCGCGGCGATCGAGGCCATAGTCCTGCGGATGCACGACATGACCGAACCGCCGGAAGAACTGACCAAGGCCCAGATCGAGGCGCTGCGCTGCATTGCGGGGGGGGATCGCATCGCGGCGGCGGCGGCCAAGCTGGGAATTTCAGAAAGCGCGCTGAAGGCCAGAATAACCTCCGCTCGCATCCGTTTGATGGCCCGGACCACCGCCGAGGCCATCCAGCGGGCCAAAGACTACCGTTTGATGTAAAGACGACCCCCGCGTGGAGTGACTGCCATCAACCCCGAAGGAGCCTGCCATGCTGACAACCACGCTCTCGTTCGCTAACCTGCACCAACATGGCGAGCTGTTCGCCAACATGCTGCGGGCCCGGCGAGAGCTTTTCATCGTGCATAACAAGTGGAAGCTGCCCGAAGCCTTGGGGATGGAATACGATCAGTATGACACACCGGCCAGCCGCTGGGTGGTGGTTCATGACGAACAGGGCAAGGTGATGGCGGGCAACCGCCTTACCCCCACCACGGCCCAGTGCGGCATCTACACCTACATGATCCGGGACGCGCAGCGTGGCCTGCTTGATACGATTCCCGATACGTTGCTGTTTGACGAAGCGCCTGTGGCCGAGCATATCTGGGAAAGCTCCCGTCTGTTTGTTGCCCATGATGTGCCAGCCGCGATCCGCCGCCGGGTTCATGCCCAGCTGATTTCGCAATTGGGGGATACGGTGCGCAGCCTTGGGGCAACGCATTGCCTGACGCTTCTGTCGGCCACCTGGCCGCGTTGGGCGGACCGGGTTGGAGTGAAGATGAAAGCCATGGGGCCGGTGCTGGAGATTGACGGCATCGATAACCAGGTCGTGATGATGGATTTCTCAAGCACGCTTCACTAGCTGCGATCAGCATGGCACCAATTGCGCGGGCTTGCATCGCAAGCCCGGCATGAACGGAGGTCATATGCGCCGCCTTGCAGCCCTGTGCTTTATCAGCTTCCTGCCCGTCATGGCTGCGGCCGAAACCTCGGTGCCGCAAAGCCTGCCACAGGTACAATTGTCGTTTGCACCGATTGTCAAAGCCGCAGCCCCGGCCGTGGTAAACATCTATGCCACGCGTGTCGTGCAAGAGCGCAGCAGTCCGTTTTCCGGCGATCCGTTCTTCGACCAGTTCTTCCGCGATCTTGGTCCGGCAACGCCGCGGATCCAGAATTCCTTGGGGTCGGGGGTAATCGTCGCAGCGGATGGCATCGTCGTGTCGAATTATCATGTCGTCGAGCAGGCCACAGATATTCGTGTCGTGCTGAGCGACCGGCGCGAATTCCCGGCCAAGGTTCTGCTGGCCGATCAGGGCGTCGATCTGGCGGTGTTGCAATTGCAGGGTGCAGGCGGGCTGCCCGCTTTGCCGTTGCAGGATTCGGATGCGTTGCAGGTGGGTGATCTGGTTCTGGCCATCGGCAATCCTTTCGGGGTGGGGCAGACGGTTTCCTCTGGCATCGTGTCCGGGCTGGCGCGCTCTACATTGTCGGTGGGTGACGGGCGGGGCTATTTCATCCAGACCGATGCCCCGATCAATCCGGGCAACTCCGGCGGGGCGCTGGTGGACATGAATGGCGCGCTGATCGGAATCAACACGGCGATCCTGACCAAGGGCGGCGGCTCAAACGGCATCGGCTTTGCCATCCCATCCAATCTGGTTTCGGCAGTTCTCGCCCAGGCCCGCGACGGGGCGACACGATTCCAGAGGCCATGGGCTGGCGTTTCCGGGCAGGAGGTCGATGGCGGGATGGCTGAGGCGATGGCGATGCCCCTGCCGCGCGGCGTCGTGCTGACCGCATTGCACCCGCTCAGCCCGTTTGTGGCAGCCGGGTTGAAGCCGGGCGATGTCGTGCTGCGCTTGGGCGCGTTCGAGACGAATACCCCGCAAGAGATGATGTTCCGGTTGAACACTCTGGGCATCGGCGCCTCAGTGTCGGTCACCTATCTGCGCGATGGCCAAGAGAAGATGGCGACGCTGACCCTCTCGCCGCCGCCCGACGATCCGCCGCGGCAGACCACCGAGATCACGCAGGATGTCGCCTTGCGTGGTGCAACGCTGGTGCGCATCAACCCCGCGGTGGCTGACGAGTATGACCTGCCTGCCGACGCAACGGGCGTTCTGGTGGCCAAGGTTCAGGATATCGCCGCCAATGTCGGTCTTGCACCGGGCGACGTTCTGATGGCGATCAACGGCGTTGCGGTGAAAAGCCCCGGCGATGTGATGGCGCTGTTGCAACAAGACAATCGTCGCTGGCTGCTGGATATACAGCGCCAGGGCCAGATGATGCGCTTGCGTTTCCGCCTCTAGCGGTCGGGGCGCGCTGCGCTTACCTTGGGCGCATGGCCGATCTGTTCGACAGTCCCTCCACCCAGCCCCATCGTGACGCGCCCCGTCCGCTGGCCGACCGTCTGCGCCCGAAAACGCTGGCCGAGGTGATCGGGCAGGGGCATGTGCTGGGGCCAGAGGGGCCGCTGGGCGCGATGCTGGCGGCGGGTAGCCTGTCATCGCTGATCCTGTGGGGGCCGCCGGGGGTGGGCAAGACCACGATTGCGCGGCTGCTGGCGGATGAGACCGATCTGGCCTTTGTCCAGATCAGCGCCATCTTCACCGGCGTGCCTGAACTGCGCAAGGTGTTCGAACAGGCGAAGATCCGGCGGCAGAACGGGCAGGGCACGCTGCTGTTCGTCGATGAGATCCACCGTTTCAACAAGGCACAGCAGGATGGGTTTCTGCCCTATATGGAGGATGGCACCATCCTTCTGGTCGGGGCCACGACCGAAAACCCCAGTTTCGAGCTGAACGCAGCCCTGCTGTCGCGGGCGCAGGTCATCGTTCTGGAACGCCTGTCGCCCGCCGATCTGGAGCGGATGACCCAGCGCGCTGAAAAGGAGTTGGGCCGTCCCCTGCCGCTGAGTGGCGAAGCGCGCGAGGCAATGGTGGACATGGCCGATGGCGATGGCCGGGCGTTGTTGAACCTGATCGAGCAGGTCGCGGCATGGCGGGTGGACAAGCCTCTGTCCCGTGACCAACTGGCCCAACGCCTGATGCGCCGCGCCGCCCGCTATGACAAATCGGGTGAGGAACATTACAACCTGATCTCCGCCTTGCACAAATCGGTTCGCGGCAGCGACCCGGATGCGGCGCTGTACTGGTTCGCCCGGATGCTGGAGGGCGGCGAAGACCCGCGCTTTCTGGCCCGCCGCATCACGCGCATGGCGGTTGAGGACATCGGCCTTGCCGACCCGCAGGCGCAGGGCATTTGCCTCGATGCCTGGAACACCTATGAACGCCTTGGCAGCCCCGAAGGCGAATTGGCGCTGGCCAATGCTGTGGCCTATCTGGCGCTGGCGCCGAAATCGAACGCGATCTATGTCGCCTACAAGGCGGCGCGGGCATCGGCCCGCGAAACCGGCAGCCTAATGCCGCCCAAGCACATCCTGAACGCCCCGACGCGGTTGATGAAAGACATCGGCTATGGTGCGGGCTATGCCTATGACCACGATGCCGAAGACGGCTTTTCGGGTCAGGACTACTTCCCAGAGGGCATGAAACGACCGGTGTTCTATTCGCCCTTGGAACGTGGTTTCGAGCGCGAGCTGAAAAAGCGCGTCGATTACTTTGCCAAATTGCGGCAGAAACGGCAGGGCGGCTAGGCCTGCTTGACTTTCCGGCCCCCCATGCCCAAGGAGGCGCCATGCTGACAAACATCCTTTCTGTCGCCCTTGGCGGGGCCATTGGTTCGGTTTTGCGCTATCTCACCAATGTGGGATTTCTGCGCGTGATCGGGCCCGGGTTCCCTTGGGCGACGCTGGCGGTGAACGTGGTCGGATCGTTTGTGATGGGCGTGTTGGTCGAGCTTTTGGCCCAACGCGGCGGGCAGCGGTTCGCGCCCCTGCTGATGACCGGCCTTCTGGGCGGGTTCACCACATTTTCCGCCTTTTCGCTGGACAGCGTGACCCTGTGGGAACGCGGCCAGCCCGAACTGGCGCTGGCCTATGTCGGCGCCTCTGTCCTTCTTTCGCTGGCGGCCATCGTGCTGGCCATGCACCTGCTGCGAGGAGCCTTCGCATGAGCGGCGTGAAAACCCTGACCGTATCCGAGGATGAGGGCGAGCAGCGGCTGGACAAATGGTTCAAGCGCCGCTTTCCCCATGTGACCCAGGGGGCGGTGGAAAAAATGTGCCGCACCGGGCAGGTTCGGGTGGATGGCGGCCGGGCGAAGGCATCCGACCGCGTGGCGCCGGGGATGACCGTTCGCGTGCCCCCGCTGCCGGATGCCGAAGCGCCGTCGCGACCGCGCCCGGATGGCATCAGTGCTGCGGATGTAAAGATGATCCAGAATGCGGTGCTGTTCAAAGACGAGCATCTCATCGTCTTGAACAAGCCTGCGGGCCTGCCGTCGCAAGGCGGCTCTGGCCAGGGCGACCGCCATGTCGATGGTCTGACCGAGGCCCTGAAGTTCGGCTACAAGGATCGGCCCAAGCTGGTGCATCGTCTGGACAAGGACACTTCAGGCGTCCTGATGCTGGCGCGCACCGATCGCGTGGCGCGCGCGCTTTCCGAAGCCCTTCGCCACCGCGAGGCGCGCAAGATTTACTGGGCGGTGGTGGCCGGTGTGCCGCATCCGCGCAAGGGCTCGATCAAGTATTACCTGATGAAGGCGCCGGGCCATGGCCGGGGCGGCGAGGGCGAGAAGATGGTCTGCATCCATCCCGCCAAGGCCGCCGAACACCCCGAGGCCAAGCGCGCCCATACCGACTATTTCACCCTGTGGTTCCTGGGAACGCGCCTGTCGTGGATGGCGCTGGAGCCTGTGACCGGCCGCACCCACCAGTTGCGCGCCCATATGGCCGAGCTGGGGCACCCGATACTGGGTGACGGCAAATATGGCGGTTCGGGGTCGGAAAATCTGGGGGACGGCTGGGGCGCGACGATTGGGGGCGAGATTTCCAAGAAGCTGCACTTGCACGCCCGCAGCCTGACCATTGAACACCCGATCACCAAGGCGGTGATGACCTTTACAGCGCCTTTGCCTGACCACATGGCCCGCACCTGGAAGGCGCTGGACTGGAAGGAAGACGACGTGCCCGCTGATCCGTTCGAGGTGTTCAAGTGAGCGCATGGCAGCCAAAGCGATTCTGGAAAGACGCGGTGGCCGAACCTTGCGAGGGTGGCTTTACGGTGCGGCTGGATGGCAAGCCCGTGAAAACCCCGGCAAAGGCAGCCTTTGTTCTGCCAACCTTGGCCATGGCGCGCGCCGCTGCCGCCGAATGGGCCGCGCAGGGCGACGTGATCCGGCCCGAAACCATGCCCGTCACCCGCGCCGCCAACTCTGCCATCGACAAGCTGGGCCACCAGTTTGCCGAGGTCGTTGACCTTTTGGCCGAATACGGCGGCAGCGACCTGCTGTGCTATCGCGCGACGGGGCCGCAGGCGTTGATCGACCGTCAGGCCGCTGCCTGGACTCCACTGCTGGATTGGGCGCGCGCCGAACTGCGGGTTGACCTGCGCGTCACCGCTGGCATCGTTCATATCGCGCAGCCACCGGAAGCCCTGGCCCGTCTGCGCGCCGAACTGGCGGCGGCGACGCCCTTCGAGCTGGCCGCGTTGCACGACCTCATTGCGATTACCGGCTCTCTGATTCTCGGGCTGGCCATTGCGCGCGGCCGTCTCACCGCTGCTGATGCTTTCAGCAAAAGCCGAATCGATGAGCATTGGCAGAGCGAACTTTGGGGCGAAGATGAGGAAGCAGCCCGGATTGACGCCCAAAAAGCCGCCGCTTTGGAAGAGGCCGCACGCTTTCATGGCCTTTGCCGCTAACATTCTTTCTCAGGAAGGCGACCAGACATTCCTTCCGAACCACGGGTCCGCTTTGAAAAGGAATAAATCTTGTGTGGGTGACAATCGCGCGGTTTCGCTTGACCTTTCCAAAGCCGATGGCCGATGATGCCCGACACTGGCGGTACTTTCCCGCCTAACAGACTGTCACCTGCACAGGGAAGCAGGGATAAACCGCCACCCCTCGAAGGGTGGCCCACAGGAAGAGGTTAGAATGAAGAAATCCGTATTCCTCGGCACCGTCGCCGCCGCAACGCTGATTGCGGGCATGGCTTCGGCGACCACGCTGGAAGATGTGAAAGCCCGCGGCCAGTTGCTGTGCGGCTCGAACACCGGCCTGACGGGTTTTGGTGCGCCCGATGCCAGCGGCAACTGGACCGGCCTTGACGTGGATGTCTGCCGTGCGGTCGCTGCCGCGGTTCTTGGCGATTCCACCAAGGTGAAATTCGTACCGCTGACCGGCGAAACCCGCTTTACCGCGCTTCAGTCGGGCGAAGTTGATGTGCTGATCCGCAACTCGACCTGGACCTATTCGCGCGACACCGACCTGAAGCTCGATTTCGTCGCGGTGAACTACTACGATGGTCAGGGCTTCATGGTGAAGAAGGATCTGGGCGTTTCCTCCGCCAAGGAACTGGATGGCGCAACCGTCTGCATCCAGTCTGGCACCACGACCGAACTGAACCTGGCCGACTTCTTCAAGACCAACAAGATTTCCTACACGCCGGTCAACGTGGCGGATGACGCCGAAGCCCTGCGTCAGTTCGAGGCAGGCGCCTGCGACGCCTATACCACCGACGCTTCGGGCCTTGCCGCCAGCCGCGCCGGCCTCAGCAACCCGCAGGATTATGTGATCCTGCCGGAAATCATCTCGAAAGAGCCGCTTGGGCCGGCCGTGCGCCATGGCGACAGCGCCTGGGGTGACGTTGTTCGCTGGAGCTATTTCACCATGCTCATCGCCGAAGAAAAGGGGATCACCAAGGCGAATGTCGATGAGATCGTCAAGGCAGCGACCGACGATACCAACTATGACCCCGAAGTGCGCCGCCTGCTGGGCGTCGATGGCGACATGGGCAAGCTGATGGGTGTGGATGCCAAATGGGCCTATAACATCATCAAGCAAGTCGGCAACTATGGCGAAAGCTTCGAAGCCAACGTCGGCACCAACACCCCGATTGGTCTGGCCCGTGGCCTGAACGCGCTGTGGACCCAGGGCGGTCTGCAATACGCGCCGCCGCTGCGCTGATCACACTGACTTTCGGGCGCGGGGATAATCTCCGCGCCCGGTTTCTTTTTGAAAAGCTGGCGTAGGGATCTGTCCCGCCACAATACCGCAACAGACGGTTGGCTGCCAGCATAGGGGGATAAATGTCGCTCGCGGACCCTGCGCCGAAAGCTGGCTTTCGGCTGTCTCAACTTATCTACGACACACGCTATCGCAGCTACACGATTCAGGTCGTGGTTCTGTTGTTGCTTGTCGCGGTGCTGATCTGGCTGGTTAACAATACCATTGCCAATCTGGCCGTTCGTGGCAAGGACATCAATTTCGACTTCTTGTGGAGCAGGGCGGGCTATGACATCGGGCAGACCCTGATACCTTATACCAATGACAGCACGCATGGCCGTGCGTTGGTCATCGGGCTGTTGAACACCTTGCTGGTGGCGGTGTTGGCCTCGTTCTTCGCCACGGTCCTTGGCGTTGTTGTGGGCGTGTTGCGGCTGTCGAACAACTGGCTGGTCGCGCGCCTGATGACCGTCTATGTCGAGGTATTTCGCAATATTCCGCTGCTTTTGTGGATCATTCTGGTCTTCGTGATCCTGGGCGAAACGCGCCCCGGCCCCAAGGACTTCAAGGTCACGCCGGAAATGACGGCTGCGGGGCAAGAGCCCGCCGCATCGATGTGGTTCTGGGATACGGTTGCTGTGACCAACCGCGGCACCAACATTCCGCGCCCGCTGCTGGAACATGGAATTGGCAGCTTTGAGATTCTGGGTGTGCCGATCAACCTGTCGGTGATCGCGACGATCCTGGTGCTGATCGGATCGGTCTGGGTCAACCGGATTTTGCTGCGCAAGGCCACCGCCGTGCAAGAGGCGACCGGCACTCGCCCGACGACCTGGTGGAAATCGCTTTTGATTCTGGTGGTGCCTGTGGTGGCCCTGCTGGCTGCGATGGGCCTGCATTTTGAATACCCCGAGCTGAAGGGGTTCAACTTTCAGGGCGGAATATTGGTGTTCCACAGCTTCACCGCGCTTTTGGTTGCGTTGACACTGTATTCGGCCACCTACATCGCCGAGGCTGTTCGCGCGGGCATTCAGGCAATTTCTCGCGGTCAGTCCGAGGCTGCTCATGCCCTTGGCCTGCGCCCTGGCCGCACGATGAGCCTTGTGATCATGCCTCAGGCCCTTCGGGTGATCATTCCGCCGTTGATCAGCCAGTATCTTAACATCACCAAGAACACGACGCTTGGTATGGCGATCTCGTACATGGACCTCAAAGGTACGCTGGGGGGCATCACCCTGAACCAGACTGGCCGAGAGCTGGAGTGTATGTTGCTGATGATGCTGATCTATCTCGCGCTCAGCCTGCTGATTTCGGCGCTGATGAACATTTACAACAACGCCGTCCGGCTGAAGGAGCGCTAACATGGCATCGCCCCTTTTCGTACGAAATGAGATGCTGCCCTCGCTGCCGCCCCCGGCCCGAGAGAGCGGCGTGGTGAAATGGCTGCGCGAGAACCTGTTCTCATCAGCCCTGAATTCAGTTCTGACGGTACTCGCGGGTCTGGCTGTGTTGTGGCTGGCCAGTTTCATCCTGCCTTGGCTGGCCCATGGCGTCTGGAATGCCAGCTCGGTGGCCGAATGCCGCGAGAAGGTCGCGGCCAGCTTTGGCCCCGATGCGGCCGGTCCGTGCTGGGCGGTGATCCGGCTGCGCTGGAACCAGTTCCTGTTCGGTCTTTATCCGCAGGCGGAGTACTGGCGGCCAACCACGGCAGCGGCTTTGCTGATGGTCTCGCTTTCGCCTGTGCTGTACTACGGCCTGCGGCGCGCGGCCCTGAACATCACCGTTACGATGACGGTGTTGCTGGTGCTGGCGTTGATCGGGCTTGGCACCGACTGGCTGCATATTGCGATCTCGGTCGCGATCATGCTGGCGCTTGCGGCTGTTGCCTCAGTGGCCCCGAAACGGCTGTTGTGGCTGACCCTGCTGTTTCCGTTCATCGCCTTCTTCCTGATCTGGGGCGGGCCCGTCTGGACTGCGGTTGGTGCGCTGGCAGGTTTTGTGATTTTTGCCGGTGTCTGGTTTCTGGCGCAGAAATCCGTTGGTGTGGTCGTCGGGGCGGGCATAGCCCTTGTCGTTGCGTCGCTCTGGTGGACCAGCCTGCAAGGCACCGTGACCGGCGCTTTGGCTACGGCCTTGCCTTGGGGGCTGCCCTATGTCGTATCTGACAACATCGGCGGCTTCCTTCTGGCCTTCGTCATCGGCATCACGGCAATTTCCGCCTCCTTGCCGATTGGCGTCCTGCTGGCGCTTGGCCGCCGGTCGGACATGCCGCTGATCCATTCGCTTTCGGTGGGCTTTATCGAGTTCTTCCGGGGCGTGCCGCTGATCACGGTTCTGTTCGCTGCGAACTTCCTGCTGCTGTATTTCCTGCCGCCGCGCACCAACTTTGACCTGATCCTGCGGGTTATCATCGTGGTGATCATCTTCGCTTCGGCCTATATCGCCGAGGTGATCCGGGGGGGCCTTGCTGCCCTGCCGCGCGGGCAATACGAGGCAGCGGATGCCCTGGGGCTGGATTACTGGCAGGCGCAGCGGCTGATCATCATGCCGCAGGCGCTGAAAATCTCAATTCCCGGCATCGTCTCCAGCTTCATCGGCCTGTTCAAGGATACCACGCTTGTGGCCCTGGTCGGCCTGATGGACCCGTTGCAAGGCGTCACCAAGATCGTGCGGTCCGACAATGCCTGGAAGGGTATCTACTGGGAGCCCTACATCTTTGTCGGCGGTATCTTCTTCATCGTGTGTTTCAGCATGTCGCGGTACTCGATGTACCTCGAACGCAAGCTGAAAACCGACCATCGTTAAGGAGCCCTGAATATGGCTGAAGCATCCAAGAAAATGGTGGTCTCGGACGAAGTCGCGATCCAGATCACCAATATGAACAAGTGGTACGGCCAGTTCCACGTTCTGCGAGAGATCGACATGACCGTTCAGCGGGGCGAGCGGATCGTGATCTGCGGGCCGTCGGGGTCGGGCAAGTCCACCCTGATCCGCTGCATCAACCGGCTGGAAGAACATCAGTCGGGTCAGATCATCGTCGATGGCACCGAGCTGACCAATGATATCAAGAACATCGACAAGGTGCGATCAGAGGTCGGGATGGTGTTCCAGCACTTCAACCTGTTCCCGCATCTGACCATTCTGGAAAACTGCACTCTGGCGCCGATCTGGGTCCGCAAGATACCCCGGAAAGAGGCGGAAGAGACCGCGATGCACTATCTGACCAAGGTCAAGATCCCCGATCAGGCGCATAAATACCCCGGTCAGCTTTCGGGTGGTCAGCAGCAGCGCGTTGCCATCGCGCGCTCGTTGTGCATGAAGCCGCGCATCATGTTGTTCGACGAACCGACCAGCGCCCTTGACCCCGAAATGATCAAGGAAGTGCTGGATACCATGATCCAGCTGGCCGAAGAGGGCATGACCATGCTGTGCGTCACCCATGAAATGGGTTTCGCCCAAGCCGTCGCGAACCGCGTGATCTTCATGGACAAGGGTCAGATCGTCGAACAGAACGAGCCGCGCGAATTCTTCAACAACCCGCGGAGCGACCGCACCAAGCTGTTCCTGTCGCAGATTCTGGGCCACTAGACCGGGCCGAGATCAAGGGGAGGGGGCGTGATTTCACGCCCCCCTTTCTTTACATCGCGATTTCACGCGGAACGATGAAATCATCCACAACGCCGCTGCCCCAGCCCACTTGATCCCAGGTCTCTATCGGGAAATCGGCGACCAGCGTTGCCCCTGTCGGATAGCGGCCAAAATCGGCGTTCTGCGGGGCGCGCGCCACCAGCTTCGTGGCGAATTCCGCGATGCCGGGGTTGTGGCCGATCATCATCACCACATCCGCTTTGGCATGGCGCAAAACCGCCAGCATCACGTCCGGCCCGGCATGGTACAATGCAGGCTTCAACTCCAGCACAGGGGTTCCGGGCAAAGCGGGGGCAATTCCGCTCCAGGTCTTGCGGGTGCGCAGCGCATCCGAACACAGAACCTCTCCTGGCACATAGCCGCGGCTCGCAAGCCATTGCCCCAGATCGGCCGACGCCACCTTGCCACGATCGTTCAAGGGGCGGTCGTGGTCGGGTGTCAGCGGGTCATCCCAGCTAGATTTCGCGTGCCGCGTCAGGATCAGCCGTTTCAAGATTTCCTCCCGCTGTCAGGCGGTTCGACCCGCCTTGTGGAATCGGCTCATGTGATAGGCCGATTGTTCCGGCAGTCTTGCATAGCCCGCCGACACCGGGCAAGCGCGGCGCACAAGGCATCCTGCGGTCAGGCAATCGTTCCCCGCAGCCTGATCCAGATAGGCATGGCAGGCCGGAACATCATAGCCCGCCGCGCCAAGCGCCCCGGCAGGACAAGCGGTCAGGCAGGGTTTTGAACAGGTCTCACAGGGGCGCTCGGCGACGGGTGGAGTTTCAATCACCTGTTTGAATGCTAGCGCGCCGCGAAAGCTGACCATCATGCCCTGATTGTCATGAACCAGCAGGCGCACCGGGCTTTCCCAGACGCGACCGGTGCGCAGCGCCCATTGGTAGAACGGCCGATAGGGCGGCCCGCCAAAGGGAAACAGCGCCTTGGCCCGCAGATCGCAGGCGATGCGCCCGATCACCCGGCGCGACCAGCGGTCCACCGGGTCGGGGCCGCCATCCCATTCGGGCGCGGCGGTCAGACGCGCCCAGAACCCCGGTTCCGCCGGCCCCAGCATCAGCACGCTGC
>APMI01031133.1_pt1 | contig 14079 bp, 15 predicted proteins | sample 667938 | NCBI WGS metagenome assembly APMI01 (sample SAMN01084076, study PRJNA167559) | wastewater metagenome | biome: Wastewater | place: Denmark: Ejby Moelle, Odense | collected 2011-11-28 | reverse complement strand
CTACGGCTCGCTGGAATATGTAGCAAATTTTAACTTCCTCCTATTATCTTTATACAGCAGCTAAGAGCTTGATATTGAACCACCTGTTGAAACATATATACCTCACATGCGCTTTTGTACTCGCTGCTTCACAGCTTAAAGCACAGGACCCTTACTTTATTGCTATTGATAGGTCCAAGGGATTGCCCTCTAACGCCGTTTATGATATCTTCCAGGATAGCAAGGGTTTCATATGGGTGGCGCATAATGAGGGCCTGAGCCGCTATGACGGTTATGAGTTCAAAACATATACGAACAGTCACCAAACCTCCAGGTCAGGCACCAACATACACGAGGATAAATATGGCCGCATATGGTATGAGAATTTTGATGGTTATCTCTACTATGTGCAAAACGACACTTTGAGGTCATTTGCTCAAAAAACGGCCCTTGGCTTTATTCACTATGGAATCTGCGGTAACTCAGTAATCGTTGCTCAAAAAGAAGGATTCGACATCTACGATGGAAAAAATCTCCGGTACCAAAAAACTATTTATGCAAATGCCGACTCATTTGGCGGTGGTTATGCTACAAACGAACATTACTATATCTATTCCGGGAATGCGTTGCTGGATATAGCTTCGGGTGGAGCAGTGAGCAAAATAACAACACTGCCGACAGGTATGATAACCGGTTCCAGGCACGGTGCACTATTGCTCCCCAAAGATCCGGCTAACGGTTTTTGCTACGATATTATTAATGCAAAAATTGAAAAAAAATTTCACCGTCCGCCTGCAGCTTACGTCCAGAAACTGGCCTACACCGGCGGATGCTATTGGTTTTGCACACCCCAGGGAGCATGGGCTTATGACGAAGAGGGACACGACCTGAATAATGGCCTTCCGTTTTATAAAAGCAAAAGCATATCCTGCACCTTTAAGGACAGGGAAGGAAATCAATGGCTGGGTACCACGAACGAAGGCATTTTGCTTATTCCCGACCTCAGTATAAAGATCATCACCGGCCTGATACCCAACAGGCTCATTAGAGAAAAAGACATGCTCCATGCGGCGACAAGGGACAACGCCATATTTACCTACAATTTTTCTAACAACACACTTACCCGGCGCTTCCAGGATAGTGTGCATCACGAGGCCATCTTCTTTTATCTTGATAGCGTAGCAAATAAATTTTTTCTCGCCGCCCAGGATTTCAAGATCATGGACGGAAATTTCAGAACGCTTAGCAAAAATGCTATGGCCGTAAAAGACATGTGCAGGGTAGATGATAAATACTATGCATTGTCTACCAGCGGCACCAGCGAGCTTATCTATACAGGCAAAAAATCATCCAGTATATGGGATAGTATTGCATACCGCTATAAGTCTTCAAACGCCCTTATGGCTGCATGCTTTGTGCCAGGCACAAGGGGCAGGGCAGTTACGTACTTGCCATCCACCCATACTATATACTACGGTACTGCAAAGGGCCTGATCTCGGTTACTCCCTCAGCCGTCCGCGAAATAAAATATAAAGGGCAAACCATTTATCCTGCGCGCCTTGTCAACTATCGAAATGTAATCTACATCTTTACCACACAAAATGATTTGTATAAACTATCAGCCTCCGGCGAAATAACAGCATTACAGCCCGGCGATGCAATTCAAAAGCCTTCAAACATAAAAGTATCAGATGCCTTATTGTACCTGCTCGCAGATAATGGCATCAATGTATTGGATACGCTAAAAGATGAATTTGTTCCGGTAAATATTAACCCCGCAATAAACAGCAACGAAATAAACGACTTCACAACCTACGATGGTAAAATATGTATCGCAACCGATAAAGGACTGCTTATTACCAACAGGCAAACTAAGATGTTCAAACCCGTTCCGCAGTTTATGATCAATTCTATATCAGCGAACGGCACAACATACATACCCGGTTCAAACTTAGAGTTCAAATACAATGAGAACGATGTCCAGATCAACTACTCAATACTCTCTTTCAAAACCGGTGGCAAGTACCCGCTCTACTATAAAATAAATTCGGGCAACTGGCAACCTGCGAGTAATGAGATCAGGATATTAAAGCTGGCCTCGCTTGCACCTGGCGGCTATAACATTTCCTTCAGGCTGGGCGGCCCTAACGATGCTGCAGTCTTTCCCGTTCAGTCAGTTAGCTTCAGTATAGCCAAAGCTTTTTGGCTGGAATGGTGGTTCTTTGCCTGTTGTTTGTTATTCGTTGCAGGCTGTTCTTATAGTTATTACAGGTGGCAAACAAGCATGTTGAAGAAAAAGAATGCATTGTTGCTGGAAAAAGCAGACCTGGAAAAGAGCCTTCGCAATTCAATGCTCACCTCCATACGTTCACAAATGAACCCGCACTTTTTTTACAATGCCCTCAATACAATTCAGTCTTTCATTTTCTCCGATGATAAGCGTAATGCATCCACCTACCTGGTCAAATTCTCGCAGTTGACCCGCATGATACTGGAAATGTCCGAGAAAGACAATGTAAGCCTGAATGAGGAGATCAAAGCACTGACATTCTACCTCGAACTGGAAAAAATGCGCTTTCATGATGATTTTGATTTCTGTATTAAGATAAATGGCGGTGTGGATACAGACATGGTCAAGATACCGCCAATGATCGTACAGCCTTATGTTGAGAATGCCGTAAAGCACGGACTACTGCATAAGAAGGGTGCAAAGACCCTCTCTGTAGAATTTTCAATGGAGGGTAATAACCTCCGCATCATTGTTGACGACAACGGCATTGGTCGCAAAAAAGCAGGTGAGATAAATAAGGTAAGGAACGATAAGCACAAATCCTTTTCCACGCACGCAAATAATAAACGTATCGAAATATTGAATAAAGAACGCTCTAATAATATAGGCGTCACATACATAGATAAAGATGAGCCGGCTGATGGAATATCGGGCACCTCGGTTACTATCACTATTCCAATTATTTTCGAAAAAGCATAGCAGGATGATAAAAGCAATTATAATAGACGATGAATCCAGGGCAAGAAGCCTGTTACAAAAAATGATTGCTGAATATTGCAGCGATATAGAAATAGTAGCAGAATGCGAGGACCTGCCCGGTGGAGTGAAAATGATCCGCAAACTAAAACCTGAGCTGGTGTTCCTTGATATAGAAATGCCTGGGCATAGCGGACTGGAACTGCTGGAGTTTTTTGACGAGAACGATGTCGACTTTTCTATCATATTCACCACTGCGTATAACGATTATGCGGTGCAGGCGTTTAAGCTTTCAGCCGTCGACTATTTATTAAAACCCATGGAGCCCGAAGCACTTGAGAACGCAGTGGAGCGCTTCAAAAAGCGCTCACAAAAGGAGCGCAACAACTATACAGCCCTGCGAGAGAACCTGAAGCAACCAGGCAATATGCAACGCATTGCCGTACCTGATGCGAACTCCGTAAAGTTCTTCGACCTCGATACGATACTTTATTTCAAGGCCGATAGCTCTTATACCGAGATCATTTTTACTGACAATAACAAATTGATCGTAAGCCGTACCCTCAAAAATATCGAGGACGCACTCGGCAACAATACCGATTTTTTCCGCTGTCATAAGTCTTACCTCATTAACATGAAATACTTAACGGACTATGTGAAGTCAGATGGGGGATACCTTGTGCTGAAGCAAAAGCATACGATTCCAATTTCAAAGGAAAAGATACAGGAGTTCCTGGACAGGAGCACGGTTATAAAACGTTGACCTTCTTTTGCCGGGCTTTATTTATATTCGCCGGAGAAAATAGAATATGGTCCAATCATTTACATACGTAGAGGCAGTAGATATTGCTGAAGATTTCGAGGATATTGTGGATACGGAGCATATAAAAGCAGGCATCAAGGCTGTCATAGATGCCGTTACAATTTGTCCTTACCACATCGTTACACAATATCCCTCGCTGGAAGAATATTATAACAGTGAGGAAGCCCGAATACCCCTTGAGGACGAGCAAGGCGCTTTATATACAGTATTGGTCGTTATGAGCAAGCTGGACGATAATAGCATTTTGGTGCAGGATATAACAGATTATGTGGAGGCCAATGGTATTACCTATTCTTTCCCTGCGTAAACTTATTTCATCTAAGCCGATAGCTGTAAGCCTTTCAGCTTTTTCTTAGGGGCCTCTTTCTCCTGTATCAGTACTTTAAACTTCCTGCCCATATCATTAAGCAAAGTGTTTTTCAGGAACTGGTTCTTTTGGTAATTCCGGTATGCGTCAGGCTCCTGCATCTTTTTTAGCTGGTCCTCAAAACCAAGTGCCAACAGGAAATGTGCTTGGTCGGTAAACCCGCATCCGTTCAATCCATACTTCAAACCCCAGTGGTACAGTGCTGTAAAATTGACATGCGTGGTAATATCCTGCCTGCCGATATCTATATATGGACTGTAATTCACCCTGTGCTTGTTGTAGCACACCATCGTTCCCTCTTTCCGATAGGGATGGTACAGATCCCGCGAAGGGTAGCCATAGTCTATCGTCAATACATATCCTTTTCCCATTCCCCCGGCAATGTTCCTTACCCAATCAGTTGCTTCAAGGTTTATTTCTGTCTGGTAACCTTTGGGCAGTCGCACATGCAGCTCTTCAAAATAACCTTTTAACTCATCACTTGCAGGCATCAATATTTCAGTGAACCTACCCTCATCATAAGTCACGAAGATCTCCATAAGTTCATCGCCCATCGCCACACGGTGTACCGCCAGGTTATCTACCAGTTCATTCGATAACACACATCCGGTAAAGCCATTTATCTCATTTATCGAGTCTATCCAGTTTACTTTCTCCACCAGGTGTGCCTTTTCTTTTGCACGCATTGTAGGACTTTTCTCAATAATGCAATAGTTTAGCTTTTTGTAGAAAGGTTCATCGTCCTTGAGTGATTGCAGAATATCATGGCATAGCTGACCCATACCTGCGCCGTACTCTACTATAGTAAAGTCGCCCTCACCCAGCAATCTCCACATTTCAGTAAGCTGTTCGGCTACCAAAGTGCCGAAAATTGTACTGAGGCATGAGCTCGTATAATAGTCACCCTGCGGCCCTATTTTGTCTTTGACGGAGGTGTAATATCCCAGTTCGGGATAGTACAGGCACATCTCCATATAGTCATGAAAAGATATCGGCCCTTTTTTCAGTATTTCATTTTTTATGATATCTGATAGCTGCATCCGTCCATTTTATGGATAAGATGAAAAAAAATTATACCATCAGATGTTCTTAGCACGGTTTTTATACACTGTTATGAACGAATAGATATAAATATGAAGATCAGAGCGAAATCAAACAGCATTTATCTAATACTAATAGCATCCATAATTTTTACTTCCTGCTCAGATGCTCCTAAAGGAGACAAAGCTGAAGTGACAGAGCAAAAAGAAACAGCCGCAGTTACAGGCAATACTTTTACAGTGGATACAGCAGCATCCTATATACGTTTCACAGGTCATGGAGTGGGGAAGAACCATCCCGGTAAGTTCCATCTGTCCTCAGGTGAGTTGTCTGTTTTCGGCAACCAGGTAACCGGCGGCAAGTTTATAATTAATATGAACTCACTTCAAATGGAGCAGCAGGATCCTGCTGTACAAAATAAATTAAGGCCACACCTTTTAAGTGAAGATTTCTTTGATGCAGCCAAATATGGTACTGCAGCTTTTGAGATAAGTACAGTTGGGCCTTATACGGCCGACGCAAACAACAAATCAATGGTGGAAAATGCCAATAGTACAGTGAGTGGGAACCTGACCCTGAAAAATATAACTAAGAATGTCTCTTTCCCGGCGCGGATAGAGCTCTCGGCCAACTTATTGAAGGCCGTGGCAAACTTTGATATAAATCGTACAGACTGGCAAATAACCTACGGGAATGATAAATCGCTCGGAGACAAGTTTATTTCCGAAACAGTAAATGTAGAGATCAATTTGCAGGCTGGAAAGTAACTTACTTTATCTTTTTACCGTTTATGTATCCACGGCTCATCATATAGGTCTTGTTAAAGTTCCGCATGTACCATTTCCTTACCGGTTTGCGTACAAGCCTAAAGATCAGCAAGCAGATAATAGCTGCTACTGCCGAGGCCACGGATATTTTGAGCAGGTTCGCCTCAAGATCGATCGATAAAAAAACGGCTATCCAGGCTAATGCCGTTAGTAAAAAATTGAAAAACGTTTTCATTATATGTGGTGTGTAATGCAATGTAATACACGCAATTATACCTCGTATCTGAAAACACTTAAAATTTTGTTAAAGCAAAACAAAGTCACTTTTTTTTGCCTCTTGATTTAGGCTTGCCATATTTCTCCATCATTTTATCCTTATGGCTTACTTTAAAGTTCACTTTTTTATTCTTTGCAGATTTCTCATGGAATGCACCGCCTCCTTCTTCCCTCCTGATATGCTTGCCGGCCGATAACTCTTTCATGCGTACTTTAGGCATTTCATCCTCCGTTAGTATGGTGGATATTTCAAGGTCATCGGGTAGGGCGGCCATCGGTATTTTGTACTTCATCAGCTCTTCGATCGCTATTTGCTGTTCCTTTTCGGTTACAAAACTGATAGCTATACCTTTTTTATCAGCACGCCCCGTGCGGCCTATCCGGTGTATGTAGTGCTCCGGAACCTCCGGCATATCAAAATTTATCACATGGCTCACCCCGGCAATATCCAGTCCACGCGCTATAATATCCGTTGCTATGATAAACCGGTAGTTGCCTTCCTCAAATTGTTTCACAGTGTTAAAACGGTGGTTCTGCTCTTTGTTTGAGTGTATCACACCCATCTTGCCGTTATAGCCGCTCTCAAGCTCTGCATAGAGCTCATCGGCCAGCTTTTTCGTAGCCACGAATACAAGTACCTTGTTCATGCTTTCATCGTTATCCAGCAACAATCTCAGCAAATTCACTTTGGTGTAAAAATTAGGCACCTCGTATGCACTTTGTTCTATGTTCTCCAGAGGTGTGCCCGTTGGTGCTGCTTCTACTATCACGGGGTCATTAAAATAATCACGCATCATTACTTCCACATCTGCTGTAATGGTAGCCGAAAAAAGCAGGTTCTGCCTTTTGGGTGGTAGCATTTCAAGAATGCTGTTCAGTTGCGCGCGGAAGCCGAGGTTCAGCATTTCATCCATCTCGTCTATCACCAGTCGCTTAATATTTTTCAATCTCAGCGATCCGTTATAGGCCAGGTCCATCAACCTGCCGGGCGTGGCCACTACCACATCGCAACCGTTCTCTATTGCCAGGGCCTGTGGTTTCATATTTACTCCGCCAAAGGCACCTACCACCTCAAGCGTCAGGTAAGCGCTCAACTTCTTTACTTCTTCTACTACCTGCACTACCAGTTCGCGTGTAGGTACAATAACAAGTATCTGTGGAAACCTGTCCTTTGCGAATTTCCATTGCCGCAGGCAGGGTAGTAAGTAGGCAAAGGTTTTACCGGTACCAGTCTGTGCTATACCACATATATCGCGTCCCGACATGATCACCGGAAATGCCTTCCGTTGTATGGGGGTGGGGTATACGTAGCCCATATCGCTTAGGGCGTTCAGTAATGGGGTATTTATATTCAGTTCGTCAAATGTCATGCTTGGTCTGTTTTATTGTCTTCTTCGTTCTCAGGTCTTGCTACGCGTCTTGTTCCCTCGTATAGTTCAAACTCCAGCATTCTGCAATCAATGATACTGGTATAGAATTCTATTCTTCGTTTTGCCTTCAGGCCTATTTTCTTCGCAAGGTCTAGGTTGCCGGTGAACACGTAGCCGAAATACCCGCCACACTTCTTTTTCATAAAGTCGCCAATGCGGGTATATACTTCCTCCAGTTCTGTTTCTTCGCCCAGTCGCTCGCCATATTCAGGATTCACGAACATCACGCCTTTTCCACCCTCCGGCACTTCAGTATCGGCGAAGTCACATAGCTTGAATTCTATCAGGTCTGCCACTCCTGCAGCCACCGCATTTCGTTTTGCATTGGTAATAGCCACTTCGCTATAGTCGGTGGCTATTATGCGCAGGCCGGGCACATCTTTTATCCGGGCGTCCAGTATGGCCATCTCCTTATCGTACACCGACTCATCATAATCCTGCAGGTGCATAAATGCATAGTTGGTCCTGAATAGTCCGGGTCTTGTATCGGTAGCTATCAATGCTGCCTCAATAGCTACCGTTCCCGATCCGCACATAGGATTCACAAATGGCGATATTCTGTCCCATCGGGTGGCCATTATTGTCGCAGCAGCCAATGCTTCCAGCATCGGCGCACGCCCCGGTATCTTACGGTAGCCATGCCTGGCTAGTGAGTCGCCCGAGGTATCTATAAAAATCTCTGCATCTTCATTTTTCCAAAACAGGTGTATCACCGCGCCGCTTAGTTCAGAGCCTGTGTTAGGGCGCTTCCCGGTTTCCTCCCGCACACGGTCCACTATCGCGTCCTTTACCCGCAGGTTGGCAAACATCTTATTATTGATGGTTTCGTTGAACACATTGCTGGTAACGGAAAAATAGCCATCCTCCGGCAGCAGGTCTTCCCAGGGATAGTTGTTGATATTATTGTAGATATCATCGGCATCCACAGCCTCAAAATGCCCCAGGCTATATAGCACCTGGCTGGCAGTACGCAGGTTCAGGTTCAGCTTTATACAGTCATTAATGCTGGCTTGTAGGCGCAGCCCGGTCACAAAGGTCTCATCTATCTCAAATCCCAGCTCTTTCACCTCCTGTTCCAGGTAGGGAGCCAGGCGTTTGTGGCAGGTAATGGTAACATCACTCTTGGTTGTGTAAAACGACATACAGCCTGCAAAGGTAAACCCTTAAAAGCGATATTATAAGACAAATTGCATTGAGGATAATTACCCGGCTCACCTCGATTTGCTGGGCGGAACAGGCTTGCACCTTCCTTCAGCACTTTATCCACATCGCACCACACATTATTTCGGGGATCGCTGAACGATGGGTATTTAGCTGCAATGATTCCATTTACATCTACGAGGTAAGCTATATTGGCAGCGGGGCCAAAATGCTGCCACCATTCGTTTCCGGGCCCGTCTACCAATATTTCAGGCACGCACCTTATATGCGATATCAGGGTGTCTGCCATGGCTTTTCGTTGTCCATAAGTAGCAGCTTGCCTGAAATGTATATTTTGCTGCTTATTTTCCGGTTCAGGTTCCGGCTTTGCCCGGTAAGGGCTTGGGTCGATATCCGGGGAGGCCTCCATTGTGTAGATAATGAAGATCTTGAGATGGTGGCCGTAATAGTCTGCCAGTGCATTCATCAACGCGATGCCCTGTCTAAAGGCGGGGCTGGTATAGCTGCCTGCCACCAGCAACACAGGGTTATGCGCCTGCAGTACAGTGCGTATATTCACCTCCTTGCCTTTCATAGTATACAGGGTGAAGTCAGGTATCATGTCTCCTTTATACTCTTTGCCGGGAGAACTATCGTCGTAACTTTTTCTGCGGTCTACCAGGGCGCTATCTGGTGGCAGCCCGGCTTTCGTTATTGAAGGCCTGAGAAAAGGCGGCAGCTGTTCTTCTTTACCCGGGCAGCGACCGGACTGTGTCCCTAGCAGCTCATCTATCCGGCACCACATATTGTCGGGTTTGTCACTTTTTTGATACCACCCGTCCTTTGCTACTATCTTTCCCTTGCTATCCAGCAGGTAAGCATTATTGGTTGCACAGCCCGAGTGATTCCACCATTCATTCCCCGGTCCGTCTATCAATACTGTGGTCGAGAGTCCGCGCTCAATCAATCCGGCAGCCCTGTTTTTCCGTTCCTGGTAACTGGCAGGCTGATCAAGTCTTATGTTCTCCCTGTTATTTATCGTGTCTATATCGGGCAGTTCGGGGTATGGCATTGCTCCCTTTTGCGGGTGCGCCTCCACCACATAGATGATAAACACATTCAGCCGTCCCTGGTAATATCTGCTTAGCGTGTTAATATCCGCCATATTCTTTCTGAAGTAAGGACAGCTGAGGCTTCCACTTATCAGCAATGTAGGATTCTTTGTTTCACTCAGTGTCTTATAAAGGTTCACCGCTTTGCCATCCACAGTATAAAGCGTGAAATCGGGCATAAAGGTCCCTTTTTTAAAACCGCCATTGAAATCGTCCCAATTCCTGGTAAGGGGTATTTTGGGCACATGTATCATAGAATTGCCCGCAGGCAATTCTTCTTTGTTTAGGGCGGGCTTATGCACCTGCCCAAATGAAATGGCATGAAAGAAAACAAAAAAAGCAATAAGCAGTTGGCGCATGGTTCAAATTTATAGGTTCCAATGGTCATATTGCAACCTTCCCCGTGGGATGCAGGTAAATTTAGATCATTTTGCCCTGCAGTGGCCGGAATGGCTGTGTAAGAGGTGGTCCACACTGCACCACATGCTATTGCCAAACCAGCCATTTTTTGCCACTATCAGGCCTTTTGTATTAATAAGGTATGCATTGTTAGGTGCCTGGCCCGAGTAGCTCCACCATTCATTTTGTGGTCCGTCCAGTACTACAGTGGGCACTATGCTTAGGTGCCTGCTCATTTTGGCCACTGCTTTTCGCCTGTCCAGGTAGCATGCTGCCTGTTTCATATTGATCTTGTCCATCTCGTTCTTCTTCACGGCGGGTGGTATCAGGGGATAGGCCTGTGTGCCGCTCATGGGATGCGCCTCTATTGTATATACAACATACACGTTCAACTTGTCCTTATAGTAATTTGTAATGCTGTTGATCTCTTCAAGGTTCCTCCGGAACACAGGGCAGCTATAGTTGCCGGATATTAGCAGCACCGGTTTGTGTGTTTCTTTCAACACGGTGCTAAGTGTTATTTGCTGGCCGTCTACAGTATAAAAAGTAAGGTCGGGTATTTTGGTCCCTTTTTTAAAACCACCCATAAAATCGTCCCAGTTCCTGGTCTCGGTTATTTTTTCCACGTAGATCCCCTCATTATCCCTGGGGCGCTCATCACCGTTAATTGCCGGGCCTTGGCCAAACGAGGAGGTATATATAAATGCTAAGGCAACAATAAATAAGAATCTGCGCATATTTAACTCAATTAATATGCCTTAAAAATAGTTAAATTCAGCTCGATAGCAAGCTGCGTGGCGGAACTTATGCCTGGTCGGATGGCAGATAGATATCAAAAGTGGCGCCTTCACCCAGCGCACTCGTTGCGGTAATGATCCCATTGTGGTTGGCTACTATTTTCTTTACTATGGCCAGCCCTATGCCTGTGCCGCTATACACTTCTTTACTATGCAATTTCTGGAACACTTCGAAGATCCGCTCGTTGAACCGGGGTTCAAAGCCTATGCCATTATCCTTGACAATGATATGGCAGTAATTTTTTTCAGCCGACAGGTGTTCATACAGCATTTTATCCCCCTTCACTATTTCGCTCCTTATGATGATATGTGGCGGCACATCCGGTTTCGAAAATTTAAGCGCATTCCCTATCAGGTTACACATCAGCTGGCGAAATTGGAAGGCTATGATATTGGCCGGGCATAGCTCGCTGCTATCTATCACAGCATGCTTCTCATTTATGGTATCCTTCAACTCAGCTTTTACCTGCGCAATGATAATATTCAGGTCGGTCTCCTCAAATTTAAGCTGCGTGGTATTGACCCGCGAAAAAGCCAGCAGGTCATCAATAAGTTGTTGCATCCGTGCTGCAGAGGATTGTATCCGTTGAAAATAATATCTCCCCTTTTCGCTCAACTTGTCATTTTCCGCACCTTGTATAATGGTAATAAAGGTCTGTATCTTGCGCAGTGGTTCCTGAAGGTCATGGCTCGATACATAGGTAAAGGCTAGTAATTCTTTATTCGCTACTATCAGTTCTGCAGCGCCTTTTTCCTTTTCCTCGTTTTGAAAAACAAGCTCTTTGTTCGCAATGATCAGTTCTGCTGCACGTTTTTCCTTTTCCTCATTTTGAAAGCTAAGTTCCTTATTTGCAATAATGAGTTCAGCCGCGCGCTTTTCCTTCTCTTCATTTTGAAATATCAGCTCCTCGTTGGCAATGCTCAGCTCGGCTGCACGCTTTTCTTTTTCCATGTTCTGGAAAACCAATTCGGAATTGGCTATTAGCAATTCCGCCGCACGTTTCTCTTTTTCCTCATTTTGAAATTGCAGTTCTCTATTGGCCACGATCAACTCTGCCGCACGCCGCTCATTCTCTTCTTTTTGAACAGCAAGTTCCCGGCGGAGAATGATCAATTCATCTTCTGCTGGTGTTTTTATTTCTGGCGTTTCTCCTTGCAATGTTCTGTTTCTAATTAAAAGTATTGATTAAAAGATATTTTCTGTTGTTGTGGGTGTTTGTACGGTTACTACAAAGTCTTCCCTCGATGGTTGTGTATTGTCTCCGTCCGCTATCAAGGCAAGCGATTGCTGAATGATCATTTTGAACTGTGCAAATTCAGATGGCTTGCGTATGAAATACTTTGCCCCATTCTCGTAAAGCATATTCACAACACCTTGCTCAAAGGATGTAGAGAACATAATAATGGGTAACCCTTTTAGCTTTCCGTTCTGTTTTATCTCGGCCAGGCATTCAAATCCGTTTTTGCGCGGCATATTCAGGTCAAGGTACACAATATCAGGTAGCTTATTTGCAGCATTGCCCAGGTACTTCATCAGTTGTTCTCCATCATGTACGGCCGTTAACTGGGTAGAAAGGGCTAGCTCTGTTAAAGCCTCTGTAAAAAAACCGCAATCATCAATATCATCATCTGCCAGTAATATATTCACTCGTTTCAAACTCATCTTTCGGCCCCTTTTTTAAGAATAGTAGTATTGTTTTAGCAGGCCAGCACGAAATGATCTTTACTGGGTTGCATAATATTACCCTGGTCCAGTAAAGTCGTGAACGTTTGCGCTATTACCTGCTTTAGCTTATCAAAGTCAGAAGGCTTTTGTATGTAATACTGTGCACCGTCATCATACAGGCGGCTGACCATTTCCTGCTCAAATGCGGTAGAGAATATGATGATCGGCATCTTTTTCAGGCGCTCGTTCACCTTTATGGCTTTGAGGCATTCAAAACCATTCTTACGGGGCATATTCAGGTCCAGGAACAGTATATCGGGTAGTTCGTTTTTTTCATTTTCCAGGTATTGCATCAGTTGCTCGCCGTCATTTACCGCCATATGGTGCGTAGGCGGGTTCATGCTATCCAATGCTTCTTTGAAAAACTCACGGTCGTCATTATCGTCATCTGCGTGTAGCACGTTCAACTCTCTTAGTTTCATCCTCGTGTAATTTATTGAGTACTAAAATGCATATTTCATTAGCCAGGTCGGATGGTTGGCGCTGTCTGTCATGCCTGTTACAGCGCATTTAAGTTGGCAGGCGTCGCGGACTAAACTTATATAAAGATGGGCAATTTTATCCACATAAACCTTACACCATAATCCAAAGAAGTTACATAATTCACACATTGCAGGTATTTTAACATTGTGGCATAATTAAAAACGGAATGGAAAAGCCTGAAACTAAGGCGTCTCCTTGGTCGCCACCAGCCTGAACTCGAACAGGCTTAGCTGTTTTACCTCCACCCGTACCTTGCATTTATCGCAGGCTATTTTGGTCTTGTAGTTCTTCTCCAGTCCGCCCGGTTCCATTTGCTCGGTCTTATAGGTATTCCATTGCTGCCCGTCTGTTGAGCGCAGGTACACCAGGCTGATGCCCATTGGGCGGACGATCTTCGTTGGGTACATCTCTATCACTATGTTGCCGCTCAGAGGCACGGTATATTCCACCGTCTTTGCACCCATGATGGTATCCTTTGCAAACTCTTTGCGCTCGGTTTTGCCGAAGGAGAGATAGGGGAGCGTGAGTAATAGTAAGAACGGGAGTAGTAGTTTATGCATAAGGCTAATATACGATATCCAAATATGATTTTAAAAGCTATAAATTTTACAAGCCAGGCAATAGCCTGGCTTGTGTAAACTCTTATCGCGGTGTTGCCCTTCACTTACATCGGCCCGTTTGGCTGCAATATGCTTACGCGGTTGCCTTCCGTATCCTCGAAGCTTATCCATAGCCCCACACCGGGTATCATC
>APMI01060864.1_pt1 | contig 14080 bp, 12 predicted proteins | sample 667938 | NCBI WGS metagenome assembly APMI01 (sample SAMN01084076, study PRJNA167559) | wastewater metagenome | biome: Wastewater | place: Denmark: Ejby Moelle, Odense | collected 2011-11-28 | reverse complement strand
AAACCTGTTGCAGCCATTTGCAGAAATCTTTAAAATCACCTGTGCCGAGATTAAGCATCAGGTTACCATACCCGATCTGGATCTTGTTGCAGGAAGAGCACCGGACAACGTAGCCCGTATTATCATCATGAAATAAAGTCTGGTACTGGCACATAATCTTTTTGTAAAATTGATGCAGCAATCCCGTTCACTGTTACGATATCGGGAAGCCTTGTTTACGCAAAAAGTAACATGACACAATACTGACAAACAAATTCATTTAGTATCTTTCCATAAATTAAAAAACTATGGTCAGCAAATCAGTACAGGAAGCCCTGAATAAACAGGTGCAGATGGAAGCCGAATCTTCACAGGCCTACCTTGCCATGGCCTCCTGGTGTGAAATTCAACCCGGGCTTGAAGGCGTTACAGAATTTTTCTACAAGCAATCTGATGAAGAACGGATGCATATGCTCAAACTGGTCCGTTTTGTGAATGAGAGAGGTGGCTTTGCAGCTATTCCTGCTTTAACACAGCCGATGGTCACTTTTCCTTCTTTAAAAAAGCTGTTTGAAGAATATCTTAAGCACGAGTTGAAAGTGAGCAACAGTATTAATGACCTGGTTCATCTTTCACTTACAGAAAAGGATTATGCCACGCATAATTTCCTGCAATGGTATGTGAACGAACAGATCGAGGAAGAGAGAGTAGCCCGCACATTAAACGATAAAATGGAAATGATCGGGGATGATAAAAGCGGTCTCTACCTGTTTGACAGGGATATTATGAATTACAGGGGAAAAGAATAAACTCAGCGCAGCAACAATTCACAAGGCTTCAAACCGGTGTGCTTTTTGAAAGCAGTCGAGAAGTGTGAAATAGAAGAATAACCCAGCATTATAGATACTTCGGTTACGCTTAATCCTTTTTCATACAGGAGGTATTTGGCATGTTCCATCCGCTGACTTTGGTAGAAATCAAATACAGTGGTGCCAAATAGCTCTTTAAAACCCTTTTTCAGGTAACACTCATTGATGGCCACTTTCCGGCTCAGCTCCTTAATGGTGATGGGCTCACCAATATGCTGAATCAGTATTTCACGGGCTTTAATGATCTTTTCCCGGTCAGCTTCATTGGCCAGGAATTTACAGCTGACCACATCAATCTCTTTCTCCCCAAGCATACAGTCCAGGCTATACAAAAGCAGCATCTGTGTCTGGGCATTGATGTATATGTTTTCAAGACTATCTGAGTAGGTATGGTTCAAAACGCCCTCCAGCACCATTCTTGTCTTGCCACAAAGCGGAAGTATCTTGGTAAAAGAAGATCTGTGCTTAAAGCTCAGGATATCATCGGTAAGTACAGCATTCCCTTTCCGGGGCTTGATAAACTGGCTGAGGTGGGTGGGAGAGAATTTAAAACTGACCACATCCACACTATCCACCCTTTCCATGCAACTTTTGGAAGCACTGAACTGGCACATATCGCATTCTGTGTTTTTCTTACGGCAATAGACATTGCCACTGACACAGAATCGCAATTCCAGGTAGTTTCCCTTAGAAGCTCCTTTCTCATAATGATATACCATCATCCCTGTATCCTCGATGTTCCATTGCGGATGACGGCTATACCGGCTTATGGTATACTGAACTGACCCGGGTATCTGCTGCTCTCTTTCCTGCAATACCACCAATTGCTCCTGCATAGGAGCTTGTTTATACGCCAGGGTCAATATATCCGGTGGATTGTGCATTACAGCAGCAAAAGTACGCCTTTTCCCGGTTTTAATGGTTGAACGTTGATCATATCCCGGTATGATCTGAGTTTTAACAATCTATGCGTAAAAAAAATTCCTTTTTTAGCCGTAACGATTAACTTTGTCCATCCGCCGCTAACCGGCGGATTCTTTGTAACACAACTGCATGATTCATCCACATACATACATTCACCCGAATGCCAAGCTGGCCACCAATGTTAAAGTTGATCCTTTTACCGTAATTCACCAGGACGTTGAAATCGGTGATGGCACCTGGATCGGCTCCAATGTTACTATAATGGAGGGGGCGAGGATCGGTAAAAATTGCCGTATTTTCCCGGGCGCTGTTATTGCTGCTATTCCACAGGACCTGAAATTTGAAGGTGAGTATTCCAATGTATATATTGGTGATGGTACTACCATACGTGAATTTGTGACTATTAACAGAGGCACAAAAGACAGGGAAAAAACAGTAATCGGTAAGAATTGCCTGATCATGGCGTACTGTCATTTTGCCCACGATTGCCTGGTAGGCGATAATTGTATCACCAGTAATAATACACAGGTGGCAGGTCACGTTACCATTGGAGACTGGGCTATTATTGGTGGTATGTGCGCTGTACACCAGTTTGTACAAATCGGTCAGCATTCCTTTATCAGCGGAGGCTCCCTGGTAGGGAAGGATGTCCCTCCCTATATTAAAGCTGCCCGTACCCCGCTAAGTTATGCAGGTGTAAATTCTATTGGATTAAAGAGAAGAGGTTTTACAGTTGATAAAATCAATCATATTCTCGATATCTACCGGGTATTATATAATAAAGGGATGAATACCACCCAGGCCATTGAATTCCTGGAAGAAGAATTTCCTGCAACAGACGAAAGAGATGAAATCGTAACTTTTATCCGCGAATCACAGCGGGGCATTATCAAACGCTTCACGAAAAACAGTGTGGATGAAGATATCGCTGACTGATGCAGGCAAACGCTTCAACCGCGACTGGATTTTCCGTCATTTCACTTATACATTTGAAACAGGTAACGCTTATGCCATTACAGGACCTAATGGCTCCGGCAAGAGCACCTTATTACAGGTACTCAGTGGCAACACCATGATGAACGAAGGCAGGGGTGTATGGACAACTGCAGGAGGCAAAGATGCGGGTGAAGACCTCTATAGCTTTGTGTCTATTTGTGCACCCTACCTTGAAGTGGTGGAAGAAATGACATTGTCAGAGTTTCTCGATTTTCACAGCCGCTTCAAACCCTTTTTAGAAGGAATGACAAAAGAGTCAATTATTGAGAGCCTTGGTTTGGAAAAAGCCGCCCGCAAACAGATACGTTACTATTCATCAGGTATGAAACAACGTGTGAAACTGGCACAATGTATTTTTTCCAACTCAGCTATCGTTTTATTGGACGAACCCTGCACCAACCTCGATACCGCCGGCATTGCCCAATACCACCAGCTGATCAGTGATTATTGCAAAAACAGGCTGGTCATTGTAAGCAGTAATGACGAAGTGGAATATAAATTCTGCACTGAGAAGCTGAATATCAGTGATTATAAGAAATGATCCCGCTAATGCATTGCCTCACTCATATCTAATTTCTTCGCCCTGTTTCCCCTTACGATCAGTACAAATGGAATACAAATCAGGAATAGTACCCCGATATACAGGAATACATCCATATAAGACAATACCATGGCCTGTTTGGTAACAGATCCATCCATCGCTTTATACGCCTCACCTAACGCTATATTAGGCGCATGGCCTTTTGCAACAAATGCATGCTGGTATGCATCCACCCTGTTCTGCACCATGGGGTTGTTAACATCCAGTTTTGTTACCAGGTCGGCCCGGTGATTCATGGTCTGGTGGGCCATAAAAGTGGTGATGACTGCAATACCAAACGATCCCCCCAATTGGCGCATCATACCTGTAAAAGCAGCCCCATCACCAATCTGCCTTCCTTTCAGAGTGCTCAATGAAAGTGCTGTAATCGGGATGAAGAGCATACCCAGGCCAATGCCCCGCATGATCAGCATCCAGAAAAATGTATCCTTACCCGTATCCGGTGTTATGATCTTATACCCCCAGAAACAAAAAACAAAAAAGATCAGCATTCCCCCGGCTACAAGGTATTGTTGCGGCACTCCCCTTTGCAGCAATCTTCCTATCATCGGCATCATAAAGGCTGTCATTAATGCTGCCGGTATCATCAGCATACCCGCCTGGGTGGCAGTCCACCCCAATGTGGCTTGCACATACAAGGGAATAACAAAGGTTGACCCATATAAGCCAAACCCCATAATAAATGATAAGATCGTTCCCACCCGCAGGTTTCCATTTTTCAATACCCTTAGCTGAACAACCGGGTTGCGAAAGGTAAGTTGCCGCCACACAAAAAAGAAAGCTCCCAAAATAGCTGTCACGGTTAACAGCACAATTGTATTGCTATTGAACCAGTCATCTTCCTGGCCTTTCTCTAATATATATTGCAGGGAGCCTACGAATGTAGCCAGCAATGCGATGCCCAGCCAGTCAATGTCACCCACAGAGCTTTTCTCCGCGTATTTCGGGCTTCTTACAAATTGAAGAGTTAGCAACGTAGCAATAACTCCTAACGGAATGTTGATATAAAAGATATAGGGCCATCCCGCCATATCGGTGATATAACCACCCAACGGGGGGCCCAGAGTCGGGCCTATAATAACACCCAGCCCATAAATTGCCTGTGCCATGCTTCTCTTTTCCGGCGGATAACTTTCCGTAATGATCGTTTGAGATGTAACCAGCAATGCTCCACCGCCTAATCCCTGCACAAAGCGAAAAAGCACCAGTTCCCACACCCCGGATGCATTACCACACAAAAAAGAGCAGATGGTAAAAATGATAATGGATGCCGCAAAATAATTTCTGCGTCCAAATTGTGCTGAGAAAAAGCTGGTCATCGGTATTACTATCACATTACCGATAGCATATGCTGTAATCACCCAGCCGATCTCTGAAGTGGTGGCCCCGAGATTTCCTTTCATATCTGTTAGCGCCACGTTTACAATCGTTGTATCCACAATCTCAAGTAATGCACACACAATACAGGTAAGCGTAATGATTACCCGTCTTGAACCATATTCCACCAATGAACTTGCCTGTACCATAATTTATGCTTCCTGTTTTCTTTCAGCAATTGTATTATTTAATCCAGATGTACATCCACCATCACATTCATCCCGGGACGTAGTTTCCTGACCAGTGAATCTGTTGCATCTGTGAATTCGATCTTTACCGGTAACCGCTGCACCACTTTCACAAAATTGCCGCTGGCATTATCCGGCGGAAGTAACGCAAATGTGGAACCCGTTGCTGGGGAAAAAGAGGTAAGCGTTGCTTTGAAATCATGACCAGGATACGCATCAGCAGTAACAACCACTTTTTGTCCTTCTTTCATCTTATCTAATTGTGTTTCTTTGAAATTGGCAATTACCCAAACATCATCACTATGCACAATACTGAATAAAGATTGCCCGGACTGCACATACTGGCCGGGCTGCACATTTACCCTGGACACTAATCCATCCTGTGGTGCTGTAATGACAGTATATGAAAGATTAAGTTTGGCAGCATCCACCTCCACCTGGCGCTGATGTATTGCAGCATCGGCCACATTGATCTGGGAGGCAGTGGCATTGCTTTGTTCGGCCACCGCATTGGTCTGGCGGCTGGCCTGGTTTTTCTGTTCCTGTAAAATAGCCAGTTGCCTTTCTGCGCTTTGCTTTGCAGCCAGCGCCTGTTCATACTGCTGCTGGGTGATGGAATGATCTTTTATAAGATTGGCGTATCGTTCATGATCCTGCACCGCCCTCCACAGGGTAACCTTTGCCGCTTCTATCTGCGCATCCACGGTACCGGCTGCTGCTTTTGAAGTGGCGATATTTGCCTGTGCGGCAGTCGTACTGGCCCTGGCACTGCTGAGGTTCGTTTGTGCAATTTGCAGTGCGGCTTCGGCCTGTTCCACTTTAATCAGGTAATCACGATTATCGAGAATCATCAGGGTATCTCCCTTTTTTACCTGCTGATTATCTTTTACTCTTACTTCCATTACATAACCCGGGATACGTGGTATCACAGGGCTGATATCAGCGCTCACCTGCGCATCATCGGTATCTTCATGATGAAGGCTGTGACGGTATTTGGAAATACCAAACCAACCACCCACGATCAGCAACAAGGCGAGTACAATAACAAAAACCCTGTTCTTCTTTTTTGATTTACTTGATGTTCCTTCCATACTAAAACAGTTATTATTTAAATAGTTTATTTTTTCAGATCAGTACTTAAGATTCCGGCTGTTTGTAATAATTTATTATAAGCAACAAATGCATCAGCCCTTGCCAGGGTGTAACTGAGCGTGGCCTGTAACTGAGCCAGGTCAGCTTCCAGCAGTTCGGTGGTTGTAGCGAGGCTATTATCAAATTTGTTCTTTACTATACGATAGTTTTCCTGTGCCTGCTCCACCGCTTTAGCATATACCTCAATTTTTTTCCGGTTACTCAGCAGGTCCAGGTAGCTTTTGTTAACCTGTAACCTGACCTTATCGTCCATCATTGATTCAGTAATCACCCATTGCTTTACTTTGGCCTCGGCCTGCTGCACTTTGGATTTTGTTTTCCAAAGCGAACTGATATTATAACTGACGCCCACGCCAATATTAACGGCGTTAGTCACAGAAAATACATGGGGAATATCAGCAGCTACATATCCGCCGGTCAATGCCACACCGGGATATAATTCTGCTTTCCCTGCTTTTACACCCGACTCGGCCGCTTTCTTCCTGTAATCCATAGCTGCTATATCTTTCCGGTTGGAAAGCGCAGCCTGTAAATATTCATCCAAAACCCTGCTATCGTCTTTTTTTTCCACCCCTGTTGTATCCGGTACAAGTTCTGTCGCAACGGGTAAGCCTAACAGGAGGTTCATATTTACGTTAGCCAGCTGCCGGTTATTCTCTGCATCAAGCAGGCTCAGTTCAACGTTGGATGATTGCAGTTCCGCTTTCAGCAGGTCGTTACGGGCCAGCAATCCATTCTTCTCCAGGTTGCTCAGATCTTTTGTCCGTTGCCGGGCCTGCTGCAGGTTCTCTTTCATCAAACGAACTGCTGTATTTGCTTTGAAGAGATTCGCAAATGCCTCAATTGTATTCTGGATAACCTCATCCTTATCTGCTTCAGCATCCAGCTTCGCCGCTTTCTCCAGGAAAGCGGAAGATTCAATACCGTACCTGATTCTACCACCGGCATAAATGGGCAATGAAAAATTCAGCAAACCATACATGGCCTGTGAGACCTTTGGAGTTTCCCCGGTGCTGCCACTGTTGTTTGTCTTTGTTTTCAGGTCAAAGTTGGCACTGTTCAGCCGCAGGTAAGAGCCTGACACTTTGGCATCCGGCAGTTTCTTTTCAACAGCTTCCTTTAATACAGCGGTAGCTTCTTCAATCTTTGCCTGGCTGTTTTTCAATTCTTTGCTATTCTGAATACCCAGGTCAATAGCCTCGTTTAATGTTAATACTTTCTTTTCCTGTGCCGCTAATTGTATCGTCAGCAGGGAAAAGAAAGCAAGGATAATTTTCATTTTATTCTTCATTGGTAAGTATTGCTTTAAATATTTTTTTTAAGTGGAGACTTAGTTTTTTCCGGATATGTTTACTGAATTCCTCTTCCGGCATTTCCTGCAGGTTGTTAATCTCCCGGTAGTAGTGTTTGGTAGTGACCATATTACTCGCGGTACCGATCAGGGTAGCCATCATTAACGGCACATCAATATGTTTTTTAAATTCTCCTTTCTTTTGCCCTTCATGTACCAGTTTACCGATCAGTTCCTGGTTCCGTTTTTTCATCTGAAAAATCAGTTCAGCAATAGCCCCCGTATGATTCAGTATCTGCTCCCTTGCCATGATGCGGGAGAAACACTGCTGGCTGATTACTTTATCGATATAGTGATCAATCAGTGTATACATTTTCTCCAGTGAACTGTGCTCTTTATTGCCAATCATACTTTCAAGCTTCAGCTTAATGTTTTCGCCACGATAACTGAACAATGTTTCGAGCAATTTTTCTTTGGAGCCGAAATAATAGGAGATCATGGCCGGGTTCACATTGGCCTTGTCGGCAATATCACGGACAGAAGTGCCATTGAACCCCTTTTCAGCAAAGAGTACTTCGGCCGTCTCCATGATCTGCACCTGTTTGTCGCTGTATTCCATAGTAATTTGTTTGAAAAGCGAAACCAAAATTAAACAAATGTTTGATTAAATTAAACATTTGTTTAAAAATTCTTACTTCTGGCAGGCAGTCGGGTGGCTCGAAGCCTTTAATTTCTTGTGTTTCAGGTAATCAGGAAACCAGAAAGAGTTTTAACGCTGGCTTGCAATGAGTAAATTCAGATCGGTGTATTTCAGATCAAATCGCTCGCTGAGGTAAAAATTAGTGAGTGATCCTTTGAATAAATAGATACCGCTGCGCAAATGAAGTTTGTGCCAGACCAGTTTCTCAAAGCCTCCTTCATCAGCCGCTTCAAGCAATAAAGGCATCAGCACATTGCTGATCGCCTGTGAGGCAGTACGGGCAAAACCGGATGGAATATTCGGAACGCAATAATGTATTACCCCATATTTCATGAAAATAGGATGTTCATGCGAAGTGATCTCGGAGGTTTCAAAACAACCACCCCTGTCAATACTTACATCAATAATGACTGAGCCCGGCCGCATATTACTTACCATTTCTTCCGTTACCACCATCGGCGTTCTTCCCGTTTCTGAACCCAGGGCACCTACTGCCACTTCACAGGTTTTTAACTGCTTCGCCAGCATTCTCGGTTCCATAACGGAAGTCCATAAACGATGCCCGATATTATTTTGCAGGCGCTTCAGCCTGTACACACTGTTATCAAATACTTTTACTGATGCGCCCAATGCCAGCGCCGCCCTGGCAGCATACTCGCCCACAATACCAGCACCTATGATGATTACTTTTGTTGGCGCCACACCGGATATACCACCCAGCAGCACTCCTTTTCCATGATTAGCAGATCCCAGGTACTGTGCAGCGATCAGCATCACAGCGCTGCCCGCGATTTCGCTCATGCTGCGGACAATGGGATAAGAATCGCTATCATCTTTCAGGTTTTCAAAAGAAATAGCCGTAATTCTTTTTTCCATCATTTTTTCCAGCAATTCAGCCTTTAAAATGGAAAGATGTATGGGAGAAATGACAACCTGATTCAATTGTAATAAAGGCAGGTCCTCATCAATAATGGGTGCACTTTTAACCAATACTGGCGCCTTGAACACATCAGCCCTGTCGTATACTATTTTAGCACCTGCTTCACTGTAATCCTTATCCCTAAAGTGAGAAGCTTCACCGGCATTATGCTCTATGGTTACATGATGCCCGTTGCTGACCAGCACACTTACAGCATCGGGTGTCAGTGCAATACGGTTTTCCTGAAAAGCAATTTCTTTAGGAATGCCGATATGCATTTCCGATCCCTTGGGTTTGATATCAAGAGTTTCCTCCAGTGTTTCATAGCTGAAAGAGGTGCTTATTTTAGGTTTTTGCTGGCTCATGAGTTGGTTTGCAATAATTAACAGGGCCGTTTTCAAAAATAACTAATTATTGCCGATCCGCAGCCGCCTTCTTTGTGCATCAAGCACATCCATATAAACATGAAGAGAATGATCCGGGAAAATGCCAGGAGCTTTTTCTGGCCATTCCACCAGGCAGATATTACCACTGTATAAACAATCCTCAATACCTGCCCTGATGGCTTCTTCTTCATCCTTCAGGCGGTAGAGATCGATATGAAACAACTTTTTCTGTTGCCCGTTTTCTTCATAAGCATATTCATTGACCAGCGAGAAGGTAGGGCTGCCAACCGCATCCTTTACTCCCCGGGTATCACATAAAGCATGAATAAATGTAGTTTTCCCGGCGCCCATTTGCCCATGAAAAGCAAATACAGTTCCTGCTCCTGCCTGGCGCCAGAAATCCGCCGCCACCTGATGAATATCGTTTAATAAAAATTCCCGGTTCATTGGCCAAATTTAGGTTTACCTGACAAAAGACCGGCATCCAACTGACAAAAATCAATACATTAACGCAACATCGTTGTAATACAATTCCCGTTCTCAAAAGCTTTTCAGCTGCGGCTTTAATAATTTTGCAGTATGGAAAAGGTTCAATGGAAAGTAGAAGGAATGGATTGCACCACCTGTGCATTAAACATTCATAAATACCTGGAGAAAAAAGGGATGAAGAATGTGAAGGTGAATTTTGCCACGGGTGATGTGAGTTTTGACATGAACGGGGAAATGGCGGAAGAAAAACTGGCCACCGGGGTAAATGACCTGGGGTATAAAGTGGCCAGCCATCAACTGACTGCTGAAACTAAAAAACCATTTTTGTCCACCCACCTGCAACGGTTCTGGTTTTGTTTTCCTTTCACCCTTGTTCTCATGCTACATATGTTGCCGGGTGTTGAACTGCACTGGCTGATGAACCCCTGGGTGCAGTTAGGACTAACTCTTCCTGTTTATACAGTGGGCATGAGTTTCTTTGGGAAAAGTGCCTGGAAGAGCCTGCGCAACCGGATGCCCAATATGAATGTACTGATCGCGGTGGGTGCAACAGCCGCATTTGTTTATAGTTTATACGGCACACTGACAGGACAGGCCGAACAGTATATGTTCTATGAAACAGCAGCCACCATCATCACCCTCGTATTTTTGGGTAACTATCTCGAAGATGCGTCCATTGCTTCCACACAACGGGAACTGAATAAGCTGGCCAAATCGCAAAAGGTGATGGCCAATATGATCGCTTTTGATGATGAACATAAAGAACAAATTTTTCCGGTTGAAAACACACAGCTCAGGGTGGGAGATCTGATCCTGATCAAAACCGGCGAACAGGTACCTATCGATTGTAAGATACTCTGGGGTGATGCCCATGCCAATGAAGCAATTATTACCGGCGAGAGTATCCCTGTTCATAAATACTCCAAAGACATATTGATTGGTGGCAGTTTTATTACTGACGGTACTGTGAAAGCACAGGTGACTGCTGTGGGTAATGATACTGTTCTTTCCGGCATTATTAACTTGGTAAAACAAGCGCAGGGAGAAAAACCACCTGTACAGCAATTAGCGGATAAGATCAGTGGCATCTTCATTCCTGTGGTACTCGTTATAGCCGTGCTCACTCTCTCCGTGAACTGGATTATTCTTGATGATTTTACCAAAGCATTGATGCGCAGTATCGCTGTGCTTGTTATTGCCTGTCCCTGTGCCATGGGGTTAGCAACACCAGCTGCCATTGCAGTGGGCCTTGGCCGTGCCGCCAAAACAGGAATACTTTTCCGGAATGCCACCAGCCTTGAATTATTTAAAGACATTACCCAGGTTGTATTTGATAAAACAGGTACGCTGACAACAGGAAATTTCAGGATTGCCGGGTTCCACTCAACTATTGATGAAGACGAATTCAAAAAGATCGTTTATTCTTTAGAAAAATATTCTAACCATCCTATTGCAAAATCAATTACAACGGAATGGAAGCGTAAAGACCCCATCAGCTGGCAGAAAATTGAAGAAGTAAAGGGATTGGGTATGCAGGCGACCGATAAAGAAGGTAATAGCTGGGTGGCTGGTTCTTATAAGATCGCCGATGCCTTTACCAAAGAAGATGACCACAATATTTACCTGGTGAAGAACAGCCACCTGGTGGGCTGGATCGATGTGCAGGACGAAATAAGACCCGAAGCAAAATCTGTGATTGATTATTTGCACCGTAAGAATATCAAAACCATTTTGCTGAGTGGCGACCGGTATGCAAAATGTTACCAGTTAGCCTCCCAGTTGGGTATTGATACGGTAATTGCGGAGCAAACACCCGGGCAAAAATTGGAAAAGATTGCCGAACTGAACAACCTGGCTCCAACAGCTATGGTGGGCGATGGCATCAACGATGCCCCGGCATTGGCAAAAGCCACAATTGGCGTCTCCATGAATGATGCATCACAGATTGCGATGCAAAGTGCGCAGGTGGTGTTGATGAATCATGGGTTAAAAAATTTACCGACAGCTCTGGGCCTGGGTAAACATACTTATCTCACTATCAAACAAAACCTGTTCTGGGCCTTTGCATACAATATAGTGGCTATCCCGGTAGCCGCATTCGGCTTTCTTACCCCCACTTTTGGTGCATTGGTAATGGGGCTGAGTGATGTGGTGCTGGCAATAAATTCTGTGCGGTTATTCGTGAAGAAAGTGCTGTAAATTCACCATTCACGATGCCCGCTATTCATTCTATATTAAAACAATACTGGGGCTTTGATTATTTTCGTCCCCTGCAGGAAGAGATCATCCGATCTGTATTAGCAGGAAATGATACGCTGGCCTTACTACCAACCGGTGGCGGTAAATCCGTTTGCTACCAGGTGCCCGCCATGGCAACGGAAGGAACTTGTTTAGTTATTTCTCCGCTGATCGCATTAATGAAAGACCAGGTGGAGAACCTTCGCCGGAAAGGGATCACAGCCTATGCAATCTTTTCTGGTATGACCCGAAAAGAAGTGATCAATGTATTGAAAGTGGTAACGGAAAGTAATTGCAGGTTTTTATACGTCTCCCCTGAACGATTAGAAACAAAACTCTTCAAAGAATATTTGCCGGGCATGGGCATCAGCCTGATTGCCGTGGATGAGGCACATTGTATTTCGCAATGGGGCTATGATTTCCGGCCTCCCTATCTGCGTATTGCTGCATTACGGGAGGAATTGCCGCATGTACCTGTTTTAGCACTTACCGCTTCTGCCACACCCGATGTGCAGAAAGATATCTGTGAAAAACTGGTCTTTCACCATGAACAAATATTCCGTCAGTCCTTTGAAAGAGCTAATCTCTCTTACAGTGTTTTCAAAGTTGAGTCGAAGATTAATAAGATCATTGAAATTCTGCAGAAAGTTCCCGGAACAGGTATTATTTATTGCCGGAGCCGTAAACGGGCCCGGGAAATAAGTGAGCTACTACAGCTTCAGCATATTTCAGCTGATTACTACCATGCAGGTTTGCCGCAGGAAGAACGAAACCACAAACAGGAACGATGGATCAATAACCAAATAAGGGTAATCGTTTGTACCAATGCTTTTGGAATGGGTATCGACAAACCCGATGTCCGTTCCGTGATCCATGCTGATGTACCGGATTGCCTGGAGAATTATTACCAGGAAGCAGGTCGAGCAGGAAGAGATGGGAAGATATCGTATGCTGTTCTGTTGTTTGATGAAAATGACCTGGCAGAGCTGGAGCTATCCGCCAAACAACGTTTCCCCGCAATTGAAGACATACGGGCTGTTTATCAATCGGTGGCGAATTATCTGCAATTACCGACCGGTGCTGGCGAAGGGCAGTACTATGATTTTGATATCGCCGACTTTATGCGAAAATTCAAATTACAAAGTCATACCACTTTGTATTCTTTAAAAGCGCTGGAACAGGATAGCTGGATGGCTTTTAATGAGCAGGTCTTCCTGTCTTCTTCTGTGCAGTTCACCACAGATAAAAACTATTTGCACCAATTTGAGCAATCACATCCCGGACTCGAACCCCTGGTAAAAACGTTGCTGCGGGCTTATGAGGGGATCTATGACCAGCCGGTACCTGTTTCAGAAAAATTCATTGCAGGGCTGTTAAAAACAGATGCTGCTGCTGTAAAGAAGCAATTGGGGGAGTTATATCAATCGGGCCTGATAGATTACCAGCCACAGAAAGATACGCCACAGATTCTTTTATTAAGAAGCAGGATTAAAGCGGAAGACATTACTATCAATATGGCCGCCTTCAACCAGCGAAAAGAACGCTACCTGCAACGGGTAAAAGAAATTATCCGGTATGTAAAAGAACCGACCGGATGCCGCAGCCGCATCATTGGTGTTTATTTTGGTGACGAGCAAATAAAAGATTGTGGCAGTTGTGATAACTGCCTTCGTCAAAAAGCTGAACGTCTTACAAAAGAAGAGTTTTACCAGCTGCACCAGCTTGTTGTTGACCTGGTAAAACATGAGCCACTACCGGTAAAAGAACTGCTGCAAAAACTGAACGGAGTTAAAAAAGAAAAAGCCTGGAAAGTGATTGAATTCCTCCAGGCTGAGAATAAAATTGAAATGGATGCGGGTGGTTCTGTCCGTTTAAAATAAACTCCTCCGGCTTCGGCTCCTGCCACCTAATCCGAGTACCCCTAATAGTGTTCTCACAATAGTATTACCGGCTGTACGGGTCATACTTTTC
>APMI01030010.1_pt1 | contig 14087 bp, 24 predicted proteins | sample 667938 | NCBI WGS metagenome assembly APMI01 (sample SAMN01084076, study PRJNA167559) | wastewater metagenome | biome: Wastewater | place: Denmark: Ejby Moelle, Odense | collected 2011-11-28 | reverse complement strand
TTGACATCCTCCCCGCCCTAAAGAGCGGGGATTCCTAACCTCACGATCAGGACTTTCTGTTTCAACGAGACCAGCCAATGCCGCTTTACAGCAACACGGGACTTACGTTCTCTCCGCAGACTGACGCGGCAAGCCCTGCCGCCAAAACATTTCGCGCTGCGTTAATGTCGCGGTCGTGGATCGTGCCGCATTCCGGGCAAGTCCATTCGCGCACGCTCAAAGGCATCTTCTTGACGGTGTGGCCGCAGTCCGAGCAGCGTTTGCTGCTTGGATACCAACGGTCAATTCCGACAAGTTCGCGTCCGTACCACAGCGACTTGTATTCCAACTGCCGAACGAATTCCGACCAACTTGCATCGGCAATCGATTTGGCGAGGTTGTGGTTCTTCTGCATGTTGCTGACTGCCAAAGTCTCGATGGCGATCACTTGGTTTTCGTTTACCAACCGAGTCGAGAGTTTGTGTAGGAAGTCTTTACGGGAGTCCGTAATCTTGGCGTGCAGTTTTGCTACTTTCAGCTTTGCCATCTTGCGATTGGCAGAGCATTTGGTTTTCTTTGCCAGCCTGCGTTGCAACTTGGCGAGTTTTTCTTCGTTCTTGCGAAACGTATTCGGTGCGGCAATCTTTTCGCCTGTCGAAAGGATGGCGAAGTGAGTCAAGCCCAAGTCGATACCAACCTTGGCGGCAACCGGAGCCTTTGCCTGAACCTGATCAGTGCAGAGCATGGACACGAAGTAACGACCAGCGCAATCCTTGCTGACCGTAACCGTAGTGACCTTGGCGGCCTTCGGTATGGTGCGGGAAAAGCGGATATTCAGCGCCTCGTCCATCTTGGCAATACGCAGCTTTCCATCTGCCCATTTAAACGCGCTTGTCGTGTATTCAGCCGACTGAGCGCCATCCTTTTTCTTGAATGTCGGGTACTTGCTGCGACGGGCAAAGAAGTTTCCGAAGGCGGTTTGAAGGTGGCGAAGCGACTGCTGAACCGGAACGCTGGAAACCTCATTCAACCAAGAAAACTCTTCGGTCTTTTTAAGCGCCGTCAGCATGGCCGATGTTTCGTGGTATCCGACTTTTTCTTTTCGTTCAAACCAAGCGTCAGTGCGCTGGCGAAGCATGTAGTTGTATGCAAAGCGAGCGCACCCGAACGTCCTAGCAAGGGCAATCTCTTGCTGCGGGGTTGGGTAAAGCCTGAACTTGTAGGCGCGCTTAATTTCCATGTCTCACATCATATTAGGAGTCTGTGTAAGATGCAACCTACAAAGCCCGACTGCTTCGCAGCCGCCCTCTACCTCCCCGGCCTAAAGGCCGAGGTTTCTCGGGGATTTTGATGAACGAAAGCATTCACGCGCGAATAAAGCGCCTAAGACTTCAAGCGGGACTCTCCATGGATGCGTTAGCAAAAGCCTGCGAACTAAAGAGCTGGCAGGCTGTTCAACAGTGGGAAATTGATGACGGAACCGGGACCGCGCCCAAGAGATCCAGACTAAAGATGGCAGCGGTGGCACTCGGCGTCAGCGAGCAATATCTATCTTTTGGGGCGACTGGCGAGGCGAAAAAAACAACGGTGCCAGACGACATCCGTACCATGCCGCGGGATCAGGTCGCCGATAGCGTCATCACCGGAATGACTGAGATGTTCAGGCTGGCCGGCATTTCTCTTGACCACTTCATCCCAGCGGATGAGCTACGGCAGTCCATCGTGGAAGGTCGCCGGCCAGAGGTGTATTCCGTGCGCCAGGCTCCGGCCTATCCCAACCCGTACCAGCCGCGGCGCGGGTATTGACCGCATGATCGTTCTTCTCTTGGTCGGCGCCGGAATCGTTGCGTGGGGCATCATTCACCGGACAAGCGACGACGACCGCGGCAGGTACGACAAGCGCCTGACCGATGCCGGGCTTGTGCCGGGTGTCGGCTACGATGAAGCCTTTGAGGCGCGCAAGGCCAGCACCAGAAGCGCGGGCAATGTCGCGGCAGTCATCGGAGTTGTGGGGATGGTTGCCGCGCTCATGGGTGCGTGAGCTTTACCGGCGTCGCAAGGATGTGAACTAGAACGGGATCTTAATCCTCTCCGAGAAATACCCTCGACCAACAACGACATATGCATTCGGGGGACGGGGAGGCGGAAGACCGAGAAGATTGGCGTTTTGTATGTGGGCGTTTCGCTCCATCTCCGCGTAGATTCGAGACGACGTATTAAATGTGTGCCCGTAGCAATCGGGGATGTAATAAACAATCGTCACGCGGTCAAGAATCGACCTGTCGACTTTGTTCATCCGTCTAGCCAGTGCGTCCCGGAGGAATTGAACCTCACGGGGGTAGAGGGAGGATATCTTCTTTTCCTCGTCTGCGACCCATGGGGGAATTTCGGTGCGCATCACCCTTTGCCTTCACCGTCAGCCTGCTCCTTCATCAGCACGTTACGGCGTGCCGGTCAGGACTTGCAGAATGAGGCTCATGGCTAGACGCCGGGCCGTTTCCAGCCCGGCCACCTCTTAGGCCAGAGCGCCCAAGCGCGCACGCACCTCGGCCAGCGTGGTCTTGCTCGTCATCACGCCGTCGCGGAACACGGGGGCAAGGGCGCCGGTCTTGGAGTCAGCGAAGGATTGCCGGTCGTACTGCACCAACGTTCCGCCTTCTTCTTCCACCCGGATGTAACCGCGAGCAGACTTCTTCGTGCCGCTGTCGGTGATCGGGTCTTTGAACAGCTCTCGCGTCTCGCCATTGACGATGCCGGCCGTGCCCTTGGCTGCCATGCCCAGGCTGTCGCGAGTCAGGTACTGGTAGGTGTAGGAGCCGATGCCAAAGACGACATTGGTCGAGGCGAAGCCCTTGGCCTTGAGGCGGTGAAGGATCTGCTGCGCCCGCTCAAGCGTGATGGAGTCGCCGTAGATCAGGCCGACGTGCGAATCCAGCAGCTTGAAGCCCTTGTCAGTGATGGTCCCGCCGAAGGTGTCCCACAGAACTTCCACGGCGCCCTTCTCGGCAGGGGTGAGCGTTGCCGGCTCGCACGACTTGATCTTGTGGCCGTCGATGTAATAGAACTGCTTGTCGTGGCGGTTCCATTCGATCTCCACCACCATCTTGTAGGTGACGCCTTCGTGATTGAAGAAGCCCACGGCCTCGTCTTCACCGCACTCGCCGTGAGGGGTGTCGTTAGCCACGCTGTCGCTCAGGTAGTCGGCAAACCACTCCTTGGCCTTGCTCAACGGCCTGAAGTCGTCAGCATAGAACTTCACCTGCGCCGTGCCGCACAGGATTTCCACCGGGTCGCCACTGTCGGGACGGAAAACCACCTTCGCATTGCCGAAGGCGTCCGGCTTGCGGGCCAGAATCTCGGGCTTCAGTTCTGCCGCCATGTCGCCGACCGCATGCCAGAAGTCCCATGTGTCGGAAACAACCGAGACAATCCCGCCCGGATAGACCTCGGTGATGATGCGGCGGAACGTGCCGATCTCGTCGCCCTCCCCGCCCATGCACATAACACTGTGCTCCGATGCCGGAACGGAACTTCCAATCAGCTCAGTCGAGGCGTCGGCGCCGTAGTAGTCCTCGGCCAGATCCACCGCGGCCAGCGTGTCGGTGCCGGTGAAGGAAAGCAGGTGGCCCAGCCCGGCCAGTGCGGCGCGCTCAACGCCATCGACCCCGCGCATGGAGAAGTCATGGCCTTGCCACTGCACGAACTCGGCCGGCGCACCCGTCAGGCCGGCGTAGTGATCCAGCAGGCGGCGGTATTCGTAGGCGATGGTCGCCACGGTGGAGGCTTTCCACAGTTCAGAACTCAGGGCCGTTTCCAGGTAGTTCGTCACCCAGTAGAACTCCGGCAGGGTATTGACGATGGTCATCGCCGCCACGCGCATCGGCACGCGGGAGCCTTCCGGCAGCGCACGGATTTCGATGGGCAGGTAGCCCAGATCGTGCAGGGCGCCGATGTGGTCTGCCGATACCGCATTGGGGCCGAAGAATGTGTCCATGCGGCGCTGGTAGCGGGCAACGGCCTTGTCGCGCGGGATGTCGAAGAACGATTCGTTCCACGCGTCGATCAAGAACGCCTGGAGGTGGGCTTGCAGGCCGAACCACACCATGCGGCCCTCGAAGGGCTTGAAGCCGTCAAGGGTGTTGCGCAGCACCGGAAGCAGGCGGTCAGATCGGGGCGTCCAGTTGGTATAGACCTGCTCCGTGCCGGCCGGGTACTGATAGATGTGGCCGAGCTTGTAAGAGTCGGTCATGTGCGGGGCGAAGGATTTGAACATTGCGGGGTTCCTTTAAAGGGTGATGACGAGGGGGTTCTTGGAGTCGGTCCAGTCGCAGGCGGTGAAAATCTTGTCGTAGTAGCCCAGCAGCACATCCGGGCCTCTGCTGAAAATGCCGTGCGACACGTACAGGTAGGTTGCGGTGCCGGGGTAGTTGGGCAGAGCTTTGGCCAACTCAATGAACGTTCGGCCACCATCGCAAAGATCATCCACAACGAGCAAAGCGCCCGCGGGCACCTCGTCGCGCAGCACCACGCTCTTGATCTCGCCGGTCTTGGTGTCGCGCACCTTGTCAGCACATACGACGCGCTCGACGCCCAATTTTTTGGCGAGGGCATAGACACGCTTCTGTGCGCCAGCATCGGGAGCAATGAAGGTGACGCCATTGGCGAACTCGGGGCGCTCCAGCACCCTTAACAACGGGCCGGACGCGTCCTGGATGCACGCCCGGTCAAGCAGCGCAGGAACTACGTCGCTGTGCGGGTCAAGGATCATCACAGAGGCGTAGCCCTGCCCGTTTATGAGGTCACAGAACACCTTGGCACCGTGAGCCTCGCCGGGGTTGCAGACGCGATCCTGACGGGCGTAGGGCACGTAGGGCATGACGAGGTGAATCGGCGCCTGCCCAATACTGCGGCGAAGTGCGTCTGTCAGCATCAAGAGGCGCATCACGTCGTCGGACGTTTTCAGCAGGGCGTGGATGCGAGTCAGCCGGACGCGCTCCAAATCGAAGTCGGGCAAGGCGACATGAACTTCGCCGCCGGGGAATACGAAGGTGGCCGGCGTGATGTCGTCGGACCCTGCGCGGGTGTGTATCTCTACTTTCAGCATATTTCCTCTGTTTCTCCGGGCGAAGCATCCCCAAGGGTGACTAGCCCAGTAACTCTGGTGTCTACCATTGATCCAGACCTAGCAGTACAGCAGCTAAGTCCCAATCCCGCGTGACGCAGCAATTCGATTTGCCAGCCTGTTGTCTCACCGCTTGTCAGGCTGACTAACCCGGTCCCTTGCCGAAGGCCGAGCGGCGCGCCTACGGGCGACTGTAGGGCCGGTGTATCCGTGGAAGCTGGCCCATGCAGGCCCGTTAGCTGACGCGTCCATTGCGAGTGAGAAACAAAAAGCCGCTTGGCTCTACCCCCTGGTGGTGCTGCCTCTAGCCGGAGCTGGAGACACAGGAGGTAGAACGAAGCGGCTTTCCATCTGGGGCACCACCCCCGACAACTGCATCTTACCGGCGCACGAACTTTTTTGCTAGTTTTTCTTGTTACGCCTATTGCATCGCTAGTTTTTCTTGTGTAATCTTCAATCCATCGACACAGCAACACCGTGTCCCGCTCTTTACACAACCTGCCAGATAAACACCGCGTACCAACGGCCCGACAGGGTGGCGCGGCTGCCCTCAACCCCTGCGGCAGAGAAGCAAGACAGGGAAAACGCTTGACGATGACGAGGCCGGGATGCGCCCGCCGTTGAATCAGAGTTGAGTGAGCCGAAAGGACGCGCCAGCCCTCGCGTTGATAAGGGTCGGCCCTTCGCAAGAGGGGCCACACAAAGGCGGCGGCGTGGAAGGACACGCATTGCAGCAAGAGCAAATCATTAGGCACTGACTATTTAAGTCAGCCAGCCAGGACCAACAAACGACGGAGTGCGTTTGCCGATGAAGCTGGAATCAAGCCCAGCCCGCCTTTGTGTGTTTGGCTGTGTCACCTGCATTGCACATGCAGCCCGGTATTTCCGGGGATTGACTCCACCTTGCCTCCACAAGGAATCCCGCGCCGTAGGGAAATGTGCTGAACGGATGCTGATGGGGAAGCCATCATCAACAAGAGGTTTGATTGCATCGAATTCGCAATCGGCGGAAGGGATATTGCGATGCCTATTCCCGCAGCAGTCAAACCCCTTGTTGGTGTAGCTCAGTTGGTAGAGCCCTTATGTCGCTGGTTCGAATCCAGCCACCAACAAAAGTTCTTGCATCCGCGACCCGAAAGGGGTTTTGCATTCTTTCCTTGAAACGTAGGGCGGATAACGGAAAGCGGGAGTCGTACCCGTAATGAGGTGGTTTCCAGACCACGAGACTGACGACTTAACGACACCCCGGTTTTGGCTGGGTTGTTCGTAGCTGGATGACACCCCGGAAAGACGGGGGCCAACAAGAAGGAAGGCTGTGCGGGTATGAGGCCGGTCATACAGGCTTGTCGAGCGTCGCCGTGCGCACGGATCGTGTCCGACCTGTTCATCCCGGTGCTCCGCAGAGATCGCCACTCAAAGCAGCCTTCCCCCTTGTTGGTCTTCTCCAACACCCACGGCGATCCTTTCCCAGTTCATCGGCAAAGCTTTGGAATCGCAGCAGGTAAAGCGCACGCCTGCATCACAACCCATAGGGCACAGACCAATGCTCTACATCGTTTTTCTAATCCTGATCGGCGCAACGGTGCAGGACGAAAGCCCGAACGCAATTCGTCCTGAAATAGTGAAACGTTTCCTGAGCGCCGACATAGACCCACGCGAGTGGAGACACCTGCGACTCCGAACGTGATTCGGTGCTGATCCGGTTCGGCGGATTAAGCACCGGCCCCCGTTAATCAAATCCAGGTTCGCAGGCCGGCACGTTCGGCCTGCACACCAAGCATTGAGAAGTGCTTGCTGTGCATCCTCGTTTTTCTCCCTCCTCCTGAAACGGAGTTACCCCGGCCCAGTGCCGGGGCTTTTTTTGGAACTCGCCATGAACGAAAAGAAAGCAAAAGCCCTGCGTCGTGCTATCCGCGCCGATGGTTTTCCCAAGGTTGAAATGGGAAAGCAAGAGAGCTTCAACCCGATCACCTTCCGCTACCCCGCCCATTCGTTTCAGCGCGTCTATCGCGACTCGAAACGCTGAGTCCGGCAACCAAAGCCTTGCGTGCAGGGCTTTCGTTGATCGACCAAAGGAGAAGGCCATGAACATCACCCTCACCCGCCGGCAAGCCAACAAGATGCCGGCCCGTATCCAGTCGCTGAACGCCGGTCCGCTGAGGATCGTGGCGGAGTACATCCAAAACATGCCGAGGCCCGCGGCTATTCGCGCCGTGATTGCGGCAGATCTGGCAATTGTGGCGCTTGTTGTGGCTGGCGCGGCGGGGTGGCTGTGATGGCCGGCGAAATTTACGATGGGGGACCAGCGTTTCCCAGTCTGGAAGAACACGGCTTCAACACTGGCGTACCTGGCATGACCATTCGCGATTACATCGCGATCCACGCGTCGATCGAGGTGTCGCACGTCAACGACATGTTCTACCTTCAGAACGGCCGCAAACCTTCGCTGGTCGAGAGTTTTAAAATGTTGGCCGAACTTCGCTGGAAGTACGCCGACGCTATGCTGAAAGCCCGAGGCCAGTCATGACCGCCCGCGACCTTCTCGACATGGATTACATCAACAGCCTTCCGCAACCGCTGTGGGATGGCGACTGGCCTGTGAATGATATTGAGGTGCAAACAGGGCTCTACCGAATTGACGTGTGTGGGCTGCTGGAAGTGCGACGCATTGACCGTTGCATGACCATGCGTGATGCCACGGGCAAGAAGCACTACACCGGGGATTTCTACTGCGACCCGGAGCAATGGGAAGACAGGGAGCCCGTAGCCAAGGCCACCGGAGAAGCCAAATGATGAACCAACCCACCAATCTCGGCGCCATCACCGAGCGGCGCATCGAACGCGTCCTGACCCGCGAGGGCTGCATGGAACTGGCCCTGCACCAGATCATCATGAAGTGCGACGGGTCGGATATGCAGACCAAGCGCATCCGCAACATCCGGGAGCGCGCCAAGGCCGGGCTTGAAGGGCGTGACCCGAGCAGCCCCGGCGAACTGGGGCACGTGCCGCCGAATCACCTGCTGATGGCGCAGCTTGAGCTTTCCGGCAAGGAGACTGACGCAGCCCGTGCGGAGCGTGATGCTCTCGCCGCCGAGCTGAAGGCGCTGCGGGAGAAGGTGCGGCTTGAAGCCCAGTGCCAGCGCGCATTCGGATATTTGCCGGACGGATGGGATATCACCATCAGCCTTGAAAAAGGCGCCGGATGGGTGGATCTGTACCGCGGAGACGAAGAGGTTGAATTGTCGTGTGACTGCGGCAACCTCGCCAGCTGCCTCGAAGCAGCCATCGACCACGCCATCGCAACCGCGGGGGCGCCGTCATGAGCGCCGTATCCCAACTCAACCCCCGCACCGAGTCGAGCACCTTGATCGACAAGGGCAACAGCGCCCGCAAGTGGATTGCCCACGCTGAAACCGCCATCGCCTACGGGCGTATCCAGAACGCCGAGGACTGCGCAGCAGCAGCGCAAGCCTGATCTCGGAAATCATTGCTGCATGCGAGGTGATGCGAAATGGACTTACGAAGCCGTGAGTACGACGAGCACGAACGCGACGATCTGATCGCCGAGGACCGTGCGGCACGGATGTACCGCCGCCGGCTCAATGCTGCGCCCGACTGCCGCGACCCTGACCACCCCGGATGTGAGCGGTGCGTCGAGGAAGAGACGGACAGCGAAGACGAGTAACCAAGGCGCCTTACGTGGGCGCCTTTCAATTTCAGGAGAAATCATGACCACAGAAGCCAAGCCGCTGAACCTGTTTCAGCGAATCGTCAAGGTACGCCAGAGCGTCGGCTACGCGCAAAAAGACAAGTCGGTCAGCACTGGCGGCGGATCTTACAAGGCTGTCACCCACGACCAAGTGACCGCCATCGTTCGCGAGCACATGAACACCTTCGGCATCGTCTGCGTGCCGACTCTCGTCACCTCCACCATGAACCCGAAGGAAGACGGCGCCAAGCAGCAACGCTACGACGCCACGTACTCCTTTGACTTCGTGAATGCCGATGACCCCACCGAACGCCTGACCATCGTTATCGAAGCCCACGCGATGGACAACGCCGACAAGGCACCCGGCAAGGCTTTGAGCTACGCCAAGAAGTACGCGGTGCTCAAGCTGTTTGAAATCGAAACCGGCGAGGACGAAGAAAGCCGCTACCAGGATCAGTCGGTCGATGTTGTGCCGATGCTTCAGCAGATCAACGGATCGAAAACCGTCGATGAACTGAAGGTTGCCTTTGCTGCTGCGGCAGAGTTCGCCAAGGGCGACAAGGATGCCATGCGCCAGATCATCGCTTCCAAGGATGCGAAGAAGAAGGCACTGGCTGCGAAGGAAGGAGTCGCAGCATGATTATCTACGACCACCCGCAGGGTTCCGCTGAATGGCTTGCCAGCCGGGCCGGCGTCATCACTGCTTCCAAGTTCGTCGAGGCCCGTAAGCGCCTCAAGAGCGGCCCCAAGAAAGGAGGCTTTACGGAAGCCGCAGAGGATTACGCCTTCCGTGTCGCCGTCGAGCGCATCAGCGGTGCGCCGCTCGATGAAGGCTTCTCCACCTGGGCCATGAAGCGCGGCAACGAGTTGGAACCGGAAGCCCGTGCATGGGTAGAAGTGAAGCTGGGCATCTTCGTAGATACCGCCGGATTCGTGACCACAGATGATAAAAAGTTCGGCGCCTCTGCTGACGGCTTCATCGACAAGGACGGCGGGCTTGAAATCAAGTGCCTCGTCGATCCGGGCCGCATCCGCAACGTCATCCTGAGCGACGACATTTCCGAGTTCATGGATCAGATTCAGGGCGGCATGTGGCTAACGGGGCGCAAGTGGTGGCAGTTCGCATTGTTCTGCCCTGCCCTTGAGAAAGTCGGCCTGCAGCTCTACACGAAGCGCGTTGATCGCGACGACAACTACATCAACGAAATGGAACTGGACCTGCTGGAGTTCGAGCGCGTCGTGTCCAAGTACGAACAGACGCTGCGTGATCGCGGCATGGCAGAAGAGTTCAAGGAGGCAGCATGACTACCGAAACCGCCCTGACCGTCATTGAACGGGCATCCGTTGCGCTGGGTTCCAGCGCCCTCGAAATCCACCTGACCGATCTCGCCAAGAAGCACGCGGACATTACGGCCATCGCCAACAAGGACGGCCGCGAGCAGGTTCATGCGGCGGCGATGGTTCTTCGCAAGCAGCGCACCGCCATTGCAGCGGCCGGCAAGGGCGCCCGCGAAGATGCCGCCAAGTTCTGCAAGGCAGTGATCGACGAGGAAAAGCGCCTCATCGGCCTGATCGAGCCGGAGGAAGACCGGCTTATCAAGCTGCGTGACGACTGGGACGCCGAGCGCGAGGCCGAGAAACAGGCCGCAATTGCCAAGGAAGCCGCGCGGCGCAAGCACATCGAAGAGATGATCGACGCCATCCGCAATACGGCCTTCGTCAGCCCGCGGGAATCGTCGGCCAGCATCGAAGCCATCATCGCCGCCACCGAGGATCTGGACGTGTCCGAAGCCAGCTACGAAGAGTTCGCCCCGGCAGCCGCCCGCGCCAAGGCCGAGACGCTGGAATCCCTGCGTGAAACCCTCGAAATGGCGAAGCGCAATGAAGCCGACCAAGCCCGCATCAAGGCCGAGCAGGATGCCGCTGCTGCGCAGTTGGCTGCCGAGCGTGCAGAGATGGAGCGGCAGCTTGCCGAAGCCCAAGAGCAGGCCCGTATCGCAGCCGAGAAGGCCGAAGCCGAACGCAAGGAAGCCGCTGCCAAGCTGGAAGCCGAGCGCGCCGAGATGGAAAAGGTTCTGGCCGATCAGCGTGCTCAAGCAGCGGCCGAGCGCAAGCGCATGGAAGACGAACAGGAAGCCTTCCGGGCACAGCAAGCCGAGTTCAACCGCCGGAAGGAAGAACTGCAGCGCATCGAAGACGAACGCGCCGCTGAGGCCAAGCGCCAGCAGGACGCCATCGACCGGGCCAAGGCAGAAGCAGCCAAGGCCGAGGCCGACCGCATCGCAGCGGAGAAGGCTGAAGCAGATCGTGCCGAGCGGGCGCGCATCCAGGCGGCAGCAGAAGCCGCCAAGCAAGCGGAAGAACTGGCCGAACGCCTCAAGCGCGAAGCCAACGCCCCGCAGGCCGGCGAGATCGTGACGCTGATCGCTGACCACTACCGCATCAGCAACGGCGCGGCGCTGGACTGGCTGCGTGTGATGTTTGGCGATATGAGGGCGGCGGCATGAACATCACGGCAGGCGTAACCATTTGCCGAAATAGCGGCGACGAAATCCATATCATTGTTCGCGACAACCGATCAGGGATCTCGTTCGTGAATGTGAACACTTGCCCGCGCATTCCCCTTGCTAGTCCGACTGGTTCGCGTGCGAACCTTTAGGCAAAGCCGACCGGACAGGAGGGGTTCATGAACTTGCCCGTCTGACCGCGCTGTTTGGCTTCGAGGAAGAGGCCCTCAAGGTATTCAACGAGGCGCGCGAACGCGTCTTTGAGTGGCGCAAGAATCGCCAGCCGCAATGAAACCCAACCTACCGACCACCTAAAGCCCTCCCTCGCGAGGGCTTTTTACTGGAGTACAGCAATGGCAACGAAGATCAAAATCACCGGCCTTGATGCGCTGGCGATCCGCAAGAAACTGAGCCTGAACCAGTCCGACTTCTGGACCCCGTTCGGCGTCACCCAATCCGGCGGCAGCCGCTACGAGTCGGGCCGGAACATTCCCCGCCCGGTGCAAATCCTTCTCGCAGCCAAGTACGGCAAGGCAGCAGCGAAGCGTGAGGCGCTGGCAGTTGTTGGCGTGGAGGTCGTCTGATGCTCGCCAAGAACGCAACCATCTTCCGCATCACCGGCCCGGTGTCCGGCCTCGACGAAGCCCTCAAGGCTCGCCGGTTCAAGGATCTGACGCCCGGCATGGCAAGCGGCTCCGGCTTCGTGATCGCCTCGCCGGACTACGGCACCTTCACCCGCAAGGCCGGCGACTTCACGGAGTTCCGGCTTCGCACCGACACAAAGATCCTGCCGGCCAGCGTTGTGAATGATGCCACCGCCGAGAAGGCCAAGGAAATCGAGGCCATGCAGGGCTACAAGCCCGGCCGCAAGCAGACGAAGGAGATCAAGGAAGCCGTCACCCTTGAACTGCTGGCCTCTGCCTTCGTCAAGACGCACATCACCCGCGGCTGGTTCGACTCCACCGGCTGGCTGGTGATCGACACGGCCAGCGCCAGCAAGGCGGAAGCGGTGCTTGATGCTCTGCGCAATGCGCTGGACGAGTTCCCTGTGCGTTTCTGGCGCACCCAGCAGGTTCCCGAATCGGCCATGACCCTCTGGGTATCGACGCAGGAACCGCCCGAAGGTATGACCATCGACGACCGGGTGAAGCTCGCCGACCACGACGGCGGCACGGTGTCTGTCGTGAATCGTGATGCCACGTCGGCGGAGGTGATCCAGCTCATCACCGAAGGCGGCGCTGTCGTGTCTGAACTGGCCCTAACGCTGGAAGGTGCGGTTTCCTTCGTGCTGGCGAACGGCACGCTCAAGCGGCTGACCTATCTCGACATTCAGGGCGAAGCCAAGGGCGACCCGCTCTCTCAAGAGGAAGAGGCGAACGCCGACTTGATCCTGTCCGGCGACGCAGTGCGCAAGGTTGTCGTGGCGCTGACTGCGGAGCTTGGCGGGCTGACGGAGGAGTGATGGGGACGAACTTCTATCTCCATGAGAAACCGGATTGCGAGTGTTGCAAGCGACCTTTTGAGCGGCTTCACATCGGGAAAAGCTCATGGGACTGGCGCTTCTCCCTCCACGTCATGCCGGAAGACGGGATTGCATCGCTGGACGACTGGCGCATCCGATGGAGCAAGCCCGGTGCCGTGATCCGCAACGAGTATGGCGAAACGGTAGCGCCACAAGACATGGAGGCGAACATCACGCAGCGTTCGCACCCGTCTGGAACCCTGCTTTCTCACGACATCGGGCCGTACTGCATCGGCCACGGTGACGGGCCGTTTGACTACATGATCGGCGAATTTTCGTAACCACCCACCCATAGGAACCCACCATGAATTACACCCATACCGCGGTACCGCCGCAAAGCCAGCAGCCGAAAGCCAATAGCGACAACGGAGAAATCCCCGCCCAGTTGCACTGCCTGAACGTTGCTCTTGATTACGCCGAGCAGCAGCTTGCATCGTTGGCAGATCACTTGGAATCGGTTCTTCAGCCGTCCCAACCCCAAGGCCAGAGCGAAGCCAGCGGCGGCCTCGCTGTGCCCATCGCCACACCTCTCGGCGCCAATATCCAGTCTGCCCGCTTCCAGGTTGAGCGCATCACCACCCGCCTGATCGATATCCGCAGCCGCATCGGCCTGTAACCAAGGAACCCACGATGAACCGTACCGACCTCATTAAAGCCATTGCCAAGCGCACAGGCCAAATGCAAATCGTCGTCACCGACGTGATCGACGCGCTGACTCACGAAACCAACACAGCACTCGCCCGCGGTGAATCCGTCGAGATCCACGGCCTCGCCAAGTTCAAGGTCGAGCACAAGGAAGCCCGCGCCGGCCGCAACCCGGCTACCGGCGCAGCGATCCAGATCCCCGCCAAGAACGTCGTCAAGGTGACGGCAGCCAAGGCGCTCAACGACGCGGTGAATTGACATGAAAATCAACGCCGTCAAAACCGTGGAAGTGAATGCCCAGACCCTCAAGCTGCACATCAAGGTCTGCGACCGCTTCGAGTGCGATCTCGTCGATCAGGATGGCGCCAAGATCATTGGGTACGAGGGCTATGTGCCTGAATTTTTCCCCGGCAATCACTATGGCGACTGCTTGCTTCTCGATATCGACATCGACACCGGCCGCATCACCAACTGGACGGCCCCGTCACCCCAAGACCTCGAAAAGTTCATTTCCAAGAAGGAAGACTAAGCATGGCTTCGGTCAACAAAGTTATTCTGGTCGTCAACCTGGGCAAGGATCCCGAAACCCGCTACGCCCCGAGC
>APMI01008766.1_pt1 | contig 14090 bp, 10 predicted proteins | sample 667938 | NCBI WGS metagenome assembly APMI01 (sample SAMN01084076, study PRJNA167559) | wastewater metagenome | biome: Wastewater | place: Denmark: Ejby Moelle, Odense | collected 2011-11-28 | reverse complement strand
GAGCAGGGGTGGCGCCCCGCCGTGCCTCGACGACCTTTGCGCGCTTCGCCGACGGATGTTGCTCGACCTGCTCCCTCCCGATCGCACCGAGGACACCATCCCGCGCGTTCGCACCGATGTTCTCGAGCTGTTGAGCGAGGTGCGTGACCATCTCGAGCAGCGCAAAAACATGTCCCGAGACGCGGCCGACGAGGCGACGTGGAGGTTCCTCTCTGCGCTCGAAGGAGATCCCGACGCCGTCAAGTGCGCCGTCATTTCGTACACCTCGGTGTTCGCGGCCACCTGCCAGCAGTCGGCGAGGAAAGAACTCGCCGATCTCAAGGGCTCCGACGGCTACGACAGCGTCGTCGTGGATGAGGCCGCGCGCGCGATGCCACTCGACCTGTTCATTCCGATGGCCCGCGCAAAGCGACGGATCGTGCTCGTGGGCGACCACCGCCAGCTCCCTCACATCCTCGACCAGGAGCTTGAGCGGGAACTCGAGGAGGCGCTTTCGGGCGACAAGAGCGCGGGCGAGCGCACGAGCGAGATGCTGAAAGAGAGCCTCTTCGAGCGGCTCTTCAAGGACCTCGGGGACCGAGAAAAGCGCGACGGAATCCCTCGCGTCGTCACCCTCGACGAGCAGTACCGCATGCATCCGGTGCTGGGGCAGTTCGTCAGTGATCAGTTCTACAAGCCGTACGGGGAGGCCTTCAGGTCGCCCCGCCCTGCCTCGGAGTTTGTTCACTCGCTGCCCGGCTATAGCGGGCCGGCGTCGTGGCTAAGTGTCCCGCGCAAACTCGGACCGGAGCGCGATGGTCAGAGTAAGTCGCGTCCCGTTGAGGCAGAGGCGATCGTCAAGGAGCTGAAGCGGCTGATGGACTCGAGAGAGGGCCGCGAACTCACCTTCGGCGTGATCTCCTTCTACAAACAGCAGGTCAAGGTGATCGAGGATGCGCTTGTAGACGCAGGCATCGTCGCTCGAACCGACGATGCCACGGAGATCGTCGAGCCCTACCGCGAGTTGTTGCTTCCTAACGGTCGCGTAGCGGAGCGCCTCCGGTTCGGCACCGTCGACGCTTTCCAGGGCATGGAATTCGATGTCGTGTTCCTCTCAATGGTCCGCAGCAATCCGCGCGGGGTCTTCGGGCACGTCACCTCACCGAACCGGCTCTGCGTGGCAATGAGCCGTCAGAAGCGGCTCCTGATCGTTGCAGGCGACGACGGGATGCTCCGCGCTGCCAACGCGCCGAAGGCGATCAGCCCCCTAGTCGAGTTCTACAACTTGAGCGAGGTGCGTGATGCCGCCCGTGTTTGATCGCACCACGCCAGTCGTGGACTTTGGCGCCATGTCGTCGCCGCTCAAGCACGAGGCTCGCCGATGGCTGGTGTGGCCCGCGCTCGCGTACAAGGTCCTTCTGCCGTCTCAGGGCAACCCGCCGTTTAACGTCTTTCAGCGCGCCGCGCTCGACATGTGCCGCGCTGGAGTCAGGGACGCCGAGGAGATCTCGCGCCGGCTCGCGCTCCCTTTGGATCTGATTGCCTTCGTGATCGAGCAACTAATCAGTATCGGTATGCTCGACGAGACGCGCATACCGACGCACCGGGCGCTGCTCCTGATGAACGAGGACGACGAACCCAGCGAGGTTGAGGACGCTGGCTACGTCTTCGTGGATGGGGTCGATGGCAAGCGTGTCTGGCCGCGCATTCATCGCGGCAGTTTGCCGATCGTCGATGCCGAGTTCGAGCAGTCCAAGGTCAAGTTCCAGCGGGGGGCCCCTGGCAACCCGGAGCAGATATTCGCCAACGTGGTCTGGCCAGGAACTGGGGCACGGTCTTTTGCACCTAGCGCGTACGAAGCGCAGAAGGCCGCCCGACACCACGCACGCCGTGTGCGCGCCTTCCGGCGAGAGGTATCTCGCCGCGGAGATGCAGAGGACGTTCTCGATGGACTCAAGTCTAACGGCCTGCGTGTAGTCGATGTCGAACCGGAGCCTATCTTCGTGGCGTTGTACGTGTTTCTCCCGAAGGATGCCCGGCAGCGTTCGTGGCTCGTCACTGATCCCCTTGGTCTGGGTGTCAGCGACGTGCTTCGCCCGGGGGTGACGAAGCTCGCCAAGGAGGGGAAGCACGGCCTCGTGGAGTTGCTAGAGAAGGTCGCCGGTCAGGCGTGGCACGTCGATGAAGGAGACCTTTCGCTGTATCTGGCAGAGGCAACGACGGCCGCCACAGAGCGCGTTGAGCGTCGTCTCGGCGACGCTGCGAAGCTGCTTCCTGCAGATGTACTCGCTCGGCTCGCCGAGGCTGACGTACGCCTCGAAGGCGCGCAGACGGCCAAGCCGATCGAGGACTTCCTCGGGAACGCGTACGCGGCCCTCGAGAGCGTCTTCGGTTGGATGGTGTCTCTTTACCCTGATCCGAGTCTTTTCTCGGCGCTGGGACACAATGCTCCCGAGAACGCGCAGTTGCTTCGACGAGTCGCAGAGCAAGTTGGCTTCGCTGCCTCACCGCGCATGCTGCCGCTGCTGTGCGTCACCCGTGGCGTCGTGAAGGGGGCCATCTGCTTCGGCAACAAGACCCTCCCTGGCCGACTGGCCGCGGCCCTTCTCGCGGCGCAGCGCAACGGCGATCATCCGCTCGCAACCTTGGGTGCTCGAGAGCCTGATGCACTCGAGTTCTTTGCGGAGATCGGCAGACGCAGGATCGACGCCTCGCACGATACCTCAGCCGTCCCTACCGCCGACGTCGCGGTCGAGATGCGCGACCGCTTGTTTGCCGTCTTCCGGGCACTTGTCGGCACTGGTACGGTGGACATGGAAGCCGGCACGGCGGAGCCAGCATGGGGTGCCGACCTGCTACTTCGCATCCGGGCTCGAGCCGAGCAGGCCTCCGAGAGCTATCCAGGACTCGCCGAGCGCCCCAACGTTCGCATGCGCGTGATCGAGATGCACCACGCGGCGCTGCTCGTAAAGCTTCTCGCTACTTCCGCAGCCACGGTATCGGTGACCCTGAGCACACGTGCTCGCGATGCCCTCGTGGCCTTCACCATCGTAATGGAGGCGGCTTTCGCCGAACTCGACGCAGAGTCGTCGACGCCAGCATCGGTCGTGCAGACGATCTCGAACGACCGCGAACAGAATGCGGTCCGACTCGTGTTAGCTGCCGTAGCTGTTGGCTTCGATGTCGAACCGTCGGGCGAGCTCCCTAAGGCGCTCACGCATGCAAAGGCGAACCGCATCCGGCGCGCCGCACAGGGCCAGCGGGAGACGTTGTCGGCGCGCGTAGCTGCGCAGTTGCTCGCAGCGCACCAGCAGTCGAATCATCCGCTTCGCGAGGTCGCGAAGCGGCTGCCCACCTTGCTCCTAGACGTGGGCCGCCTCGTTGAGGCTCGCGGGCACGGAGATGATGTCGTCGTCACGGTAGCCGAAATCGCCGAGTTCGAGGCGATGGTTGCCAACGACATTCGAGCGATGCTCGAAGCGATTGATTGAGGAGAGACCGAATACCATGAGCGGCACGAGTGAAAAAACCACTACCGTCGAACTCAAACAAACGATCGCTGCCAATGCGCTCGACGTGAATGCGGCGGCGCGCCTGAATCAACTCGACGCGCGAGAGCAGTCCCTGACTGTACGAGAGCAGGCGATGAAAGAGCGCGAGGTGGAAGTCGAGATTGCGAAGACAAAGATCCAGCGTGACCTCGCTGATCTCGCGAAGCGCCAGAAGCAGGTGGCAGAGACGGAGAGTTCCTTCGAAGCGCGCTCTCGTGACCTGACTCAGCGAGAGATCGAGGCAACGGCAGGGTTCGCAAGCAAGAACCGTGAAGCGCTCGGCGCACTCGCTAGGGCGCACGCGTCGCTGCGGGCCGAAGTGGAGCGCCTCCAAACCGAGTTGGATGCGGCTCGATTGAAAGGGGTCAAAGATCTTGAGAAGCGGCTTGCCGATGAACGGCAAACCCGCACGGAAGCTCTCGTCGCAGAGATTGAGGCGGACCGGAAACGTCACCTTGCGAAGCTCGCTACCGAGGGCGCTGCACAGGATGCCGCGCTTTCTGACCAGCGGGTGCGGTTCGCCAAGGAGCAGCAGACCGCGCTTGAGGATATCGAGCGAGAGCGTGTTCGTCTCGCTGACCTGGAGGCCGAGCTTCGCCGCGGGCTCGGCGAACTGCGTTGGAAGGAGGAGGACCTCGCGGGGGTTCGCGCGGGCATCGAGCGGTCGATTGAGGAGCGAGCTCGCGACCAGGTGGCGTCCTTGGAGCGCCAGTTGAACGCGCTGCGCGATGACCACCGACGGGCCCGCGACTTGGTTATCTCGCTCGAGTCACAGTTGACCGCGTCGCGTGACCTCTTGGCTCGGTTCGGGGACGACCCCGCCGAGATCGAGAAGCGCATCGCACAGCAGTCGAAGAAGATGCAGTCGAAGAAGATCAGCGACCTCGAAGAGGAGTTGCTCCGTCGCCCAAGCGCGAGCGACAAGGAACTCCTAGTCACCCTGCAGGAACAGGAACGCGTCTGGGCCGCCGAGCGGGACCGGTTGGTTCGTGAGATCACGCAGCTCAGGGCTCAGCAGAGTCGCTGGCTGACCGGCGTTGCCGATCTCGAACAGCAGCGGGAACGTCGTGAGGTCGCGGATCGCCGACTCGAGGTGCTCGCCGGAGAGATGGACAAGTACAAGGCCGACGTCGATCGGATGCGTGCGCTCTTCCAGTCTCCCCAAGATGGCTCCAAGCGCGTCGGAGCGATCGAGGAGCCGTGGCGTACGGACATTGAGCGCGCCGAGGGCAGTACACCGAAGGAGCTCGACTGGCTCAACGGTATCGTGGCTGAGTGCGAGAGAAGCGGCATTCGCTTCCCAAAGCGACTGGTCCACGCGTTCCACACGTCGCTGAAGGCCGCGGAGCTGTCACCGCTCACTGTGCTCGCTGGTGTGAGCGGCACCGGCAAGTCGGAGCTTCCTCGCCTCTACTCGCGCTTCGGAGGGCTCGGGTTTCTCTCGCTTGCCGTCCAGCCAAACTGGGATAGCCCCCAGTCGTTGTTCGGCTTCTTCAACTCGATCGATAACCGATTCAACGCGACGACTCTCCTGCGGGCGATGGTGCAGGCTCAGCACGAGCGTGACCATGAGACTTACAAGCACGGGCTGTCGGACCGGCTCTTGTTGGTTCTGCTCGACGAGATGAACCTCGCCCACGTTGAGCAGTACTTCAGCGATCTCCTGAGCAGCCTTGAGCAACGCCGCGGCGAGAGTCGAGATATAACGCTCGACATCGACCTTGGTGCCGGTATGCCGCCTTACCCTCTGAGGCTCGGCCGGAATGTCCTCTGGGTGGGCACGATGAACGAGGATGAGACGACGAAGACGCTTTCCGACAAGGTCATCGACCGCTCGAATCTGCTTTACTTCCCGCGCCCACGCGAGCTTCACAGCCGAGCCGATGTAACGCTCGGAGCGGAATCACCGTTGCTCAAGGAGAGCGCGTGGCGCGAATGGCTCCGGCTTCGTTCGCCCTTTACTCCGGATGAGCTCAAACCGTTCAAAGAAGGGCTCCAAGAGATCAACTCGCGGCTAGAGTATGTGGGCCGTGCCCTTGGCCACCGCGTCTGGCAGTCGGTCGAGTACTACATGTCCAACCACCCCGAGGTGATCGACGCGCACGTGCGCAAGGATGCGGACGCACTCCAGCGTACGCTGCGACGTGCCTACGAGGATCAGCTCGTGCTTAAGGTGATGCCGAAGCTTCGGGGTATCGAGACCTCGGGCAAGTCAAGGAGTGAGTGCCTCGACCCCATCCTTTCGTATCTCGAAAACGGCCTCGCTCCGGGGCTCTCAGACGACTTCAAAATCGCGTGCAAGGTCGGCCACGGAGTATTCGTGTTGAACAGCGCGAGGTATCTGGAGCACGCTGAATGAAGAAGGCTCGCGCGGTGCACTACCGCGGCGCCCCCAAGACGATGGCGTTGCCGCCATCGCTCCCGCAGTTCGACGAGTTGGACTCTCTTGCGGCGTCAAGCACTCCGACGGTGGAGGCGGCTTGGTGGATCACCCATCAAGTCTCGGAGCACGTTTTTTCGATGATTGCGCATGGCGATCCGCGTACTGGCGAGCCCCTGCCAAGACCTCTCACGGATATTCTGCGCGACATTCGAAACGCCACCTCGAAGGGGCGTCGGCCGTTCCCGTGCGATCGCCTTCTCGCCGCCGCCGAGTTTACCGCAGACTCTATCGAGCACTTGCTCGACCGGCATCGCCATCGAATTGTCAGGACCCACGAGCAACTCCCGTTCCATCAGCTTCGTGAGGTCGACACGCGATCGATGGTGTGGCTTGCCCGACAACCCGGAAGAAACATCCGCGAGAAGCTCTCGGGCCGCACCCATGGATTGGGCGTGAAGCGCGACGTGTCCGTCGACACGACGGAGAACCGTCTCCTTAGGTCGTTCGCCAAGCTCTTTGTTCGGCGCGCCGTCAGCCGGTTGGACCACAGAGACGCCTACGACGGAGCGACCGAGGACGCAGAGCGTGTACGTCGGCTGGAGGAGTGTGTTCGCCTCTGCGATGAGCGGATGAGACGTTCAGAACTCGCCGAGATCCCGACGCTGACCCGCTTGCAGCCCAACAACGTTCTGCTGAACGACCCGCACTACTCGCGGGTGTTTCGCGCATGGAAGTGGCTGCGAGACGATGAGGAGGCGCTGTGCGAATCATGGAACGACAGCCTCAAGCGTACCCGCGTACTTCTGTGCTGGATGGTCGCAGCGCAGCTCGCGACCCGTGAGCGGGTAGTGGTCGCGGAGACTCTGGGACGCGTTCTCACGGGACGCGACGACGAGCTCCGCCTCGGAGTCGAGGTGCTGAGCGCAGAGACGGCCGGTGCTGAATGGTTTTCGAACCCACCTCTTCATTTCTTGGTTTTGCCCAGTGGGCACAAGGACGCGGCGTTCCGCATCCGCCTCTCGCTGGAGGGGGAGTTCATCGTAGCCCACGTCGCCAGCTTGGGCGGGCGAGGGCTGCTCGCGGAGGAATCGGTCTCTGCGTTCGCCTTCGAGGTGCGCCCTACCTCGGAGCGACTCCAGCCTCAGCGCGGGATCGGCATCGCGATAGACGGCTTGGAGATGCCGTTTCGGGAATCTGACCGTGCCTTCGCTGATCTGGCCGGACTGACGCCCCTCGCCACGCAGATGGCACGGCAAATTCTCCAGCGCTGCAATGTGAACCCCAACTTCGAACGCCAAGAGCACACCGCTGTTCTACTCGCGGACGGCGCTAGGCTCGGCATCGCCCTTGGCACCGCCTCGTTGCACGTCTGCGCGAAGCAAAGCCTGTCTCTGCTGTCGGCGCCGTGGGCCTTGGCGCTCGATGTGCCGGGCGAAGCGGGGGGCGTCGACTGGCTTGAAGGACGCACGGACCGAGAGTTGGTCCTAGGTGCTGCCAGTCGATCGCTGCGAACCACCGGCGACGTCTTGGATGCGGGCGAGGAAGCCGACGCGGGGACTCTCGCCTTGGCGGCGGACCGCTTGCTGGGAAGCCTCGCGTCAGAACTTCAGGTGTCGACTGCTGTACGGGTCGCGTATGCCGTTCCTGATGCCGTCGATGAGTTCTCACAGCGAAGCCTGCGGAGTGCGTTCGGGAGCTCTTTCCATAGCCCGGTACCGGTTTGGAGGAGCGTAGCGGCAGCGATGTCTTGGGCATCGGCTGCGGGAGATCGCGGACCTCGTGTGGGTGAGTCGGTCGTCGTTGTTGACACCGAGTTCGGCTGTGTCTCGCTGACCGTGCTCACCGCCCGTTACGACAAGAAACTTGAGCAGGCACACCCGTCGTCACGCGGGATATATGTCACGCGGAATATATTGGGAACGTAAGCCGCCGCTTCCGCCTGACGAACAGCTCGAGAGACTCGGTTGGCCACATGTGCTCGATGCTTACGCGCGGATGCTTGTTGAGAGAGAACTGAATTCGCTGGCTCCCGAACTTCAAGAGCGCGCGGTCGAGGATCTCCTTCGCAGCGGTAAGATCGGCGCCCTCGTGGAGCGTGGCGGCTCGATCTTGGTACAGGTGCCGTCGAGCCAGCGAGCGACGCCCGACGTCGTGGAGTTTTTCGAGGACACCGCGTGGTTCAACGACGAGGTGACGCGATGGATCGAGCGACTCGATCACTGCGTGAGGAATGCGCTCTCGGATCTCGGTAAAGCCCGTGCTGTGCTCATCAGCGGCCCCTGTGACTACCAACGGTTTCTGGGCATGGGGCGGCAAACCGGCCGGCTCAAGCTTTTCAACGAGGAAAAGGGCTTCGGGTTCATAATTCCCGACGGGGGAGGCTCTGATGTGTTCTTTCACATCAACTCCCTCCAGGTCCCCGACGGAGTTGTGCTTCGGCGTGACTTGGCCGTCGAGTTCGAAGTAGGCCAGGGTAGGAAGGGTCCCGAAGCCCTGCGGGTCACCATGGTGTCTCCTCTCACAGCGTGGTTGCGTCGGCGAACGGTGGTCACGTCGCAGGCAGTAGCCTCGGGCGCGCGTGAGTGCCTGCTCCGGCTGGACACTGGCTCGCTCACGTGGCGCGAGTGGCTGCCCGAGCTTTCGCTTGAGGTTGTGCGCAATGGCCACTTTGCAGAGCTACCGTTGCTTGAGAGCGGCACGTTCGTCGACCCGTTCCTTGGTGACGCCGTGCAATTCTCGGTTCAGGAGATTCTGACCCTTGGACACGGCCATCGGTGGTTCTCCTTCCCGCTGCTCGTGGGGCGCCAGGGACGTCGCCCGGTCGCTTGGGAAGCGCGGCTCGACTCACCCGCGTTCCCTCTCGGCCACGACGTCCTAGCTAAGTTACGGTTGTCCTACCGGTACGGTCTCGATAACAGCTACGAACTTTCCGTTGAGCCTGCTTCCCAGGTCGACGCGCCGTTCGCCCGGATCAGCGCCAAGTGGGTCAAGGGATGCGAGGCTGCAACGACGACGGTAACCCGCGAACCCCTAGCGCGCGAGAGAATGCCTTGGCGTGAAGGCGATGCAGACCGATTTCTCGATGCAGCGCGTGCAATCCACCGACTCTCTGATGAGGGGTACGTCAAGCAACTGATCAGTGTGACGCGCGGGTGCTGGTCGGAAGGGCGATGTCTCGCAACAGCGCCAGAAGGTGTGCAGCGCATATTCGCAGGCTTCCGCGATCAATTGCTGAATGCGCTTCCGTCCAGGCTGAGCGTTCATGACATTCCACCGGCGCTCGAAATCCTCTCTTTACTCCATGAGGATGCTCCAACCGAGGTCATCGTGCGGTTACTTGAACTGGACATGGTAGCGAGTGATGAGCGGATATCGGAAAACGGAGGCGCTCCGGTTCCCCTTTATCGGAAGACGGCGAAGATGCTCGCCATGGTTGTCGGAGACGGCAAGGGAGAACGCGAGGTTGTGCTTAACCGGTTGCTCGATCGCTTGCGGCGGCATCGCATGATTGACACCTTCGATGCCCAGTTGGCAGGCATTACGATTAGGGCACTGGGCAATGCTGCATGGAGGCATCCGGGTTTCATCGATTCGCTGGCTGCCGCCCCAGGCGCCGCAACCCTAGTCATCGCCTCGTGTCGCAGTTCGCTACATGTTCTCCTCGGTCGCATTCCAATCGCAGTTTCGTCCGATGAAGAGCGCCAAAAAATCTCGCGACTTTATGGCACTCCTTTCCGAGACGCCTGTGAGTTACTGCTTGCGCTTATGGCTGTCGAGCCCTCAGCCCCTGTGCTTGCGCCCCTACAAACTGGCTCTTCATCGGCCGGCGGCTTCGCGAAACTGGTTCGCCAGATAGACGCCCGGCTTGCCAACCTTGGTGCCTTGCCCGCCTGGCGTGTGCGCCTTAATGTGAATGTACCGGCAGAACTCCACCGGATATCGGCAATGGCATTCGCTTTGAATACCTACCTTGTCAACGGCTCGGGTGCGAATCTGGTTCAGGTCGCTGGTGCTGAAATCGAGGTCAACTGATGGCCGTCTGACGGCGCAAGCCAACGGAAGATTGAGTCGCCCCAGGTTTCGTAGAGGCGCAGTCGGCTTTGCGCACAACTTCAGTCGTTTGAATGGGCGGGGCTGAACCACAGCAAAAGGCCGGATCCTGTCTGTGGAAGATCGGTTGTACGACTGCTCGATTCAGTTACCTGCTGTTGGGACACCGAAGTACCCAATGACAAGGTTGGGTCATATCCAAACGGCAACCGGCTTTCGGAGCTGACATTCGCAAGCCCTGCGCTTGCTGGCGCATGAATGTCGGCCAAGGCCGACTTGCTTCCGTTTGTCGTCCGGCAGGTTTCGAAGTCGAGCAGCCGCTCGATTGTCCGCCGCCGTGACTGGGTGGCAGTCCGCTCCTGGCCGGGACGTCCAGTCCGCTCGCGCATCACAGAGCTGCCATTGAAGGCGGCCGAACCGGCGCTGTGGACGGCGTGGCCGCCTTTAACGGCCTCAGATCTCCGTCTGCTCGGAGATTTCGAGGGCGTCATCGACCTCGATGCCGAGGTACCTCACGGTAGATTCCAGCTTGGAGTGCCCGAGTAGCAACTGCACGGCCCGCAGGTTCTTGGTGCGGCGATAGATCAGCGTCGCCTTGGTCCGGCGCATCGAGTGCGTGCCGTAGTCGGCGCGGTCTAGTCCCAGCTCCTCGACCCAGTGCCCAAGGATTCGTGCGTACTGGCGGGTCCCGAGATGGGGCGAGCCGTGGAGCCGACTGGGGAACAGGAAGTCTTCCGGCTTCAACGCTGCCTGCCTGATCCATGCCTGCAGCGCGTCCCGAGCGGCCTGCGTGATCTCGAACTGCACGGGGCGCTGCGTCTTGTGCTGCATCACGATGGCGCGTGCAGCCATCTGGTCGCCATGACACACGTCCCTGACCTTGAGTGCAACGAGGTCACATCCGCGCAGTTTGCTGTCCAGGCCCAGGTTGAAGAGCGCCAGTTCGCGGATCCGGCCCGCCATCTGCAGACGGACGCGTAGTGCCCAGATGTCTTTCAGCTTGAACGGCGCCTTCTGCCCGACGATCTTCCCCTTGTTCCACGGCTCGCGATAAGCGGTATTGCCTGCGGTTCCCATGATGGTCTCCCATCGAGTTGAGGGTCACACAGGATGCGCCCATTGCTCCCGACAATGTCCGATCGGTTCGGCTGACAGGCGCCGCCGGGGCGAGAGCTCACAAGGGAAGTCCGCTTCGGCGAAACCGAACCGGCTCACGTTCCCGGCCAGGAGCGCTAGTTCAGCCAAGCTACGTAGCCGACCGCCGAAAGGCTGCTCAACCCCGAAAACTGCCCGACGGCCAACGGAAGCACATCGGCCTTTGCTGACATTCATGAGGCCGTTCTCCCTGTGCACACGAACGTCGGCTTTGCGATTTCTAGGCATGAAGATCCAACCCAAACCGGAAGTTCGATGCCCTCCCGTCGGTCGCTGCTTAGCAGCGCGTTGCTGGTGTTCCTGGCGTTGGCAGACGCCACGGTGAAAGGACCGGTAGCCTGTAGCGTTACCCTCATGCTTTGTTTGGCAGTAGGTGCCGAACTACCGATCCTATGGGTCACCCCAAAGGAAAACTGGGCGACATTGTTACGTCTTCCGTCTGGGCAGCCGCCCATGGCTGCTTCAAGGCCGGGTCGCGGGTGACACGCGCGGCTCACTGCGTGGCAATCGGTGGATGCTCGGGGCTATTGAAGTTGCGTCCGGGGCGGGTCTTTGCGCTCGCGTTTCATCGCGTACATCCGCGAATCGGCGACGTCGATGAGGTGTTCGGCGTCGCAGCCGTCCTCGGGCACCAAGGCGACACCGACGCTGGCTCGCAGACTGAGGACCCGATCGTCAAAGAGGAACGGAGCAGCTAGATCCGCGTCGATGCGCTGCATCGTGGTTTGAGCACCCACTCGCGTGTCGATCGGCGACAGGATGACGGCAAACTCGTCGCCGCCAAGTCGTGCAACCGTGTCGGTGCGCCGCGCACCGGCCTGAAGTCGTCGCGCGAACTCGATGATCGCGGCATCGCCTGCTCGGTGACCGAGTGAATCGTTGATCGCCTTGAGCCCATCCATATCCACCATCAGGATGCCGGCCGCTTGGCCAGAGCGATGCGTGCTGGCGAGCGTCGCATGCAAGCGATCCATGAAGAGTGCGCGGTTCGCGAGCCCCGTCATGGCGTCATGGGTCGCCTTGTAGAACAAGTCCTGCACGTCGTACTGGGAGGCGAAAAACATGGCCGAGGCGATCAGGCGGGACAGCAACTCAAGCACTGTCGCATCGTCGTCCGTGAACTTTCCCGCCTGAGCTGACATGACCTTCAGCACACCTACAGTGGTTTCCTGATGGTGCAGCGGCATGACCAGCATGGAGCGAATTCCAACCCGGCGGCAAGCGTCGCGATCAACGCGTGGATCGACTTCCGTGTCGTCGGCGCGCAGGGTCTGCCCGACAGCGACGCACAAACCGGAGAGGCTTTGGGCGCGACGCAGTCGCAGCCCCAAACTCGATTTGGCGACACCCGACACAGCGCGGTACACCATCTCGTCGCCCTCGGCGAACTCGATGGCCGCACCCTCGGCGTGCAGCAAGGGCAGCACCTGTTCAACCACGTGCGTCATCACGCGCGACAAGTCTGCGCCCAGCGACGCAATGTCGGACTGGATGCGAATGACCTCAAGAAGCTGCTGTGTCGTTGGCACACGTCCCCCCCGCGAAGTCCGAAGATCGGCGTCTCGTTGCCTTCGTCTCTGTATGTTTTGGTATAGATCATACGTAATCAATCAGTACTGCTGAGCATTGGCTCATGTTTCGGCAACGGCGCGTCGTTATCGTATCCAACGGGTGCATGTGCGGATGTCATCAGCCCGCTTTTGATCTGTCCCAGCATCACACGGTTTCGCGGCACGTACTCTGACGCCTGCGCGGGGGACGGCGGACAGGTGCAGAACCCCGCCACGAGGTGTCGCGCCCATATTGGCTTAACTTGCTTAGAGATCTCCCCGACTCGATGGTGCATATCGTCTGGAGCAGCTTCTACGAAGTGGGCGTTCCCGCGCTCGACAAGCAGCACCAACACCTCTTTGCGTTGCGAAACCGATTGGAGGACTGCATCAATGGGCAGCGCGATGCCACGCACTCCGAGGCGTTTCATGATGTGCTCGATGCGTTGTATCACTACTCAGTCACGCATTTCCGAGACGAGGAGGCCTACATGGATGCGGTTGGGTTTCCGGAAGCCACCGCACACGGACTCGCCCATGCGCACTTCACCGAGACCATCGCGGACTTGAATATGGCCGTTGCACAAGGGCGCGCCGGGCCACGTCAGGTGCGCGACTTTCTCTCGGATTGGCTTGTGAGCCATATATTGTCGGCCGACATGCAGTTTCGACGCGCGGTGGGCCGGGGTGGCGCATGACGAGCACCAGGGAACGGAATGATGCGGCGGGCGCGTTGCTTGCCCGCACTGGACAGCGCAGCCGCTGGGCGTGTGCGGCCCTGTATCGACTGTGCGTGGCCGGGCTGCTGCTGGGCCTCTTCGGTGCGCCGCCGTGCCATGCGGATCGGCCCGCACCCGTGACGTTGTCGAAGGTCGGGATTCTCGTTCCTGACACATCTAACCCCTATTTTTCGACGCTGCTACGTGCGGCCCATGCACGCATCACGCAGTCGTATCAGAAGGCCAAACTATTGGCCCGCGCCACCGATTACGACGAGAAGTCCGAGGCCTCCGCGCTCAACTGGCTGCGCCAGGAGGGCATTCAAGCCTTGCTGGTTGCGGCAGCCGGGCCGCGCATCAACGTCGCTGAGTTCAAGGCAATGCACGCGGCGGGCATCAGGATCATTGCGGTTGATGTCGATGCCCCGGTCGCCGATGTCACGATTGAATCGAACAATCGACAGGCGGGTTTTGATGCCTGCCGCTACTTGGCCAAATCTTTGGCCGGGCGCGGTCGTGTCGTCATCGTGAATGGGCCGGCCGTTTCCTCCGTGGTAGAACGGGTCGCGGGTTGCAGGACGGCGCTTGGCGAGTTTGCGTCGATCCGGTTGTTGGCCGAGGATCTGGACGGTTTGGCGTCACGCTGGGGCGGCAGTCGTGCGATGACGGCCTACCTGCAACGCTATGGCGAGATCGACGGCGT
>APMI01009775.1_pt1 | contig 14093 bp, 16 predicted proteins | sample 667938 | NCBI WGS metagenome assembly APMI01 (sample SAMN01084076, study PRJNA167559) | wastewater metagenome | biome: Wastewater | place: Denmark: Ejby Moelle, Odense | collected 2011-11-28 | reverse complement strand
CTATCGCCCCTGGTCAAAATTCAACCGGTACACCTGGTCAGTTTTAAACCGGTACGGACATCCACGATAGCCGCACAGCTCGATGATCTCGCGGGCAATCATCTCGCCCTCGCGATCGGCGTCGGTGGCGATCACCAGTTCGCTGGCCTTGGTGACGAGCTGCTGAACAACCTTGAACTGCGCCGCTGTTGCCGCCTTGGGCTCGACGCGCCAGATCTCGGGAATGATGGGCAGATGCTCGATGGCCCAGCGCTTGTAGCGCTCTTCATAACCCTCGGGCGGAACTGCTTCGACCAGATGACCGATGCACCAGGTTACGACGATACCCGCGCCGCTGTAGCAGCCGGAACCACGCTGGCCGGCGCACAGCACGCGGGCGATGTCCTTGCCTTGCGAAGGCTTCTCGCACAGGAAAACGCGCATGTTGAAGCCTCCTCACGAATGTGCAGTTCTCATATGAGCAACAGCATGGCTGGACCAGGGGAGACCAGCAGCAAGGAAGCCGGACGGCATGGACACCGAATTGTGATCGGCTGAGGAATTGTTGCCGCAGTGGTAGGTGCGGGTCACAGCAATGTGAGGGACGGGAGATTCTTGTCGGGAGGGCGGCCTGGAACTCAGTGGATCTCAGTGGAACTATCCCCAGAGGATAACCCACTGGTGCAAGGCGGGCGTCTGACGATTGCTACAGCCGCCCGCGATGCGGGATCACTGGCTCCCGGCGGGCTTGGCGCTGACGGTCACCGTATCGAGGCGGTAAGGCAGGATGCCGACACGCCGGGCCTCAATCTTGAAGGTGACACGTTCGTTTTCGTCGGCGTCTTCCCACTCGTCCTTCACCGTACGGCCTTCAACCAGCACGCGCATGCCTTTCTGATAGAGCGATTGCCAGCGCTCGGCATCGCGGTGCCACAGTTCCACCGGCGCCCAGAAGCCGCCGCGGTCCTCGAACTCTCCGTCCTTCTTCGGGACGGGGTTGTCGAAATACACATTCAAGCGCAGCAGCCTGCGCGGCTCGTCATTGCCGTTGGGAAATTCGCGGTACTCCGGCGCGGACCCGATGTTGCCCTCGCCGACGAAGTGCGTGCTCATGGTGACTCCTTGGGGGTGGTGGGAATGGACGCGACATGCCCGTGGGCACGCCGTCGATACGTCGCCTCGGCCTGGGCCATCCTGCTGGCGCATTCCAGGGCCTGTCGGGCAATGCTGTGTGTGAGGCTGATCTGCATGTTCAGCACGATCCGCTGGATTTCCATCGCATACAGATCGTCGATCAGCGAAGCCGGTGTCGCGGGGCGCTCAAGCAATGACGCCCACAGCGCCACGCCCATCGAGGAACGGTCAAGGTTGCGCCAGCGCAGAAAGGTCGTTCCTGCGCCAGTGGTCTGCTGGGCCAGTTGCACGTCGAGCAGGTTGAAGGGATAGGCGCGTGCCCGCGTCAGCACGCGTCGCTGTGCCAGCGTGATCAAGTCGTCGCGAAGCGTAATGCATTGACTGGCCCAGGCTTCCAGACTCCCCTTACCTTTAAAAGGCTGTAAAAGGCCTTTTAGGTAGCCTGCGTGTCCCAGACGCTGGAAGTCCGTCTGTTCCAGCGGCACGAAACGCACCGGTTGTCCGGTTGAAGACGGTGCCGTCATGCTTTGCCACCTTCGCCGTCTGTGTCGGGGATATCGATTGCGCCAGCAGTGGAATCCGAAGCCAATTTGTCAGCGCCCGACGTGTCTGCGCGGCTTGCACTCCGCGTGATCGGTGGCGCAAAGCGGGAGCGGCGCGTGCCTTCGAGCACGTCCTGCGGCAGCTCACCGAACTTCTCCATTGCGGCCCGCGCCGCCGCGTTCTTCGCGGCGAAGTCATCGCGTGTCGTGCCGGAGTAGCGGTACTGCTGCGCCAGGGAAAACAGGCTGCGCAATGCATGCGCGCCGTCATTGAGCCAGCGCTCCAGCGTGCTGCGGTCGATCAGCGCCGTGTGGTGCGCCAGGATCAGCTTGCGCGCGAGGTCGTCGTAGTCCGCCAGCAGGTACACCGCCATGAAGCCGAGCTGCGCGTTGACGAACAGCGGCAGCTTCACCGGCTGCACGTTCATGTTCTCGCCCAGGGACAGCGCGGGTGGCACGTCGGCCAGCGCCTGATCCACCTGTTCGCGCAACGCCTGCAGACTGGTCTTGGTTTGCGTGAGTTTGTCTTCGATGCGCAGCATCCACCAGTCCGAGTAGGGATCATCCTGCTCGGCGCCGCGCTTCATCTTGTTCATCACGCTGATATAGCCATTGAGGCCGATAATGCCCGGGCGCCCTTCGGCGGGGGCTCGCCCATGCCAGATGCGTGACGCGTGGTGCGTATGCAGTGTCAGCGACATTGCGCTGCGAAGCGATCCGAGATTCAGTTGCAGGGGTTCGTTGGCCATGATGACGACTCGCGCAGAAAGGATGAGTCGCCAGCATCGGCATCGACAGGAAGGCTGTCAGTCAACAAACCGCAATCGACGTGCGACCGGTTTATTCATGGGGAAGGTTGTCTGTTCCGGCTATCCCCTGGGGATAGGTCGTCCGCAACCGAGAATTGATTCCGGCGGGTAGATCAGGACAATGGCTCCGGGTTGTCGCAGGTTTGGGGCTATGGCACGCAAGAACGAGGGGAAGCGATGAAACATGGAAAGGTCGTTCGCCTGCTGGTGAACGAGGAAAGTGGTCACGGCGATGCGATCGAAAGTTTGCTGAAGCAGGCAGATCGCCTGGAGTGCGTGGTGGCATTTGCGAAGATGTCGGCCCTGAATGGCTTTCTCAAGCCGTTGCGCAGAGCGCTTGAGCGCGGGATGGAAGCGCGGTTTGCAATCGGTCTGGACTTCTATCTGACCGAGCCTGTTGTGCTCAGGAAGCTCCTGACGCTAACCGAGAAGCACCAGCTCACGCTGTACCTCAGCAATTCCAGCGACACTTTCCATCCCAAGGTTTACGCCTTCCAGCACGGCAAGGGGTGCTCGGTGATCGTCGGCTCAGCAAACTTTACCCATGGGGGCCTCTACGGGAACTACGAGGCCTCAGCCGTGATCGAGGATGAGAAGGGATCGCTGATGGCCTCGGTCGCTAGGTACTTCGATACGCTGATTGCCGATGAAGTCCTGGTGTCGGCGACCAAGGCTCGCATCGACGCGTATGAACGGGAATACGTTATCCACGACATCTGCCGGAAAGTGGCCAAGAGGCGTGCACAGAAGGCGAGCCGCGCCGAGGGGCTGAGCTTCACAACGCTGACCGGCATCCTGGAGCTGATGAAGAGCGACGATTCAGAACTTGGTTTCAATGCGCAGAGGGACATACGACTGAACAACCTGGGCCAAGCAAAGCGGATGCTGGAGGATTGGGGCAACGAGCGCAACAACACGCGTCGCGGATTTCTGGCTCGCTTCGAGTCGTTGATCACCCTGTTCCATTCTGGCGGGTTGCACCGTGGCAAAAACCAGATTGCGGAGTACCCTGGCCCATTCGTCGCGGCGGTGGCAGACATTGTTGGCAGGCGCAACCTGCCGCCCGGTGAAGCCTTCGCTGTCCTTCACAAACATTTCGTGGGCATCCCCCGAGCTGGCATCAACCTCCTGACCGAAATATTGCATGCACTGGACAACAAGCGATACGCCGTGATGAACCAGAACGCTGTGTCAGGACTGGCACTCGCTGGGTTCATGAAGTACCCAGCCCGTCCAAACAAACAGAACGTCGGAGCCGATGACTACGCGCGGTACTGCCAGCATGCCGACGCCGTGAGGCAAGAGCTGGGCCTCGCGAACTTCACCGAGCTGGATGCGCTGTTCAACTATGCGTATTGGAGCGAGCCCACCGAAGACGAGACAGCGGATTGACGTGATCACTTACGGAAGGCCGTCTGTTCCAGCTATCCCCTGGGGATAGCTCACTCTGTCAGGGACCGCGTAGCGTCGACCGCAGCTTCGCAAGATAGGCGCGAGCCACTTCCTTGTCCGTTTCACTGGGCACAGGCGGTGGCGATACTGGCGAGGCCGGTCGCGCTGGCGTTGTCGGAATGGATGGAGGCGACCTCGATGCCGATCCGCTGTCGCCAGCCCATGCCTTGAATTCCCCACGAATTGCTTTTTGGATGATCCCAAACAGATAGCCGGCGGGATTGCGCACGGTGCTGCTGCGGCAACGGACATCCCATTCGTCGAGCACCGCCTGCCGCAGGGGCTCGTCCACTTGCTGCAAGGCCACAAGCGCGCCGCTTTGCTGCTCGTCTTTTAGTCGCAGCATGCGTTCGGGCAGACGCAGGTTCTGCATTGCCTTTGTGCGCAGTACTGTACGTACTTGATTGATACGATCCATACGTACAGTACGGTCCTCGTTCGGATTCCGAAGAGAGTCCTCTGACGCGGGTTCTGGCCCTGCTTCGGATTCCGAAGACGGGCGTTCGGTGTTCCGAAGTAGGCTATCTTGACCTACTTCGGATTCCTGTTCTGCCGTGTCTTGTGGATAACTTTCGTCTACCCAGCCACTCCGTGACATGCGTTGCGCCAGCACCTGCAATCTCGTGGGCAACATGCGGCCGCTGAGCATCGGGTCTTCGGCGACCTCTTTGAGCGTGTTCATGCCGACGATCTGCACCGCCTTTGCCGCATGGGTCAGCGCCTGGCTAACCAGACCCAGGTAGTCGGGGTCAAGCTGCATTGCTTCAAAGGGCGTCAAGGGTTCGTCGTGCAGTACATAGAGATTGCCAAGGATGCGCCCGGTCTTTGGGTCACGGCGCCGGCGCACCAGGCTTAGCCAGCGTGTCAGTCGCAGCAGCGTCAAGGCGCGTGCCACAGTCTCATGCGAGGCCTGCGCCACGCAGGGCATCGAGGCGAGGTACGGCCTGAGTTGGTCGTAGGTCGGGAAAGCCGTCACGCCGTCGTTCTGGAGCTGCAGGCGGAAAACCTGCCAAGCATTGCGCTCCAGCGGTGTCAGGCGCCGGTCGAGAAACAATGCGCGTGGCACGCTCTCGTGGCGGTTGCCGCTGTACAGGTAGCCATCGCTGGTCGACGCAGGGGGTGCCGCTGCGGCCGGCTGTGCTGGGGGGGGCAGTTCCCGAAGCGCGTCGTCGAACAGCGCCGATAGCGCAATGGGGCCATCGCGCCGGTTTGCGCCGCCCGTCGCCATGGCCCTACACCAGCCCCTGGTCAACCCAGTTGCGTATTGCCGCCCAGATCACCGACATCGGCAAGTTTAAGGTCTCGGCCAGATCCATGGTCAATGTGAGCATCGCCATCTCGTCGTCCAGCGCGATGCCGCGCTGTGTAACGCTGGCCTTCCACTGCGTCCAGAGCGCCGTGTCCTGCGTTTCGTCTAGCACCGGATGCCGGCCTTTGCGCTTGGGCAGACCGAGGATGTCACGGCGCAAGGCAACTTCCTGATGCGTCAGGCCGTAAAAGCGGCTGACCATCTCTGTGCTGGCACCCAGCCGCAGCATACGGTCGACCGTGGCGATCTCGCGTTCCACATCATGCACCTGGCTCAGCAACCGCTTGAGCACTTCACGGTTAATGGACACCGAGCACCACGAGACCGTGGCATTGACCAGCATGCTCACGAGTTCGGGGTGTTTCAGGGCGTCCAATTCTTCCTCGCCGAAGCCCATCGCCTTGCAACGTCGCAATTGTCCGTTGCGCAGGTCGTGCAGCGCCTGCGCGATCACAGCCTGGTTGAGAGGGTGCGGGACGGACATGGCGGCCTCAGGCGCTGCGGCCGGGTGTGCTGGAGGCCGTGCCGGTCTCCAGATCCAAAAGCCGCCGCGCTAGGCGCAGCAGCCGGAACAGCTTCACCAGGCCGGCATCGCTCAAGCGTGGAGATGCGCCTCCGCCATACAGCAAGGGTGCTAGGTCGTCGGCCAGTCGCGCATGATCGAAGCCGGCCGCTGGCTGCGAGGCGGCGCACAGTGCATGCAGCAAGGTCAGCATCGCACGCGCGAACGGTGGCAATGCGCGAGCGGCCGACGGCGACCCGCACACGAAGCCAATGCAGCCTTCGCTGGACTCGACCAGCTCGGCCACGTCAGCTTCCTCGGCGATCTCGCGCGCGAACTGTGCGATGTGCACCCGCAGCCGATCCGGCACGTCCAGACCGGGCTCGATGTACCAGACGTCGGTGATGGGGTAGAGCCCGCCCGCCTGCACCGGGATGGCGCGCAGCGCGTCGGCCTCAAAGTTGGGCAGCGCGTCACCCATCTGGTCGGCCACCATGCGCTGGATGGACTGCAGACGGTCGGTGGTCGGCGCTGGCGACACGATGTGGCCGTGCAGGCGTTCCTCGCGCTGCTCGTCATCTGGTTGCGTGCGCTCGGTACTGCCGGCCGGGCCCGCCTGGTCAGTGCCTGCCGGCGCGGAAGCGCCATGCGGCGAAGGCGGCGAAGGCGGTGACGGGGGTGACGGAATTTGCGGTGGTAGGGACACGGGCGTGGCCGGTGCCGCAGCTCCGACCGCCTGCGGCGCAGTGGGGTCGCTGGTCAGCGCGCGCTGCCGACTCTCACTGTCATCGATCTCCAGGCTCAGCGTGTCATAGTCGGCTCCCAGCAGCTCGGCCATTTGGCCGACCAGCTCGTCTTGCACCCGCTGGGGCGAGAAGTTGTCGGGCTGGGTGTCGAACTGCGCGAGCACGTCCTGGAACAGCGTGGAGAAATCCACCGAAAGGTTGCGGGCCAGCGCACGCCGCTCCCAGGTGCGTTCGCAGGCCTTGCGCAGCACCGCGAGCCTTTCGACCTGATGCCGACCAAGCCCGCCGTACAAGAGGTTTGGGATTGCCGGCAGCAAATGGTGCACAGCGTCCTGCATACGGCTGACGTGCGATTGTGGCAGTGGGAAGCCATCGGCCTTGAGCCGTCGCGCAAGCTCGCTTTGCGACACCCCCTGGCCGCTTTCCTGCTCGTAGAACTCGCGCGCCTTCTCGACGCCCAAAGCGCGCTCGATAAAGCTCAGCCCGCCGCGCAGCTCGTTTTCGGCCAGGTGCCCGGTCAGCATCACCACTTCGCCGCGCTGCGGCCACAGGCGGAACAGGCAAGGGATGCGGAAGAACTGTTCGTCCTTGGTCTCGCTCCACAGCTCGCGCAGGATCGCCAAACGCGTGTTACCACCATTGCGGATGATGTAGTGCGGGTCGCCGGGACGGCGCGTGATCGCAGGCGGCGCATCCAACCCGCGCTCGCGGATCGAGGCCTTGATGTCTTCGTAAGCCGGGTTGCGCGTCACGCGCGGGTCGTGGTCATAGGGACGCAACTGGTCCAGCGTCACAACCATTGGCGTGTCGGCGATGGGATCGGTCAAGGCCGCGGCAGATGGGCTGCTGCGCTCGAAGCCGGAGGCCAGCAGTTTGGCGGCCATGTCCTGCGGAGTCAGGTCAGCCATGACCATTCTCCGGCGGCGCCGCGATTTTTCCAGCCGCCTGCGCTTGTCGGTCTGCACGGCGAAGCTGCGCACGGGCGTTGCGCCCCGCGCGGTGGTCGCTCGCCGTCGAACTGGTATAGATCGGCGCGCAACCCTGCTTCGTAAACAGCAGGTGTCCACCACGCGTGCGCACTACCTTCCAACCCTCGCCCAGGGCGAATTTGATCAACGCTCGCAGTCGCTTGTGACCGCGGGCCAGTTCATGCGCATTGGCCATGGCCTGTTCCTCCCGCGTTGCTTCGGCCGGTGACGAGCGCGAAGCGCTCTTGCCAAGCCGGGAACAGCTCACCGGCCAGCTCGCGCATGGTCTCCAGCGCCGCAGGTGCCGAACGACCCGCCGGCTGGCGGTACTCCACCCGATGCACCGGCAGGCCTCGCGTAGCTGCTCGCGGATAGGCTTCGATTGCTGGCACGTCGGTGTCCAGCACGCGCACGCCGGGCTGGCCCTGGAACACCTGTCGCAGCGCCTGCTGGATCAGCCGCGCGTTCGACGACACCGGATGCACCCGGTTGATAAGCAAGTGCAGCGGCGGGGGTTCAATGCCGAGGTGTCGGTACGGTGCGATGTCCTCGATCAGTTGCAGCGTGCCGCGGCGCAGCTCGCGTGCCGCGAGGATTTCCGGCGTCACTGGCGACAGGGCCAGGTCGGAGGCAAGCACCGCCATCTCCAGCAACACGCTGCGCGCGCCCTGCGTGTCAATCAAAAGCAGGTCGTAGTGCGGCGCGAGCGTCGGCAGCAGGTGGCGTAATCGCAGCCGGCCGTCTGGTGCATGCAGCAGCAGCGTGTTCAGCTCGCCACGGTCGTCGTTCGAGAGCACCAGGTCCAGCCGCTTGATCGTGGTGTGCGACACCAGTTGCTCGGCGCGCTGCTCGTTGTAGGCCAGCATCTCGTAGATGCCGGCCGGCGCGCGTTCGTCCAGCGTGAAATAGCTCGATAGCGTGGGCTGCACGTCCAGGTCCAGCAGTAACACCCGCAAGCCCGCGTCAGCTACGAAACCACCCAGGTTCGCCGCTGTGGTCGTTTTGCCGACGCCACCTTTCGTGGAAATGATGGATACAACTTGCATTAGGCTCTCCTCGTGTTTGGGGAATCTGTGGGAGAGCTGGTCATGCCCGGTTCTTGAGGCGTTCGCTGATCCAATGGTCGACCTCGGTCGAATCCCAGCCGACCGCGCGCACCCCAAGGCGTAGCGCCTGTGGGAATTGACCTTTCTTCATCAGGCTGTAGATGTGGGCGCGCTTGAAACCAGACTTGGCTTCGACTTCGTCGAGCCGCAAGATGCGGCGCTCGCCCGGCGGCAGTGCAGGCGTCTGCGACATGGTGGTCACTCCTTAACGCTCAGTGGCGTTCGTTGGCGTGACCCTCATTAAATAGACTTGATTGGCAGAAGCCATTGCAAATGCAGTTTCCGGGACTGCACATACAAGCTTGCAGAACGCGGCACGGCTGAAACCGCAATTTGTGGCGTAGTCGATCGACACCCGACAAGCCTATGAGGCTGAGCTGCGCACTTTTCGACGCGCTTGGGCGAACTTGCCGTTCAACGTGCGTTCGGTGATCCCCATGACGCCACCGTGATGCGCGACGAGGGCGGAGACGATAGCCTCCTGCGTTCTGAAGCTTGAGTAGGACGTGCCTGCCGGAGACTGGCCTAACATCAGATCGAGCATGGCGCCGATGACGTGCAGGTAGGTGGCTTCCGCTCGATCCGTGATCGAACATTCGTTGCATGCCGGCGTCGCTTCGATCTGTTTCGACAGCAGTTGGTGCTGATCCTGCAGCGCTTGGAACTGATGCCGGCATCGCGCCAGCTCGACCTTCAACGCCTGCCGCTCCACCAGCATCGCTTGTCCGGCTTCCAAGGTGATAATGGGATGTACGATGCGCTCGCAGTGGCTGAAGAGAAAGGCTGGTCGTTCCTCAGGGTAGTGATCCCGTATCCATCGCTTGAGGTCCAGATGCCTGATGGTGAGATCAGGAGAATCCCAGAGGGTCGTGTCATTCTGCGTAATGCCATCGCGACCGAATGGAAGCTCACCGTTGAAGATGGCGTCATAGATGCGCTCGGTGCATAGACGCAGCCCAGCCCATCCCGGAAGATCGAGCGTCATGGGCAGGTGCCTCGGAGACGGAATCCCTCGCAATATGTCTTGCTTGTGCTTCAGCAGGCCTGCCCAGCGTATGGCCGCTTCAATCGGTCGATAGTAGACCTTGGATACAGGTGGACTGTTATGCATGCATCCATCTCCCTACAAGGAATCTCTACATCAAAAGCTCCTCAAGACCTGAGCGCCCCGGGCGAAATCAAAACAGTGAATGAGTAAACGCCCTTGTTCATTCATGCGCACTGAGCGATGCCTCGGCCTGATCGTCGCGGGCCGCCTATGCAAAAAGCTAGATACCTAAGCTGATCGGCCCTTGACCGCAAGGGTGGTGTTGGCGGATTCTGGCAACAGCAACCTCGATGCATGCCATGTGCGTACTTGCGACAGCGTTGTTGCCTAGCCGGAATTCAGCAAGACCCGCTTTGCATAAGCTGTTCTATATGGGGTCTATTCGTGTGCTCGCTGCAAGTCCGCTGATCGCCGCCATGCAGCATGGTCGAGTACGTTCGAGTGGTCCGGGCGCGCACTTAGACCCGTGGGAAATGCTGTCAGTCTGAAATAGACACAAGCGCCTTGGGGGCGACGGCGATTACAGCGCATCCCAAAGCAAGGGGGCGGCTACGGCGGGATTGATCCCCAGTTGGGCAAGCAGCACACGTTTCTCAGGCCATTCTTCGCGGAAACGGCATGCGACTAGCCACTTCGCTTCAGCCACGCTGCGCTGTTCGATCAGCGCAGTGAAGTAGGCCGCATCGACAGTGGACAACGAATGCCCCAATACGATCACCTGTTCGACGCTGGTGAGGGCGTCGAAGAATTCCCGGTGCTGAGTAATAAGTTCGGTGGAACGTTTGAACGTGGCGGAGAAGTAGTCGTCGATGATGTCGTTGGCCTCCATCAAACGCGTATCGATCTCTTCGATGTCGGGGCGGTCATTCAACGACCTACGGGTCTGCGGGTGCCACGCGTGGCCAAGCACAAGCTCGTCGCCCGCCCGAGCGGCGCAACCGTGGATGAACAGAATTCGATCGGAGTGGACACCATACAGAGTGCTTAGCGTGCTGGTGTAGTTGAAGCTGAAGAACAGCGCACCCGCGTCCAGCGCGGCAATCCGCTTGCTGGTCGTCGCCGGGCTTGGAATCGGCAGCTTCCGAATCCACTCGGCGAACCGCATTCGCATGCCGCTGGATAGGCGCTCAACGACGTTTTGTACCTCGTACTGGAAATCGTGATGTCCCGCGTCGCTCCAGTCCTCCGCCCCGTAGGAGCCCATGAAGTGTCCCAGGTTGTCGATGAGGGCATCTACGTCCATGTTGGCCAAGGCCAGCTCCAGGTCACTCCAGTCCTCCTTCGTGGGAAGGTACTCCTCGATTTCGCGGTAAATGTCGCGGTCGATGGCTTGGACGTACTGTTTGAACTGGGCCAGGCTTGATGGGATGCCGTGCCACAGATCAAAGCCATTGCCAACCACATAGAGCGTGCGGGATTTCATGGGCCTTTCCTCCGATTCGGGCGCGCAGCCCCCGCAGAAAGAGGGTGCTTTCAAGGTTATTTAGGATATGCTAACATTAAATAACCTTGATAACCTCAAAAGGAGCGCATCCATGAGCGTCGTTTCAGACCATCCGGGGGTCTCGACTTTGGTTGGCACCCCGAAAGAGGTGCAGGCTCGCCTTGGGAAGTCGCATGCTGACCGCGTGCTCGTGGTCGCGTTCGACCGCATCAAACCGAACGTCTTCCAGGCCCTGGCGGAGAACTTCACCAATGTGGCGTCCTCCATGTTCGAGGTATTGCTGGAGCGCCAAGACCGGGAGTCGCTCGAGCGACTAGCCGAGGTTCTGGTGCCTCGAACACCGCCGTCTCCCCGTCTGCTCAAGGAGGCCACCATGCTCGTGCGGGCACGCAAGGCTGTGCTGGAAAGCGGGGACTGGTTGACCGCGGCCGACATTGCGCAACTGGCAGGACTGAGCACCCGCAATCCCAGTGCCCAGCCCAACAAATGGAAGAAGCAGGGGCTGATCTTCGCCATCAACCATGGCGGCGTCGACTATTTCCCGGGCTACGGTCTGGACCGTGATACTGGTTTCCGGCCAGTGAAAGCTCTCGCCAAGATCATCGAGACCTTTGGTGGACACAAGGATGGGTGGGGCATGGCCTACTGGTTCCGCTCGGACAATAGTTTCCTGGGCGGCAAGCGGCCCCAGGATCAGCTGGCGTCTGGACCTGAGCAGGTGATCGAAGCGGCGATAGACGAGGTTCAGGAGATTGCCCATGGCTAGGCGAAGCGCCAAGCCGGCGGGCGGCACCGCTCCACTACCGCCCGCCGACGAAGCGTCTTCCAGTACGCCGGCTCCCCCGGACAAGCTCCATGCCACGCTTACGTCGCTCGCAAAGGGTGAGGTACTGCATCGTGTGCATCAGAGCAAATATCAGGCTGACCAGTTCAACCCGGGCGTACTCGGCAATGCGCGTTTCAGCCCGATCCAGAATGAACACGGAAAGCCTATCCCCACGCTGTACGGCGGCACAACGATGGCGTGCGCCTTGATGGAGACGATCTTTCACGACGTCCCGCATACCGCCGGTTTCAAGAGCTTCGACAAGGACAAGCTGGTTGAACAGGTGCATTCCACTCTTCAGGTCGAGCAAGCGCTTCAGCTCGTCGATCTGGCAAGCGTGCCGCTGCGCAAGCTGGGCGTAACGCGCAAGCAACTCATCGACACTGAGAAGAACCAGTACCCGGCCACCCGCAAGTGGGCGGAGGCGATCCACCGTCAATGCCCGCAAGCCCAAGGGCTGTCCTGGGTCTCACGGCAGGACGACTCGGCGCGCGCTGTCGTTCTTTTTGGTGACCGCATCCCCGCCAGCGCCCTTCGACCGAACGGCAATTCACGCAGCCTTCAGGACGATGGGGACACTTACGATGCGGTGCTCGATCTGGCTGATCGCATTGGCGTCAACATCGTGCCGGGAAAGTGCTGAATGGAGTGCTTCCGGATTGACGAGAGCGGCTATACGGGATTCGATCTTCTCAACCCCGAGCAGCATTTCCAGGGGGCGACGGCCGTGGCCATCAGCGACGAGGACGCTGTGCGTTTGATCAAGGAGCACTTTCCGAAGCTGCAAGCCTCCGAACTCAAGTATCGCTCACTGTCTCGCCGCACTGGAAACCATCCCCGCTTGTTGGGCCTGCAGCGGGACATCCTGACCCACTACAAGTGCGTTACCTACGTCTGCGACAAGCGTTTCCTACTGTTGCTGATGTTCCTGGACTATGCGGTTGAGCCGTTCTACTACGAGCGGGGACTGAACTTCTACGAGGACGGGCAGAACTATTCGCTGGCGTCGCTGCTGTACACCGTTGGCCCCACCCTGCTGGGCAAAGAGGCCTTCGATGGTGTGCAGGCTGCATTCCAGCACGCCGTCAAGGAAAAGACGCCGGCGGCTCTTGGCGAGCTGGTCACTGCGGCGCGCATGACGAGATGGCAAGAACTACCGGAGGCGCTGGGGCCTTTGGCGCAGTATGCGGCGCCAGAGTGTCTGGAGGCGATCGCGACGCCCGGTGTCAGCACCGACGCCGCATTCGTGGTGCTGCAGTCGCTGGTCAGCCGCATGGAAGAGATGGCTGCAGGACCGTATCGTGTCGAGCACGACCAGTCCAAGAACCTGCTTACCTACCACGAGCTGCTACAGCGCTACATCAAACACGATCAGGACGTCGAGTTCCACCAGTCCGAGATTGCGCGCATCAAGTTCCCGCTCAAACTTGCGTCGGTAATCCAGGTCGACTCAAAAACCAGTCCCGCGGTGCAACTGGCAGACGTGATGATCGGCGCGGCCATCGAAGCGACAAATACCTTGACGGGGCAGCGCACGGGCGGACTTGATCCAGAGGCCGTGATGTCGCTGTATGCGGACCATCAGATCATCCACCTGCTGCCGTCGATCGATTTCGACGCGCAGAAGCGCTTCAGGCAAGGCTCCCAGGCTGCGGAGGTGATCGATTACTTTGCCAGAGAATTCGGCGGATAATATGCCTCGGCGAAGAAACCAATGCCTTGTCCCTACGGGCACAGTCGAACATCGTGGGCGAGCCCTGGTGGCTGTGGGTGGACGTCAGAAGCCCTTGGTAGACCACTTAACTTGCCGGGCGCAGGTGAGCGGTACATAATGTGGTCTTGCCCCATGGGGCGAACAGTAAGAATCAGTTTTCAAACAATGGGTTGGGTGCGGTGTTCTGTTCCCATCGCCCGCTCCACATCGGATTCCGGCAGATCGTTGATCTGCAAGCAAAAAAGCCAACCTGAGAGGGTTGGCTTTTTTGTTGTCTGGTCGATATCTGGTCGGAGGTGGGTAGAGTGCGGTCTAGAGCCATCAAGCGCTTTCCAAGAGGCAGTTCAACGGCCGAACCGGACGCTCCTAAGCTTCGGCTTTGCGATCCACGTAGTGGATCAGCAGAAGTTCTACCCGCGCTACGACAGCATTACGCTGAAAACTGCCGTAGCTTGTTGTTGCCGGCCGAAAACTGACCATCTATCGGGGTGAATTCCGGCTGAAATTTGACCAG
>APMI01065385.1_pt1 | contig 14103 bp, 10 predicted proteins | sample 667938 | NCBI WGS metagenome assembly APMI01 (sample SAMN01084076, study PRJNA167559) | wastewater metagenome | biome: Wastewater | place: Denmark: Ejby Moelle, Odense | collected 2011-11-28 | reverse complement strand
ACGGGGCTTTTTATATTTTAGTATTGGCTATAGTCGCGCCAGCTTTCATCATAATATTTCCGCAGGGTTTTATCCAGTTCACGAGCAGCCGCTATATATTCTATTTCATATTTTTTTGAGCTGTAAGAATACAGCTTGTTGCCCGGATCGGCTGAAGGGAAAACACGGTATGGGAAAGGACTTGCCTTTTGTTCATAATCCGGCCCCATCACCACCAGCCCTTGCCTTGTTTCCACCATGCTGCCCTCCTGCTGCGCAAAGCCATAGAATACGACGAGGAAGTTGGCCTCAGTTTTAGACAGTTCACTTTCATTTACCGGCGTGTTGTCCGCATCAAATAATATCTTGTTTGTCTTGCCTTCTTGTATCAGTGCTGCATTGGTGTCATAAAAAAAGTAAACCCTGCAGTAATGAAAGTTATACTTAAAATCCTTGATCATAGCTTTCGCTGCCAACTCTGCCTCAACTCTTACCTCTGTTGCCTTCCTTGCCTGTCGGGCCTTAAGATAATGCTGCGCCATTCTTTGAAAAGTAGGAAGCTGTACAAGCATCACTTTGGGCGCGGGTTCGTATTGTTTCATATGCCTGCGCCGGAACAGTTGGCCCTGCGCTGAAAAAGAAATGCCTGCTGCCAGCATAAGCAGTAGTGCGATAGTGGTTTTGTTGACTTGCATTTTTTTTATTTGTTTAGCCTACCTGAAAAAATCTTTAAAATCTTCGAACATCTTAGCTGCCAGGGGATAGTATTCAATACTATATTTTTTGGAGCTGTAGTAATATCCGTCGCCGGTTCCGTGCAGGTGATAATACCCACGATTATTGTAATAATAGAATAAGGCGGGCTTGTTCAATTGAATGTAGTTGTAGTCGGTCACTACAAGGCCGGCGCCGTACATGGTGCGGCTGGCCATCTCGCCATCTTTTCCTGTTTTTTCGCGCTCAGGTATACCGAAATAAACGATAAAATAATCCTTGCTATTTCCTTTCACCACGGGGTTTGCTGCTGCCTGCATATTGCCATCCAGCAGTATGCCCTCAAATTTCCCAGCTTTGACCATATCTATGTTGGTATCAACGAAAAAATAGTAAGGGCAAAATTTGAAATGGTCTTTAAAGTCTTTGATCATAGCATTATTCACACCTTGCACATCCTTTCTTACCTGTTCAGCCTCAGCATGGCTGCCGGCCTTCTCAAAATAATCTATCTTTCTTTTTTCCGAGCGCAACTGTACCAATAAGGCTTTGGGTAAATAGACCGCAGGATCTCGTTGCCACCTTTTCGATGACTGCGCGGTTGCAACACCGGCAGCAAGGATAAGGATTAAGATACCGATCAATTTCAGCGCTTTCATGTTCATCATTATTTACATCCTTAATTTACATAAAAATCCCTTCCCGCTAAGGAAGGGATTTGTTAATGTCTGTATATTCTATCGTTGTGCCTGCAAGTTCAGGCCCGATGCCATCTTCTGCTCCAACCCTTTCACTTTCATATCCATTTCTTTGGCTGTGGTTGAGTCACCGGCCTGGCCTGCCAACTGACCTATGGAATGTATCATGCCGAGGTCTTTCTGTGCATCCTGTGTCAATGCCTCCCTTCCTTCATCATTCAGGCTCAATATCCAGTTAATGTCGCCCTCAAGGTTCTTCACCAGTTCGTGCGATACCTTGCGTCCGCCGGGTATACCCTTCTCGCCTACCTGGTAATAGGTCATTGCGTAGAAATAGCCCGAGGCGTCAAAACCTTCGAGTGTGTATGGGTTATATGGATATGCCGCCTGGCTCAGGCTCTTGTCTACTTTATCCAGCACTTTTATCGCATCATCTTTCCTGCCAGATGCATTCAGCTCATCGGCCAAACGTAATGAAGCATTGATACGGTATGCCTGGAACATCAATCGGTTCTTCTCGTCGAAGTACACATCGCTGCGGTCAGAGTTGCCCCACTGGTACACGTTCATGAACAGGTTAAAGCTCTTGTCAACATCCACAAAACCTTTTTCGCCACCCCTGTTCTGTTTTATAACGTCTGTATACTTGTAAGGCATCAGGCGGTAAACCACACCCTCCAGTTTCAGGTACTCATCAAGGCCTGCGTAGTTATCGCCGGGCAGACCGCCACCAAAGTAGATAGGCCTTTTCCAGCCATCGCTGGCCATGGCGGCAATGATGTTCATCACTGCGATATCATCCTTATAAGCCGCATTTTTCGGGAAGGTGAATTTCACTTCATTTGTGATGCGGGCCGTATCGGCTGCACTCACCAGGCCATCCCTCACCAATTGGTCTTTGCTTGGCGTGGTCAGGAAGAAATTCTTGGTAGGCATGTAGTTGTCATAGCCGCCGTTCTGTGTCTGCAGCTTGTTGCCATCGTCATTGCTTATGATGAACTTGCAGATATCGCCCAGGTTAATATATTTGTCCTGCGGTATGTTCGGGTTGGCATAATGGAACACATAGTTATGGTTGTCGCCCTGGTAGTCAGGTTTCTTCCATATCATAGGCAATGCATCCGCCTTATTTATCTTGTAGTTCAGCTGGTCTATATACCAGTCTATACCCAGCAGGCTCATGTTAATGATACGCACATCAGGCCTTACACCTTCTACTTCCTGTGCATACCATACCGGGTAGGTATCATTATCACCAAAGGTGAACAGCACCGCGTTAGGCGCGCATGAGTTCAGTACGTTGATAGCTGTAGTACGCGCCAGGTATTTCTTCGAGCGATCGTGGTCATTCCATTCTTCCTTAGCCATCAGGCAGGGTACGGCCACAAGACATAACACCACGGCGAGTATTGATCCGCCATTGCCTTTCACCACTTTTTGCAGCCACTGGTTTACCATCAGTATACCAAGGCCTATCCAAATAGCAAAGGCATAGGTGCTGCCTGCAAAGGCATAGTCTCGCTCACGCGGTTGCAATGGCGGCATGTTCAGGTAAATGCCTATCGCAATACCCGTGAAGAAGAAAAGCATAAAGGTTACGATACCATCTTTCTTGTCTTTGTTGAACTGGTATACAAGTCCCAGCAAACCAAGTATCAGCGGCAGGAAATACAGTTCATTGCGCGCCGGGTTGTTCTTCACGCCGTCCCCCGCCAGGTCCAGGTCACCCACGCGCATTTTGTCCAGGAATTTTATACCCGATATCCAGTTACCGTTACGTGGATCGCCTTGTCCTTCTACGTCATTTTCACGCCCGGCGTAGTTCCACATTACGTAGCGCCACCACATCCAGCCCATCTGGTAGCCGAAGAAGTACTTCATGTTATCTGCAGAGCTCGGACGGTCATCCGGGCCAAGGCCTAAATAATTACGGTAGAAACGTACATGCCCCTGGTCGTTATTGTCATATATACGCGGGAAGAAACGCATCTTATCGGGCTCAAACTTATAGTCAAGTTTTTTACCGGTTTGCTCATAATAGTCCTTACCATTCTTCGTTGTCTTGCTGTATGTATATCCTTTGGTCTCTACATCTACCATCTTCGCATCAAAGTCCTGCCCGTACAGCAATGGCTGTGCACCATATTGCTCACGTTGCACGTAGGATACCAGGCTGAGCACGTTATCGGGGTTGGTCATATCGATGGCCACATCGGCACGCGAGCGTATCATGGGAGCCAGGTAACTGGAGAAACCAATAACGATGAACATGATACACAGTACACCCGTGTGAAGCAGGTACCATCCCTTTTTCTTTGCGAACATCAGCAGCCAGATAAGCGCGCCTACTACCAGTAAAATGGCTACCAGGGCGCCTACGTCAAAGGGCATACCAAATGAGTTAACGAACAGCAGGTCGAATTTGGAAGCGAATATCGGCAGGTATTGTATCACGCCGAACTGTACAAAAGCAAGCAGTATAACACCTGCCAGGAAGGCAATTACAGTACCCATGCGGGTAGCATCGTAGCGCTTAAAGTAGTATACCATAGCTATGGCCGGTATGGTAAGCAAGTTCAGCAGATGGACGCCTACGGAAAGGCCTATCATGTAGGAAATGAATATCAGCCACCTGTCAGCATATTTATTATTGGCGATATTTTCCCATTTCAGGATGGCCCAGAATACCAGTGCGGTAAAGAAAGATGAGGTAGCGTATACTTCCGCTTCCACAGCCGAGAACCAGAAAGTATCAGAGAAGGTATAAGCGAGGCCGCCCACAAGGCCGGCACCCATTATCAGTATCAATTGGTTCTGGCTTGGTTCACCGTCGCCGGGAGCCACCAGTTTTTTGGCCAGGTGCGTTATGGTCCAGAACAGGAACAGGATCGTTCCGCCGCTCATCAGTGCTGATAATGAATTGATCATCACAGCAGCGTTCGTTGACGGTCCACCACTTGCACCACCGGCAAATATGCCAAAAATGCGCTGCAGCATCATGAAGAATGGCGCCCCGGGCGAGTGGCCTACTTCCAGTTTATAGGCACAGGAAAGAAATTCACCACAATCCCAAAAGCTAACCGTGGGTTCCATGGTCTTTAAATAAACGATAGACGCAATAGCGCCGGTAATCCAACCCACAAGGTTGTTCACTTTCCGGTAATTCATGTAGCTGTATTTATTATTGACAGGCAACAAAAATAGAAAATTACGCTTATGCGCCTAGCACTAATACAGGAATTAACAAATTTCTTTGTTCTGTATGTCAAAACCCACTGTTTTCGCGCATTTCGATGGGAAACTGCCCCTCTACCCTGGAGATGCCGGGAGAGGTCTCTTTTAAACTATAAGATTATTCAGATTTTTCAGCTTATCCGGCTGCAGCACCTGCGCCAGTTGTATATCGGGTATGTCCCGCAAGCTCTGGGCTATATTCCCTGCATCGGTCTCGGGGTCGTTGCTCTGTATCATCCACAGGTAATCCAGTTGTTTCACCTCCGGCAGCAGCACTTCTTTGTCGGTCTTCAGCTTATAAATGGTATATATACAACTGCTCGATGGCTCGGCGTACTGGTATATGGGAAAGTAATGTCCTCCATTTTCGCCGCCCGGTATGCAGATGTCCATGTCCGGCTCGCGTACCAGGTCTATGTCGAAGTGCTGGTTAAGCACCCAGCAAAAGCGGTAAGCCGGCAGCGAGCTTACTATGCCTACCAATGCGGTATCGGCAAAGAAGTCTTCCTGCATGGCGCTTATATCCAATGCCTTTTTTATGGGCCCTTTAGGATTCGACATGTATTTTGGCTTTTCTGCTTCAAAGTTCGCCCATCTTTGTATATTTCCAAATAAATCAAATATCCTTATGGGCATCTTCGCATTAATTCCATTGATCCTTCTCATATTACTGCTTTTTATGTCGCTCGTCACAGTTCAACAGGGCACTGTAGCAGTGATAACTGTCTTTGGTAAGTATAAGCGTATCCTCAGGCCGGGGCTTAATTTTAAGGTTCCCTTCATTGAGACCATCTTCCGCCGGATCTCTTACCAAAACCGTTCCATGGAGCTCAAGTTCCAGGCCATCACGCAAGACCAGGCCAATGTGAACTTCTCGGCCATGCTCCTCTACTCGGTACTCAATGAGGACAGCCAAACTATTCAGAATGTGGCATTTAAGTTCCTCGATGAGCGTAATTTCATGCAGGCGCTTATACGCTCCGTAGAGGGTGCAGTGCGTGCTTTTGTGGCAACAAAAAAACAGTCGGAAGTGCTGCAGCTACGCACCGAGATCATACTGCATGTAAAGGAGCAGCTCGATATCCTGCTGGAGGGCTGGGGTTATCACCTGCTGGATATACAGATGAATGATATCAGCTTCGATGAGGTCATCATGCGCTCGATGGCGCAGGTGGTGGCATCGAATAACCTGAAGGCCGCAGCCGAGAACGAAGGCCAGGCACTGCTCATCACCAAGACCAAAGGTGCCGAAGCAGAAGGTAATGCTATCAAGATATCCGCCGAGGCCGAAAGGCAGGCTGCCCAACTGCGCGGACAAGGTGTGGCCCTCTTCCGCGAAGAGGTGGCTAAGGGTATGGCTATGGCAGCCAGAGAAATGGAACAGGCCAATCTCGATGCCTCCTTCATCCTCTTCTCTATGTGGACCGATGCACTCAAGCATTTTGCCGAAGTAGGCAAAGGCAATACCATCTTCCTCGATGGCTCCAGCGACAACTACCAGCGCACTATACAGCAGCTAATGGCTACTATGGGCAAGGATGTAAAGAAATAAAACAAACGAAATATACAAAATCAAAGAGCCGCAAATGCGGCTCTTTGATTTTCAACTCCCCTGCCTGCCAAGAAGGGGATGCTGATTTTGATCCCGATAGCTATCGGGATCAAAATCGGCCGGGGAAGTCCTTGCTGAGATCGAGTGAACAGCTGAAGAAAGCTGCGATCTTCAACCTCCTCAAACTATTTACCAACATTATCCACAACTAACTCGTCATATTCTCCAACTCTTTATTATTTTTAGATCAGTATAAACCCGCAAAAAATTCACCATGAAAAACACACCCGCCACACATGAAAGATTGCCCGCTAAAACTACTCATTGTAGATGATGAACAGGAAGCATGCGACAACCTGAATAATATACTTACCCAATATGTCAGCACCAATATCGAGATCGCAGGCATAGCTCATGATACGCAACAGGCCGAGTTGCTTATCAGTCATCGCAAACCCGACGCTATTTTCATGGATATAGAAATGCCGGTAGAAAACGCATTTCGGTTCCTTGAGCGAATACCTCATCCCTACGATTTCGAAATAATCTTCGTAACCGCGTACGACGAATTCGCTATAAGAGCGTTCAAATTAAATGCTGTCGACTATATACAAAAGCCCATTTGTATCGAAGAGTTGGAGAACGCAATGATAAAATTGCAGGATAGGATCAACTATCGCCGCCTTGCCGGAACTACCGACCACCTGGGTATTCTAAAACAGGTCATTAATAAAGAACATCCCCAACGCATCACATTAAGGTCGCTTAACCACATTGAGGTCGTTGATTTTAAGAACATCCATTTTATCGAAGGCCAGGGCAGCTATTGCAAAATATGTTACACAGCCCAGGGCTCTGTTAAGGAGATCACCACCAGTAACATCATAGCTCATTACGAAGATCTGCTTCCACCCCTTATGTTCTTCAGGGTCCACAAATCCTATCTTGTCAACTGCATGCATGTTACCGGCATCGTAAAACAGGATAATTACCACGTTCAGCTTACCAATGGCGCAAAGATACCCGTTAGTCGCAGACGTTACCCCTCTCTTATAGCACATTTGATGGAAAACAATTTTTATAGTGAGTAGGTATCGCCCACCGCTTCTTTTACTCTTGCTGCTACTCTTGGCTGCAAACATCACCGCCGGCCGCGACTTCCCAACCTTGCACTTCACTGCCGACGATGGTCTGCCTGCCAACACCATATATTACGTACATAAAGACCATCAGGGCTTCTTATGGATATGCTCTGACAAAGGTGTTGCAAAGTATAACGGGCTAAGATTTGAAAAATACACAACCAATGACGGCTTGCCCGACAATGAGATATTCTCCATTACCGAAGATCCTTATGGTCGCTTATGGTTTGCCGCCTACAATGGCAAACTATGTTACTACCAAAACGGGAGCTTTCATAACGAATCAAATACGCCCTTCCTGCGTTTGGGTAAAAAATTGGAGTACATAACTTATGTAACCATGTGCAGGGACAGCAGTGTCACATTCAATTTTTACGATGACAAGGTATTGCTCAACATATCCGGGAACAGGTGCCTGTTAATAAACCTCAATGTCCCGGCTCTGCAACGCTTTGGTAACATAACGTATAAAGAAAAAAGATCGCCCTCTGAGTACGAGCTGATAACCGACTCGGCCAATATTGTTGTGGACACATTGCTGAGGATCATACGGGTACAGAAAAAAAATGCATTTTTCGAACCCGTTCTCATAGGATCTCAGTCTGGGCGATACTTTTACAATGCAGATTCTATTTATAACGAAGATAGGATAGCCATACACCCTTTAAAGAAGAGTATCGGCAGGGATAACATCCTCCACAGCTACTATAGCGACGGCAAAAATTCTTTTCTTGGTACAAATCACGGGCTGTACCTTAATGATTCTATCGCAATACTACAGGACTGTGAAGTAACTTCAGTTACCCGCGATATCGGCGGTAATTATTGGATCAGCACACTAAGAAATGGGATATATTGCTTGAAGAGTGATTTCATGACTACCGCGATATCTAATAATGCCTACAAGGGCATTGCACGGTACCTGTATGCCGATGCACACATGCTATTTTTCAGCACTTCCGGCAACGACTTGCTCTTGTACAAAAATGGCAGCGTAAAACCGCTTTTCGAGTATAAGAAATTCAAAAAAAATGGTGGCCCTGCCCTCGCAGATGTGGGATACCTTGTTGAAAAAAAAGGGCTGGCTTACAATTATTACAACCTCTACAATAATGACAATATAGCTGTGCATGATGTACTCGCTAAGCATCCCGGAACATACAGCACCAATAACCCTTTCTTTAGCCTCAGTGTAAAAAGAATGTTTGCTATCGGCAGCGAAATGTATATACAAGGTCGCCAGCGCATAGCGGTTGCCGACTTCAGCGATGACAAGATCACTAACAGTATCAAACGAAGTTACTCGCCGGACAACAGGGCTGCAGGCCGGATTTTTGGCATGACAAAAATGCCGGATAATTCCATGTATTATTCCACCCGTTATCATGTCTTTAAAATAGAGAATGGCACGAGTAAGCTGCAGCCGCAATTCAAAGACCTGGCATTTAAAGCTATGTGCAATGTTTCGGGGTATATACTGGGTATCACGCTGCTGGACAACAGGCTTATAATATGCGATGTGCAGCGCAAAAAGATGACGATAGACACAGTTGCAGGGCAAAATTGTGTCTGGGGCAACTTTTTCAGGCTAAACGACAGCATGGTTATCATTGCTACAGATAATTTCCACAGGCTTTTTACTGTTCATCATGTTACGGAAGGCATAACAAATTCAATGACGGTGGTCGAAAATCCATTCGTTCCATTATTGGTCGAAGCTATTGCCAGTGACGATTCAGACTGCTACTTTTTTAGGGAGGGTACCATTACAAAACTGAATCTAAGAGACCTTTTTGCAAGGCCGGTCCCGCCGCAATTGTTTTTTAAAGATCTTAAGGCCGGAAAAAAGACTTACCGGGTAGCTGCAAATGTTACGATATCTTACAAAGAGGCCAAAAACATCAGGCTTTCATTTTCAACACTATCATTCGGTGGCAGGGATATTGACTATCAATATTCTTTCACCAAAAACGAACAGGACAATTGGATCGACATAAAGGGTGAAGAGATAAATCTCGTCAACCCGGGCTACGGCACCTATGTAGTAAAAATAAGGGCCCGGACCATGGCAAGCTCCTTTTCCGTACCCTCCATTTTTACGCTATGCATTTCTAAGCCTTTTTGGGCTACGCTTTGGTTTAAGGTCTTGTTTGTCATAGTTTTTTTCGCGCTGGCAGCTTTGCTCACAAGGTATCGCGTTTTATATCTGTTGCACAAGAAAGAAAAACTGCATACCGACGAGATCAAATTCCTTAAGTCTGAGTATAAAGTATTGAACGCACTGATGAACCCACATTTTATATTCAATACACTCAATAATGTACAGGGCCTCATCAATAAAGATGAGAAGCGTGCCGCCAATAAGTACCTGGGCATTTTCGCCAACCTCATCAGGCAGAATATGCAAAACATTTCAAGGGAAATGATAAGCCTGCAAAAGGAAATGGATGTAGTGATCAATTACCTGGAGCTGGAGAAACTCCGCTTTAAAGAACTGCTCAATTACGAGATCAATATCGACACGGCAATAGACCTCTCCGAGGTCATGGTACCACCTTTGTTGATACAGCCGCTTGTCGAAAATTCAATTAAGCACGGCATCTTCGCGGGCAAATCAACGGAGAGCATTATCCGCATCGAGATTTTTGAGGAGAACGATCTGCTCACCATCGCCATAAAAGATAATGGGCTTGGTATTGCTGCTACACAGTCAAAACCGGGCAGCACCCATAAATCTTACGGGCTTGAAAACATACAAAAACGCATCGCCCAGCTCTCCGCGATACAGGACAAGCAGATAAGCCTGCAGATAAGCGATGTAAAAGATCATAATGGCATGCTGCAGTGGACAGTGGTCTCTATTACCATTAGTATTTCCTAGTTATCCTCTCTTTTCCCGCCGTTCACTAAGTTTTTCAACCGTTGGTCAAACGGTTTGGGATTGCCGTTTGTACCGATATAGATTGCCTGTTCCTACCTAAGGCCCGCTTTTCTTAATTTCTAAATACTGCGCCTATGGCTTGACCTGGAAACACATTGAATTATCTGCATCTGCACACAACTGAACAACATTGTTTTAAACTAAAACTATTATTTATGAAACAAGTTAATTTCCGTTACGGTACTTTAAAATTAGCATGCGCCCTGTGCCTGCTGGCCTGCACAAACCTCGGCAAGGCACAAAATCTTGTATTACCAAACAACCCCGACAATCTATGGTTCAATATCTGGTCGCCACCATTCCCGGCAGGCCCCTACCAGCCCATGGCATTAAATACCGCAGCTATTGCATATAACGATGGTGTCCTGCATGGCCCGGTCGAAGGTCTTTATGCCTCCGTTGTACCAACTTTTACAAACGTTATTCCCCCCTGCTATAACGAGATCCACGTCAGGGATCTTTTCGGCATGGATGTTACAGCTATTTCCGGTGGTGCCCCCTATGGATTTGATTCGGTAGGCAAAGGCACCGATATCACAATAGGCAATAGCGATGGTACCGGCGGCAGAAATACCTGCAATGACTTTATACTGGCTACATCTTATGCTAACAAAGCCGGTAACCCGACGATCGATTTTTACGTAGTACACCGTTCACCCCTTTCCATCAACTATATAAAATCTTATAAATATACCCCGCATACAAATGCTGGCACTGTTCGTATAGATGTCATTGCCGAATATGGTAGCTTGCACGCATGCGGCAACCCATTGCCCTGGTGCAGAAGATTTATGCTTACCTGGGAAAATGCCGGCTCGGTTTATGTTGCTGAGGGAGACCTTAACCTGATGACATTGACCACTCCCGCACGCCTGGTAGGAACAGGGACGGAACCGGATGTTGCAGGTGTACAACGCGTCGTTGGCCCCGCCACTAAAGATGTTGCTTACATAACATTCTCAAACGGCCTTAACCGCACCGAATTTTCCCGCTGGGTCGTGGGCGCGTTGCCATCCGCCCCGGTTCCTGTTGACGATGGTACTTTTGGCTCAGGCTCGCAGCAATTTCCACGTATAGACGCTCCAGATGACTTTAATTTAAATCCTGCACTCGTTCAATATAAAATTGCAGTAAAAGCTTTTGACGCCGCAAATAGCAACTTTGAGATACGCGCATACGACAATTTCAATTTTATGCCGGGCATCGCCATTTCCGATCATGATGATTTTAACCTGCTCGGCGGTTGCGGAGCAGCACATGCAGGGCCTTATCACAATCATCAACCTTATGTCTCGGTATTTGGCGTAAATGATTATGCCATATTGCACACCTCGAACTCGTATGTACTACCCGCCACCGACCGGAATTTCTTAATTGCCGAAACGATCGATAACACTTCGGCTGGTAATTCCTTTTGGGGTAACAATTATTACAAGGTCAATGGCGTTTTATGCAGTGATTACGATCCTCGCTCAGCCGACTTCCGAAGCTCTGCCAGCCCCTGCCCAAATGACCTATCACCTCAGCAGCCTGTAATTTTTGCCTGGAGCAATTTTGACCCGTTTACCACATCTGGTGGAATATACAATATTCAATATAAGTTCTCCAATAGTGTAGTGCCCAACTTCAAGACGCCCAACACCACTGCTGTTGCGAATGTAGCGCCCGGCGACTGGTCAATATACCCTAACCCCGCTGATGAGTTGCTTTCCGTCAAAAGCCCCGAAGGAACTATTGTGCAGGCCTATGACATCACCGATGTTACAGGTCGTACAGTATTGAAAGGTACTATGTCGGGCAGATCAACCAATATCAACATCAGGCAACTGGCCAACGGTTCTTACTTTATCAAATTGCAGAATGACAAAAACGAAGTAAAGCTCACCTCATTCGTGAAGGACTAATAAAAATAGCTACGTTTTAATTTACGTGACCGGCTTCGCAAGGGCCGGTTACGTTCTTTGCGCTAAAACAATCACATGAACAATTTCAATTTTATGACATTTTATCCACAAAATTCGCCTCATCCCCACCTTTATCCGACCTTTGTGACGGTAATTGTGGCCCTATCTTTCTTGCGTCATTGGAGGAACGAAGCAATCTCACGTGAACATGGGCTTGCGATATTAGGGAGAAGTTCTTTGAAATATTGTAAACTCTGCCATCCTGGGTGATACAGCAGAAACTGCCGGGTCATGTCTTATGCCGACGCTTTATTCCCAACAGGAACTGCTCTCCCTGTCGCCTAAAAGAGACAAAGAGATACTGACAGGAAACCATTCTGCAAAAAAGGGAAGTAACGGGAAATAATTATTTCTACCCATATGGCAATACTGGCGCGCATTTCAGCCAATCGTCACAAAAAAAAGGGAAATAATTATTTCCGACCGGAAATCGGAAATAACCCGAAAGCTCCCCTCTTTATTTTCAAAGAGGGGTGGATCCCGCTTCTTCAGCGGGAGACGGGGTGATTGTAATCAATCCATTTCATTGCACCGTGATTTACTTACCACACCACCAGCTTTTCGTTGAGTCTCAGCGCCTTTGCGGTAACGATCGGGACTAAATCGGCAATAACCGGAACTAAATCGGAAGTACTATCCACATTAGTTAAGGTCTGCAAAACACTGATAGCCATCAAACAAACCAAAAAAATGTGGATATCCCACTTCCGAAAGTAAAAAACCACCAAACCGGAAGTTTGAGCAGTCGGGCCGAAAAAACGCAACATATCAACTTATCAACCTATCAACAATTAAACTGAAAAACCTAATCTTTAAACACGTAAATTTATAATTGACTTAAAATTTCTAAATCTCGAATACAGTCTTATTTTTGGGCGCGTAAATTTTCTACATGATTGATGTTTTGCTTGGTTTGCAGTGGGGCGATGAGGGTAAGGGAAAAATAGTTGATTTTCTTGCATCGCAGTATGACGTTATTGCCCGATTCCAGGGCGGGCCCAATGCCGGGCATACTTTGTATGTCGATGGTAAAAAGATAGTATTACATACCATACCCTCCGGTGTCTTTCATAAGCACTGTACCAACCTGATAGGTAACGGCGTGGTGATAGACCCCGTAACCCTCGAGAAAGAGATACAAACAATACTACCCCTGCAGGCCGACCTGCTGGACAGGTTGTACATCTCGCACAGGGCGCACCTGATACTGCCTACACACCGCGCACTTGATGCCGCATCAGAGGCATCAAAGGGTAGTGATAAAATAGGCTCTACGCTCAAAGGCATAGGTCCTGCGTATATGGATAAGACAGGCCGCAATGGCCTGCGCGTAGGCGATATACTCAGCAAGAACTTTCAGCAGAAATATAACAAGCTCAAAGAAAAACACCTCGAGATACTGAAACAGTATGACACCACTGTCGACTGGCAACAATGGGAAGAAGCTTTCTTTGCAGCAGTTGAATACCTGCGCACACTCAAAATAGTGAATGCAGAATACTGGCTGGACAACCAACTGGTGGACGGCAAAAATGTACTGGCTGAAGGCGCACAGGGCAGCATGCTGGATATAGATTTCGGTACATACCCTTTTGTTACTTCTTCCAATACTATCACTGCGGGTGTATGCAGCGGCCTGGGTGTAGCCCCTTCCCGCATTGGCGAGGTGTATGGTATTACCAAAGCTTACTGCACACGCGTAGGCGGGGGGCCATTCCCTACCGAGCTGGAAGACGAGACCGGTGAGGCGTTGCGCAAGGCAGGCAATGAATTTGGCGCCACGACAGGCCGCCCCCGCCGCTGCGGCTGGGCCGACCTGGTAGCACTGCGCTATGCTGTAATGCTGAGCGGGGTGACGAAACTCATAATGACAAAGGCC
>APMI01031149.1_pt1 | contig 14111 bp, 10 predicted proteins | sample 667938 | NCBI WGS metagenome assembly APMI01 (sample SAMN01084076, study PRJNA167559) | wastewater metagenome | biome: Wastewater | place: Denmark: Ejby Moelle, Odense | collected 2011-11-28 | reverse complement strand
GTCAATTTAACTGCCTCCGTAGCGCTGATAAAACTTCGAACCAGAAAAAGTAGTCAAAATCTACGCATTAATTTCCATCAACTGTGGATACTAAACTCTGGAAATAACTGCTCGGCTTCACTAGTAAGAAACATATTGTACAATTTACTTTCCCTTAAAAAGTCACACATAAGACATTCAAGCACATATAGAAAGATATCACAAGAACATACCCTGAGTCCTCTTCCTTTAACAACAAAAAAATTAACCTTGACGTGTTCCGAACTGTTCTCAGAAAACTAGCTTTGTATTTTCCTAAAATGGGTTACACTCAAGGAATCAACTTTCTCGCAGGCTATTTTATACTCGCAGATCTTAATGAGGATGAAGCATTTACTATGTGCGTTAAAATATTCACAAACTATGACCTTATGTGCCTTGGATTGTATGAGGACGAATTTCCATTAAATAGACTTTATTGCTCATTAGTATGGCTACTTTTAAGTGCTAGAAATTCTAAAACAAAAGCAAAGTTAGATTCTTTTATAATTTTCGATGACTTATGGCTGTTTCAATGGTTTACTACATTCTTCATCTACTCCTTTCCTTTTTAATTAATTCATCATTTCTGGACTTTCGTCTTTTCGAGAAAATAGTTTGGATTTGTGAGATTGGCCACATCAATAATTTTATAACTTTAGCCACTTATCATTAAATGTTAAAATGAAATCGAATTTATGAACTTAACAGCAGATTTAAAGAACTTTGAGAAGTTTAATCAAATACTAAAAATCAATCAAATTTTAAAAAACGCAGACTTAATATCACATGAATAAATCGTTAAATTGCTGTCTAGAACTGAACTTTAACATAAGAACAAATACTGCGCATATTTTATGATGCCTGAAAATGATCGCAAAATTAAGTATATGCAAACTATGACTGAACTTGCATAACAGAGACAGTAGTTTTTCAAAAATCCATAGACTTACAAGTTTGACAGACCTGAGAATGACATCTCTATACTAGATTCTATAGAAGTAAGCCAGGCGAAACTGCTATATCAATCATTCAGCTTAAATAGAAAAACGAGCTAAGTTTCTGTTGATATGATGAACAAAAAATTATGGAAAAGCGATTTACATAAACTTTCACACCCTCAGCAACATACTTTGATCAAACAAAATGATAAACTACAATAAGAACCAATGACGGATCAAAATGCAACAGGCACTTTCATGCTCAAGATCACAGGCAGCTAAATTGGTCATAGTGAAGGTGCGGACACGAGACGAAAATAAAACTCTTGATTATAATTTATTTTGTGATTACTTCCCTTATTATTATTGTTTAATTAAATAATTTTTCACTATTTCAACAACATGGTTAATGTTTTTCACAATAAAAATCTATGGTCTCATCTTGATATATATTATATTAATTATTATGTATCAAATTAATAAAATATAGTAAAAATAGTGAACACCAGTGAGCAAAGTCCTGTCGCTGATAATTTCTGGCTTTCCTATCATAATATTTTATAACTTCTAGACTCGTGTGTGTTTACAGGGTCAAACTCATTCGGGTGCTTAGTCTGCTTCTAACTAACAAATATGGGACGGAGACTGGCTTACTGACAATTAGGGGAATGTGGGAGAAAATAGGAAAGTAAATTTTATGTTCGATATAATTATTAAGAAAATATCAAAATAGTCGCACAAAATGATTCCCTGGTCCAAAACATTCATACTATGCCTACTTTTTATGGCTTTCCTTCTCTTTAATGTGAACTGTGACTGCTTTGGAGTCAATTGCAGAGTGAATTTGCAGCAAAACAAAACAGACATGTACACCCTTGGTGAAATCGTCAGCGCGATAGACAAGGAGATCAGAAGAGTTTATTGGTATTACTTAAACGGAGCCATTCAAATATTCCAGACCAATGTCGATTTGCCAAGTAATGAAACTATGCATTACTATATCTATCGCAACCTGGAGGGCACTTTCTTGGTTGTCGTCTCCAAGAAGAAAGACAGTTTAGACGTTAGTGTAAGCACCTTCGTCAAAATAGGGAGTGGTTTTACTAACAGCAGTACTGTAGTCAGTTCACCAGTGACAATATAGCCATTTATAATATCGGTGAAATTAAATCCCAATGAGCTTATCCTAAACTCAGCTGCTAATTAAAAAGCGAATCAATCAGTGAGCTCATTAGCAGGTGCCTCGATTATGGGGCCGATATATTAGAAAATAAACAAGCTAGACAACTATATTCGCAAAAATTACTGGTACTACTTAAGCCAAGCATACCTGATGACTCCAAGTTGGGTGGTCACAAACGAGAAAACATACGCAGTACTGAACTATATCAACATTACTGGAACGTACTTAGTAATGGCAGAAATGGACAGCAAATCTTAAGTCATCAAAATTAACACCTTGGTGAGACTAGGAGCAGGTTCAGTAACCGACTAATTGAAGCCCATTAATTTGGTGCCCAAGCTGATCGGTGCTGCTTGACTTACACTAACTTTTGATAATATTTTTCCACTTTTTATTCATGCATTCAGTTAGTAAAGTAGTATATATCAAGAGTGGATGTAGTTAGTGTACCACTGGTAGCGGTCATAGTTTCCCGTACTGTAAGAATTGATTGACTGTTATATCAAAACATGCACAATTTGCTATAACTCCTCATCAAGAGCATGTTCACAGAATCGCTTTTCCATAGCTTTACGATCGTAGTTAGTAAAGCACTTCATACCACTGCATTAACTCATGATGTCCAATAATCCCATGATTTCCTTTTTGTACTTTCGCATGTACTTGAGCCCCGTCACCATTAAGAATTTAAAATGCTCAAAAATTCCTGATTATTTACCTTCCATTAACTCCAAATAGTCTTGGGTGAGCTTGAAGGGCGCTTTCTCAAAGTTCAAGTTCCCAGGTGAGTTCGAAATCATAAAGCTAAAATCAATATGAATTAGATGACCCATGTCATCCAGTAAAATATTGTTGTTGTGTCGGTCCTTCACAAGAAACATGTATTGGAATAGTGAGTACCCTGCTAAGCTGCGTGTGAAGTTTATTATTGCAGTCTCCCAATTGTCACCGTATATTTGCTTATATATAGTCCGTAGTGACTTCTGATTCGATACTGCTTTCAAGCTGCTAATTGTTTTGGTGCGGTCGACAAACTGAATAAATCCACTTTATTTATTATAAGGAATTATTTGGTAAGGCTTTACCCATAGTTTCAAGTGTTCAGCCTGAAATATCTTTGCGAATAATTGAATGAGTTGCATCGCCATGTGTTCTTGCCTAATGTCATCCCCTGATTTCACAATGTAAGAGTGAATACGATAACTAGGCAAATATCCATATGAAGAGGAAATAGTTATTTTCTTCACGCTTTCATTCCAATCCTCGCCAAAGTAACTATGTGGTAGCACTAATGAGGCCTTATCTTCATTCTTCAAACGATCAGAAATAGCTTGAAAATCAGTATGAATTTTTCTAACTGTTTACACTTCTTGATGAATACTGTCATAATCGTTAAAACTGATTTAAGTGATTATTACTTAATAGTCTCGAACACTACTTTGAATGGAACACGCTATTTGGTTGAAAAAGGAAAACTCTAATTGAGAACGAAGTTTACAAGTAAATAAGAGTCATCGTATATCTCATTCGCTGTCTGACAGAAAGGTAAGCATATACCAGTACAATATTGTGTCTCTTGATGCTCAGCAAACTTTTGAAATAACTTACCTAAATATTCATGTAATTCTGGTTTACGGTTGTTTAATTGTGATTTTTTCAATTTCTCAGGAATTCTAAACAGCTTACTATAAAAATGATTAAGCACATTGATATAGTTGCTCAGGATTTCCTTCTTTTTAGTCATTTACTCAATCTATATTTCAGTAAGGGTTTTTGGATCTCTAGATTGGATACTTCGGGTGCTAAGTGCATTAACAAATTTAGTATCGAGCTTATTTCTCAACTTATCTAACTCGTCTTCTCCGTCTACATAAGTGTCAAGGCTCCACCGGATGCAGATATATATGGGAATACACCTCAGAGCAAGTTGGTGCAAGAATGTCTCAATTAATTGTGATTTTGACTTAGAATAAATATGCACGATGATGGGAACCCAATCTGCCAGCTCTTCCGTTGAGTATCGATTGAATGCAGGCAAAAGTATGTTCAAAATTGCAGTATCTTGACTATGCGCATGCAAATACAGAATAGCCATCTCGATAGTTAAGTGTTCGCTAGAGAATAAAGCTAACATCGAGCTAAGATTATTTGACTTAGTTGGTGAGTTGTCAGTGTCCATTATGTTAGTATAATATTATCATTATATAAAATCAATGTTCATCAACAATCAGTGAGGTAGTTAAATAGATCTTCAGCTGCTCTTGCGTACTAAGCCTTCCTGCGTGAAAATTCTTTTTCAACTTCAAACTCGGCTCGTACCATTTCGAATTTCAATATTTTCTGCTTCTCCAACTCTTGAAGTTACTGTTTCTGTTTCATGATGTCACTACCCTTTTTAATAATAAGACTTGGCCTAGATTATCCATTTTTAGAGCTCTGGGTGTTTTGCCTTAAACTTGATTTGTTTTTTAAGTGTAATTTTTATTAAAATTTTTGATTCACTTTCTCAGCTTGCTCGTATCGAATGCTGGCCTACAAGAACTTGATCTCTGTACGAATTTATTGGATAGAATCATTATTGGTTTTTTATTGTTCTATTAAAGCTATTTTATATTTTTATTTAGTCTGCTCCAGTTATGTCACTCTTGCATCCAAGTTTTTGATAATAAAATTTTGCTATTTTATCCAGCTGGTTTTGTTCTCAATGTTTTGATTCCTTATTTTCTTTAACATTTATGAGGTGATACCGCTATAAGTCAATTTTTGTGGATAGACTTATTTCAAGTTCAGAAACTATATCGCACTTTATATTTCTTATACAATCCTGATCTTTTAAAATGCTAAACTTTTCCGTATACGTTTTTACTCCAGATAGAGGCTCCTAATTTATTTTTTGATTTAAGTAAAGTCCAGTGGATCAACTTAATCCAATAAATGCTTATCAGTCATGGAAATAGGTGCCAATTTTTATATAAAACTCTCCCACACTTCGCATGCTTACTTGCTACTAATTTGACTCCTGCCCGTTTATGTGCTGTTATCTGGAAATTTGACAAGTATTTAAAAAGATGAAACTTTACCTGAGTAAACTATGGCTTAAAACTCATGATGAGCCATATCTTTGTAGCAAGATGTGTTGTTGTTATCAAGCGATACATATTCACATAGAATTTGCAGAAATTTGTGATTGAAATATCGGCATTTTAATGATTATAATGGCATTGTATTTGCGTTGCCACTTGGAGTCGGCAAGTAATATACTACTCTTGTGCTTTAGCTTTAATCCAGTGAAGCGATTTACACTGTGTACATATGTGCAAAAGATTACAGTGATTTTTATTATCTTTTTATGAGAGTTCTTTGTAGATCGTTTATGTTTCTTTGGCCCTTTAAGAAAGATTTTGCACCAAATATGTGTTAGGATATCTGTGTAACTTGATTACCTCTATATAGTTTGACTTTGAGACCGATATTGGGATAAATTTTACGAATATTTTACCAATCTTTAAGCCTGAGCTGATAGCCTATGTTATTTATTGCTGTACCAAAGAGAAGGTAACATTTGAATGTATCATTGTTAGCATCGTTCTTAAGACAGGCATTCATAATAATTTTGTCAGGGATTGATATATCCTACGAGCAAAATATCTCAGCTCGCTTATCCAGACTGCTTACTACGGTTGAAATTGACTAAGTGAAGCGATGTTTACTTTGGTTGCATGTTTGAATGGGGGAAGCTATATCTTAAGTGGGTTTTCTATATAGGTGACTATTTCCATCGATAAATTCTATGCATTAATATGAAAATATTACTAGACAATAAAAAAATAAAAAATTAAGTTCATATTTATGTGGCAATTCTTTTCACACTCTTTCTATCTTGTACTCGGAATTAGCACTTCTCTGAACCTTTTAGTTTCTCTTACATAATGGTTTCGAGAATAGTCTTACTATTCTCTGTTCGCATCCTAATCTCACTTGCTTTTCTGGGACTGATTAATTTTTTCTCATGGTCATATTTATTTTATAAAGTAGTCCTATCTTCTTGTGGATTCAATGATGAGAGTTCGTTAGTACCTATTTTTTATGAACCTGCTTTCTTTTTATTGAGTTAAGTTTTATCGGGATTCTTGAATTTCAAATACCACTCTATTATTTGCTGGATGTCTTTTTCGCGATCGAGAGGTCCATAGCTTCCCAGTAGTACGACAATAATTGGTTAAACTCCAATTTGCTCATAAAATACAGAACCACATGAATTCAGAAATTGACTTTACTCCCAATTTCTGCACACGTTGAAGTACGATATAAAAGGATTGACTACAGTTTTATTTGTCAGTTATATAGTCTTAGTTTGCAAGTTTCCTTCACTGTTGATAAACTTGACTTCTACATTTTTATTAGGGAGTCGCAAAATTTAGCGGAAAAAAGGAATTTTAAGACATTCTGCCGAAAGTAAAGCAATATCAGCAGCTGAACATTTATTAAGTTACTTTTTCTTAGCTGGGTCCGATTCGATGTACTTAATATTTTCCATCTTCATAGTTTGGCAGTAGCTATTTACAAGTTCATAAAACTCAGCCATATGCACTTTGAACAATTTTTAATCAGCATCATAGACGCTATAGTACTATTTCTTCCTTTTCTTTTACAAATACGCTCCAATATTGACAGCAGCTATTAGTTCATACTCCTCACCCTCGTCCATGAGCAGCATATGCACTAGATGATCGAGGGTCATGATATCGTCGACTTTCAGTTTGCTGTTTTTGTAGTGCTTGAGTGCGCTGGCAGTGGCGATCATCTGGAACCGATTACTATCAATTTTGTGCTTTGTTATTAATGCGTTAATCGTGCAGAACACGAGCAACTTTGAAAACACTGACAGTTCGTGCATGTCATGTGCTCGATATCCCCGGATGTACTTTGAAGAGAAGTAATCGTAAATCACCCACTTATTTGCACTTACTGCGATTATTTTAGTGGAATCTAAAAACTTGCCTGATTTTTGACTGAGTTGCTATCTGCCAATGTGTCTCAGTGATCGTGATTTTTCATTATGCTTCAGTTACTGAAATCGATTGGAGTTATCGTAATCCTTTCTAAGCTTGATGACCTAGTGTTTGAAGCCAACTTTTTCGAGGTGTTTGATCTTTTTCTAAGAGTACACTCGCTTACGAGTCTAACTCTCCATGCAAAGACTAGTTAATTTTATATACACTATTATAGACCTAGCATCATTATTCGTAGTATTCTAAAATTTTTAAAAGGCTTACTCCCAACGATTGTATTTAAGCGGGAGAAAGCGATTTTCGGCATAAAAAAATGATCCTACTGATAATAGATATTATTAATTAATATTTGTGAAGATTATTATATATAGAAACATTTAAAACTTTGTGAACGTAGAAAAACATGAGTTGCTTATTTTATACTCTAATCACCTGTTTTAGCTATGAAGGCATCAAAAGTTGAGGAACTCAATGCAAATAGCTGGAGACTGACTTTTATTTTAATCCCTCTCATTATAATATCACTACCTTTAGTTTACGACAGTCTAATTGAACTAGTCAATATAAAAATATCAATTAGCTTCTTTTGGGATCAAAACCTGCAAGAACCATTTAAAGACAACAAAATATTACAGCAGATCAATAAATTTAAGACCCTGGCTCTTCTTTTACAAATATTTTCGATTTTCAAAATATTGAAAATTTACACACGAGATTCCTAATCTTTGCGATTGACATATAGCAATCATCAGTAAAGGCTTACTCGAATTTGAACTAATGCTAAATTTTAACAACTGTCATCAAACTCTCAAAAATCTCCAAGCCGCCAAGCCGAAACTGTTTTCGCGTGTTCTTAAAATCCCAACTTAAAGTGAGGGGTGCGATCGGTTCAGTGGTTAAAATGAAAATCTACGCATTAACTTTATCTTTTTTTTAGTTAATGGCTTGAGATTTCAAGTTCTGACGATAATTTTAAAATGCGAAATATTAGAAAATAGTGGACCACACAGGTATTCTATTTCATTATTCAGTAAGATGAGATGCTTGTCGAGTTCCATGGGCAGGCTGACTGCTTCCAAAAATGGAAATTGATCAGTTCACTTTTTAAACAAAAAGGTATACAAAAAACGGAACTTCAATGCCGAGATAGGTCCATAACCCTTTATTTAGATTTCTAAACTTCACAAACCCTTAGCTTAAGCGAGGGAGACTCACCCAATCAGAGATAGTCCAGTTATTTCAGTGTTACAACCAAAGCGGATCTTGCTGGAGCTTATTCGAAGACAAAATTGCAGGGAGGTTAAATATTTGTTATTCAGAGCCCAAAACAAGCTAAAGAACCAATTTTATTCTTCATTAAGGAGTCTGCTTCGCTTGATCCTCAAAATCGGGCAAAGAAAAAACCTGTGCCCATACAAAATAAAAACGAGAAGCTTTAAGGCGAAATTCCTTATTGATCTCTATTAAGGTCGAAAATGTAAGAAATTTTAGATAGCGTAGAGTTCCACAAATTCAAAGACTTTTTAAAAAACTGCTTAGAAGCCACTGAGTTCTCTATCAAGCGTACTAAGTTATAATAGCATTTAAAAACTCTTAACACCGAATATTTAAGGTAATTTTATTAGCAAATTTTTACGTAATCTTCAGAGCAGGAATTTGCTGAGCCCGAGAGTGTTAATGAAAGACAGCCCTCAATCATTAACAATCAAAATTAGTACGAAAACAAATGTTGCGAATTATGGAAGTAATAAATATTGGGAAAAATTAGTTTAAATATTTAATAATTTTGCCCTGTTTTTTATGGAAGCGGAATCAACATAGTCAACTCCGTGTGTTTTGTTTTCGCTGACGAAAAAAATTATGTTACCAACAGATTTATTTACCAGTTTTGAAAATTTGGCCGCCTTCTAAACTTCACGCTAAGCACAAAAAATGAAGTTGATATTGTAGAAACCTTATTTATCACTTTTATATGGAATTTAGCTCTATATTGACTACTTCGACGTCCTGTTAGTCGCGTTTCAAACTATTATAAAACATGAAATCGGGGAAAAATTTTATTGGCTTTCAGTAAGCCAGTCTATTGCTCAAGCAGTATGGGTCTCCCCTGTACGTTTATAAACAGGAGCAAATATTACGCAATATTCATGACTTGCAGAAGGCAGCTGGCAACATTCACATTAGCTATGCGATGAAGGCTAATAGCAACCCAGAAATCCTGAAAGTGATCCAAAATGGCGGCAAAGGCATCACAAACGTAGATGTCGTATCTCCTGGCTAAGTCTACAGAGCCTTGCAATGCGGCTATAAGCCTAATCAAATTCTCTACACCGAGAATTTCATTAGCGAGGAGGAGATAAACTACGCACTGTCCAATAACATTTGCATCAACGTAGGAGCTGTAGACACTCTTAAACATTTCGGCCCTAAGCTTAAGGGCAAGTAGATATTTATTAGGATCAACCCTGACCACTACGGAGGCGCAGGCTAAAATTAGCACGTAATCACTGCTGGCGACGATAGCAAGTTCGGCATCTGCTCTAAGGATCTTAAATAAGTACTATAAATCGCTAAAAAATATGAGATAAAAATTGTTGGACTCCATCAACACATTGGCTCAAATTTAAAAAAGAAAGATAAGTAACTATTTATCCAGACAACTCAATATATTTTCGAAACATCTAAACAGTTTCCAGACGTACAATTTCTCAACATCGGAGGAGGCATGGGAGTCAAGTATCGATAATAGGAGTAACTCATGGAACTGGAGTAACTCTATGAAAAAATTAAAAAGTTGAAGGAGAAGTACAACAAATAGTTGTAAGTGTGGATTGAGCCAGGTAGATTTTTAGTTGCCAATGCTGGTGTCCTATTGTGTAAGATTACTGCACGAAAATAAACCAAGACGCATGTCTTCTATGGTACGGATACAGGATTTAATCACCTTATTAGACCTAACTTATATGGTGCTTACCACTAAATTAAAAATTTATCTCCCAACACACTACCATTGGAGAAGTCCTACGTATGTGGTAACATATGTGAGTCATGCGATAATCTTGGCAAAGATATTATGATGAGTGGCAGTATCGGTGACATTCTCTGCATCGAAAATGCAGGAGCTTATGGTTTTGTAATGAGCATGAACTACAATGAGAGACCTAGACCTGCAGAAGTGCTTATTCTTTAAGATGGAAGCTCTAAGCTGATCAGAAGGAGATAAACTTTTGAAGATTTAGTGCCTAAAATATGATACTGCCTTTATATACAATATTTTATATCTTAGTAAACATAAGCATAAATTTTAATTAATTAGTCGACTGTAATGAAGCCTCACCGACTCCTACGTGAAAAGTGCATCTTATTTGTTTGCGACATTCAAGATAAGTTTGTTCCCAAAGTGTACGGAATGCATGGAGCCATCTAAGCTTCCGCTATGATGATTCGAGCAGCCAAAGTCTTGGGTATCCCTATCTTGGTGACAGAACACACTAAAAAAGTGATGGGCTAAACTTGCCAATAAATTAAAAAGTATTTAAAAGAAGGTGAAGACATTTTTATTCCTAAAACGTACTGGTATTATCAAATATAGTAAATTTTCAATGATTATTCCCGAAACAATGTAAGTGTTAACGAAGTACAAATAACGATCCCAAGTAATATTAATTGGAATGGAAACCCAAGTATGTATCTTACAGACCACACTCGATTTATTAGAGTAGAACTATGAAGTATTTTTACCCGTGGATGCCATCACAAGTATCAGAAGCTGGGAGCGGACTGTAGCGCTGAAAAGACTTTAAAAATAAGGAGCCACTCTCACTACATTCTAAAGTGCAGTTTTTTAGTTATTAAAGGATTCCAAAGATGATAAGTTCAAATAAATACTAGCAATTGTAAAAGATAGTAAAAGATAAAATGCAATCAGTCATCTGTGATTATTTATTCTGTATTTTGAATAATTTCAATAATTTGTAGTATTATAATGGACAGTATAAAATAATTTCCCTGTTTTTATAATACTGTCAAGTCATATCATTACGTTTAATAATGCGCGTCATAATATAATGGAAAATTCTTAACGACAAATTTTTGAATAGCAAATATCGTTGCTACGGTCTCAAATCGAATAGCAGGATAAAAGATAAGATAAACTTAGATCACTAATAGATACGCTCACCCAACAGATTCAACACCAGAGAGAGCTTTAATAACAAAATTTTCGACTCGAAGAACTCAATTCAAAACTCATTTAAGGGTTGAGAGAAGCTAAAAATCGTCATACAGAAGAAATTAAATATTATGACGCATAAATTTCAAGACTAAAAGAAGAGATCCATGACAAAATAAAAGAACTATAAAAGTGCAGGCTTTAAAACCAGCGCAAATAGTTAGTATACTAATAGAAAATAGCAATGGTTGAGTCCATTATCGAGAAGAAATGCCATCGCGTGAGTGACCTTGAAAGAAAATTACATGAGTAGTCAATATCAAAATTGAAATAAAGTAATACTGTGATAACAACATCTAGGAATGAAAAGTATGATCGGTCAGAAAGAATGAGCTAGTTGGGAAATTCAGTATTAAGGGTGTCGCAAATTTCAAACTGCTTTGATACAGAGAACAACATGAGAGCTTCCAACTTATCGACAGTTTCAAAGAGAAGTAGCAGAGTCAACGATTATATGAAAATGAACAAATCTGAAATCAAATCGTTAATGAGTGCAGTTTTGAAGTCAAAGAAAGAAATAGAGAAAGTGACTGAGCAGAGTAGAGAGTCATACACTCATAAATTTAACAAAACTACTCTCGGTTGAACATTAAAATTGATTTCTTATTTATATTATCTAAAGACAGCATTATTCATTTTAGTTTTATTGCGTGTCTGCTAATCTGGTTTGAATCTAAGAAATAGTTAATAAATTATAAAGAGTTGCTTGAAGTTAAAAAATTACATGAAAGGAAACAGAATAAAGTAAAGTATCACAAAGCCAAAAAATATAATCACATTAAATCCTCCTGTGTATGATCTCAGTGTGAGTGCCTCTTTTGAGAGCAGACTTGGTGTTACACGTGCGAAAGAGCCGTCACTGACTTTTCCGTAAAAGATTAAATCAAATGCAAGCTTCTCAGTGTAGAAGAATGTCAAACCTACTGCAAGCGTATTTAGTAAGGTGACATTCAATACAGTCAAAAAAATATAAAAACCTGAGAGAAAAATTGATAAGTTTAAGCTTCCGCAAATTAGGAAGTCATTCTTGGATAATCCTGAACAGAATGTCAAGCTTATCAAATAGCCATAACTTTATTATCAAAGTAAAATACTGCGAGCTCTTAAACATCGTGAAAACACTTACATGATGAATTTAGCAAGACAACACTTTATGCAAAATATCGAGGCAATCAAAATAGGAAAAAACATCCGACTCAATGCTCCCAAGGAAATAAAACTACATAAACGAAATCCCAAATTTAAAACGATATTTTTAGACTTAGATGAAACTTTGATACACTGTGACGAGGCATCAACAAATTACACAGTCAAGCTTAATTTTCCAGTTGAAGGTGGTGGCACAATTGCAGTACATTTTTGCTTTAATTTAGGCAGGCATCCGCGTGAGACCCTATTGTCATGAGTTTCTTCAGCAATTATCTGCTTTTGCATAAGTAATTATATTCACGGCATCAGCTTCTTCTTATGCCGATGTTGTGTTGGATTACCTAGACCCAGACAAAAAATACTTTTCACATAGGCTATATCGACACCACTGCACTTTGGAAAAGAACTTTTATACTAAAGACTTAAGGATAATAAATAGAAGAGCTGAAGATGTAGCAATAGTAGATAACAGTGCATTCTCATTTATGACTCAACCCTAATTTGGAATTCCAATTCTACCTTTCTATCACTTTTCTAAAGATAAAGAACTGCAATCTCTACTTGAGTTTCTACGCAAACTTGTTGACAGCGCCGATATGCGAGAAACAATTAAGCAAACATTTTTCTGGGACATCTACAAGAGGGGTGACACCGATCCCCGCCTCTTATTTCGCCAGCAGTTTGAAGGAGATATATAGACAATATTTTGAATATTCTATTCTTTGTAATTTGATTAGATTAATGAATGATATCAGAAACGGGTCAAAACCCGTTCTACCGCCGGTTGGATTCTTTCCCCAAAACTCAAGACCTAGGCGAATGCTTATTAGATCCACTCTAGTCTCTTGAGCTTATCCACTTTAAACATCTTTAGTAAAGCTTCATGTACATCACCATGTGAGAATAACTCAATAGCTGCGAGTGAGCTGCCTATTGCTTCAAGCATTTGCTCACATTGCTTTCTCTCACCAAGATCCAATGCTGCGTTGCTAAGACTTTTTCTGCATTTAGATGCAACTTATTCAACTTTTAGCTGATATATCTTCTTGAATAGCTGGAGTTTTCTAGTTTTCTATACAACTACGAGCACAAATAAAAAGTAATTCCTCTTGTGAATCTTTTTTGATTAGGGTTTAATAAGTTGATAAAGTTTCAATTTTCGCAAACATTTATTGGCAAAAGTATGCAATTTTTTGCACATATTGTGATCAGTCGGTCGTTCTCTCTTGAATTTATGCTCGAATTAATTCTTTACTTACTTTCTTAATTTTTTTCTACTTTTTATTGACTTACCAATTTATTTCTGTTTTGCTTTACGTAATCGAAAATTTTGAACGTTCGAATCTCTTGCTTAAGTTTCACAGACAGATAATTCAATAGGCGTGAAGTTTTATAAAATTGAATCTTGAATCAAAACTGAAGGTGCAAGAAATTGAGTAATATAAGCGTCAAGGTCTGATTCACTGTGAAGGCCAGACAATGGAGCCCAGTTTTCAATGTCCTCTGATTACTCCTAATCTATAAAAATGGCTTGTTTCTTCAACTACATAAATTTTACCTTTTTATATTATTATAAA
>APMI01026618.1_pt1 | contig 14113 bp, 8 predicted proteins | sample 667938 | NCBI WGS metagenome assembly APMI01 (sample SAMN01084076, study PRJNA167559) | wastewater metagenome | biome: Wastewater | place: Denmark: Ejby Moelle, Odense | collected 2011-11-28 | reverse complement strand
AAAAGCCCACGTTCCTCCCGCCAATCCGCACCGAATTGGCAGGGTTGCGGGCGTGCTGGGTGAACTCGGCCGGCGCGGTGCGCAGAATGTCACGCAAAAGGCCCGGCTCGAATTTCACCAGATTGCCCGACACCTTGGCCCCGGCTTTGCGCCACATCTCCAGCACCGCGGGGTCGTCACGAAACTCGATCCCCGTCTCGGCCAGAATGCGGTCCGCCGCGGCCTCGATCCGGCGCAACGACTCTTCGCCCAGAATGTCATAGGTCGGAATGTTGCGGGCGATATAGGGTCGCCCCGGTCCCGAAGCCTTGCCCTGCCGCTCTGCCGCCCGTGCCTGACGCCCCGCCCTGCGTTGCTCGTTCATGCCAACCCTCCCTCGACACTTATGTCAAGTTTGACGCAAGCCGACCATCAGGCTGTCGCCTTTGCGACAAATGCGGGTCGTAATCCCCCTTTGCCCTTGCACCTTTGCAAATACTCCGCAGAGGGGCGCGGGGGGACGCGAAGTCCCCCGCTTTTTCAGGTCACCACATCGGGCGCCGTTTTCCCGGTGAAGCCCGCGATCCCGGCAAGCGCATGGGCAGCCCGGATGATCGGGGCCAGCGCCTCTTGCGGGTCTTCGGCCAGTCCTTCCGGCCCCGGCGCATAGCGTTCAAGATACAGCCGCAGCGTCGCGCCCTCGGTTCCCGTGCCAGAAAGCCGCATCACAAAGCGAGAGCCGCCCCTGAACAGCACCCGCACGCCCTGCTTGGTGCTGACCGAGCCATCGACCGGGTCGGTATAGGCGAAATCATCCGCTGCCTCGACCTCCAGCCCCTCCAGCTTTTCGCCCGGCAGGCTGGCCAGCCGCCCGCGCAAGGCGGCCATCATCGCATCGGCCTTTTCGGTCGGGATCGCCTCGAAATCATGGCGGCTGTAATAGTTGCGGCCGAACTTCGCCCAATGCGCCTCAAGGATCGCGCGCACGCTTTCCTTGCGCACTGCAAGAATGTTCAGCCACAAAAGGATCGCCCACAGCCCGTCTTTCTCGCGCACATGGTCGCTGCCGGTGCCAAAACTCTCCTCGCCGCACAGCGTGGCCTTGCCAGCGTCCAGCAGGTTGCCGAAGAACTTCCATCCCGTCGGCGTTTCATACTTGCCGATCCCCAGCGCATCGGCCACCCGGTCGGCTGCCGCACTGGTCGGCATCGACCGCGCAACGCCCGCCAGCCCCCGCGCATAGCCGGGCGCCAGATGGGCGTTCGCCGCCAGAACCGCCAGACTGTCGGAAGGCGAGACATAGATGCCCCGCCCCACCACCATGTTGCGGTCGCCGTCGCCATCGGATGCCGCGCCGAAATCGGGGGCACCGGCGCCCATCATCTCGGCCATTAGCTCATGCGCCCAGGTCGGGTTGGGGTCGGGGTGCATTCCGCCGAAATCCGGCAGCGGCGTTGCATGGGTCACCGTGCCCTTCGGCGCGCCAAGCCGGTTTTCCAGGACTTCGACCGCATAGGGCCCGGTGATGGCGCACATCGAATCCATCCGCATCCGAAAACCGCCCGCGAAGATGGTGCGGATCGCCGGAAAGTCGAACAGCGTTTCCATCAGCGCCGCATAGTCGGCCACCGGGCTGACCACATCCACCACCATGGCACCCAGATGGCTGCGCCCGATGGTTGACAGGTCCACATCCTGCGCCTCGACGATGAGATATTCGGTGATTTCGGTCGTACGCTTGTACATCGCCTCGGTCACCGCCTCGGGTGCAGGGCCGCCGTTCGGCATGTTGAACTTGATGCCGAAATCCTCATCAGGGCCACCGGGGTTGTGGCTGGCCGACATGATCAGGCCACCATCGGTCTTGTTCAGCCGGATCAGGTGGCTGGCCGCCGGGGTGGACAGGAACGCGCCCTGCCCCACGATCACGCGCGCCGCCCCGCCCGCAGCCGCCATACGCAGGATCACCTGCGCCGCGCGGTCGTTGAAGTAGCGCCCGTCACCGCCCAGAACAAAGGTCTTGCCCTTGCAGCCCACCACATCGAACACCGACTGGACAAAGTTTTCCAGATAATGCGGCTGCATGAACACCCGCGTCTTCTTGCGCAGGCCAGAGGTTCCGGGCTTTTGCCCGGCAATCGGCTGGGTGCTGACGGTGTGAAGGGTCATTTTAAGGCTCCGTCGGGAAGGATGGGCTGAAACAGGTGAACAGACTGGCCGGGCAGATCAAGCGCCGCAGCACATTCGGCGGCGGCGGCATCTGGCCGGGTGGTATCAAGCAGGTGACGCCAGCGGCTGGCAAAGGCGGGCAGCACCGCCCGCACCGGACCGCCGCCGTTGATCAGGATATACAGCATATCGGCAGCATCGGGGCTGGCCGTGGCCGACATCCGCAGCTCCAGCCCGATGGCGCGGAAGGCCGGGTCGTGCCAGTCACCGGGTTGCGGCACAGCCCCGTCGGCCCGCCGCCAGATCACATCGGGCTGCCCGTCCAGATCGCGCAGGCGCCCATGCAGGAACACCCCCTGCCGCAGCACCGGATGATCATGGCGCAACCGCACCAGCCGGGCGACAAACGCCGCCAGCCGGGTATCGGCGCGCGACCAGTCCAGCCGGGTGATGTCATTGTCCTGGGCATAGGCGTTGTTGTTGCCATCCTGGCTGTGGCCGATCTCATCCCCCGCCAGGATCATGGGTGTGCCCTGCGACAAAAGCAGCGTCGCCAGCAGGTTGCGCTTGCGCAGGTCGCGCGCGGCACGAATGGCCGGGTCATCGCTCGGCCCCTCAACCCCCAGATTGTCGGCATGGTTGTCGTCATGGCCGTCGCGGTTGTCTTCACCATTGGCAAAGTTGCGCTTGATGGTAAAGCTGACCAGATCCTCCAGCGTGAACCCGTCATGCGAGGTGACATAGTTAACCGAAGCCGTGGCGCGCCGCCGGTCATGGTCGAACTTGTCAGCCGATGCCAGCAACCGCCGCGCCAGTTCGGGCGCAAGGCCCGCATCGCCGCGCCAGAACCGGCGCAACCCGTCGCGGTACTTGTCGTTCCATTCACCAAAGGGCGGCGGAAAGGCGCCCAGTTGATAGCCGCCAAGCCCGATATCCCACGGCTCGGCGATCAGCTTGACATGCTGCAAGGCCGGATCTTGCCGCAGCGCGGCAAAGAACCCGGCCTGCGGCGTAAAGCCGGAAGGCTCGCGCCCCAGCACCGTGCCAAGATCGAACCGAAAGCCATCGACATGGCATTCCTCGACCCAATAGCGCAAGGAATCCATCACCATGCGAAGCACCGCAGGATGCGTCAGGTCCAGCGTGTTGCCGGTGCCTGCATCGTTCATGTAATGCCGCCCGCCATGAACCAGCCGGTAATAGCTGGCGTTGTCCAAGCCACGGAACGACAGGGTCGGCCCCCATTCGTCGCCTTCGCCCGAATGGTTGTAAACCACGTCAAGGATCACCTCGATCCCCGCCTTGTGCAGTGCCCGGACCGCGCCCTTGAACTCGGTCAGCCCATCGCGCTGGGCATAGCGCGGCTCGGGCAGGAAAAAGCCCAGCGAGTTATAGCCCCAATGATTGCGCAGGCCCTTTGCCACCAGAAACCGGTCGTCGAAATAGCCGTGAACCGGCAGCAGCTCGACCGCCGTCACCTCCAGCTTGCGCAGATGCTCGATGATCGCCGGGTGCCCCAGCGCCGCATAGGTGCCGCGGATACCGTGTGGCAGAACCGGGTGGTTCATGGTCAGGGCACGGACATGCGCCTCGTAGATCACAGTGTCGGACCAGGGCGTCAGCGGCGGCTTGTCTCCCATCCAGTCGAAGGCTGGATCGACCACCACCGATTTCGGCACGGCAAAGGCGGAATCGCGGGCATCGAAGGACAGGTCGGCGCGCGGGCTGCCAACCTTGTAGCCCATCAGCGCATCAGACCAGCGCAGCTTGCCCGACCAGGCCTTTGCATAGGGATCAAGCAGCAGCTTGTTGGCATTGAAACGATGGCCTGCCTCGGGGTCATAGGGACCATGGGCGCGCAGGCCGTAATGCAGGCCGGGCCGCGCCCCCACCACCTCAATGTGCCAGACATCGCCGGTGCGGTCGCGGAACGGCAGCCGCGCCACCTCATGCCGCCCCCCGGGGGCATAAAGGCACAGGTCCAGCCCGGTGGCATGGGCCGAAAACACCGCGAAATTCACCCCATCCGGCGTCAGGCTGGCCCCCATCGGCCAAGGCAGCCCCGAGGCGACGGAAAACCCGCTCACCCCATCAGCTCCTGATACAGCGCGGCATAGGCATGGGCCGAGGTTTCCCAGCCCACGGGCTGGCGCATCGCCGCCTTGCGCAATTGTGCCCAGGCAGCGGCATTGGCATAAAGCGTCAGCAACCGCTGCAACGCCTGCCCCAGCGCCAACCCATCGACCGGGCTGAACACCACCCCCGTCGCAACCCCCGCGGCCATCGCCGCAGGTGTGGCACTGATCACGCTGTCAGACAGGCCACCTACCGCCGAGACAACCGGAATCGTGCCGAACCGCAGGCCATACATCTGCGTCAGCCCACAGGGTTCAAACCGGCTGGGCACCAGAACCGCGTCGCCCCCGGCAAACATCCGGCGGCTCAGCGCCTCATCATAGCCGATCCGCACCCCGACCCGCCCCGGATACCGGGCGGCCAGATCGCGCATCGCCTGCTCCAGCCCCGGATCGCCCGAGCCCAGCACCACCAAACCGCCGCCAGCCTCGACAAAGGCGGGCAAGGTGGCGGGCAGCAGGTCTATGCCCTTCTGGTCGGTCAGACGGCTGACCAGAATTGCCAGCGGCCCCGGCACCTCCAGCCCGAATTCGACGCAAAGGGCTGCCCGGTTTTTGGCCTTGCCCGCAGGCTTGGCCGCTGAATAGGGCGCATCGGCCACTTCGGGGTTCCACGCCTCGGTATCCACCCCGTTCAGGATGCCCGAAACCGCCCCCTCTGCCGCCCGGCGGGCAATGATACCCTGCAAGCCCATACCAAACTCTGGCCGCATCAACTCTTCGGCGTAATGGGGTGACACGGTTGTCACCTTGTCCGCCGTCACCAGACCGGCCTTCAGGCTGGACAGGGTGCCGAAATATTCCAGCGCATCGGGGTAGAACTGGCTGCGCGGCAGACGCAACTCATCAATCAATCCGGCCGGGGCCTGCCCCTGAAACGCGATGTTATGCACGGTCATCACCGTGCCCACCCCGCCCGACCCGCCATAGGCCAGATAGGCGGGCGCCAGCCCCGCCTGCCAGTCATGCGCGTGCAGGACATCGGCTTTCCAGCCATCAATCCCGTGCCGCGCCACCTGTGCCGCAACCCAGGACAGCGCGGCAAAGCGTTGCGGATTGTCCCACCAGTCGCCCTGCGCGCCGTTATAGGGCCCGCCCTCGCGGTCATAAAGATGCGGCGCATCCAGCGCCAGCACCGTCACGCCCGCCACCTCGCCCTGATAGACGGTGCCAGTGCCCCCCCACAGGTTCTCTTCGGTCCAGACCTCGCCCCAGCCGTCCAGCATGGCCCGCAAGGGCCGATAGGCCGGAAGCATCACCCGCATGTCCCAGCCCAGGGGCGCCAGCGCGGCAGGCAAGGCCCCCACCACATCGGCAAGGCCCCCCGTCTTGATCAGCGGCACGCATTCCGAGGCGACCGACAGAACCCGACCCTTCAGCATCGCGGCACCTCTTGCCCTTCCCCTTCGCCAAATATCCTGGGGGTCCGGGGGCAAAGCCCCCGGCCTTCCGTTACATCTTCGCCCGGCTCCAGGCGTCGATCATGTCTTGTGTGATCAGCACCACGCCGCCTTCGCTGCGGCGGAACCACTTGGCATCCTCGTCCGGGTCTTGCCCGATCACCAGCCCCTCGGGAATGATCACGCCACGGTCGATCACGCAATTTCTCAACTCCGCCTTACGGTTAACCGTGACGTATGGCAGGGCGACGACATATTCCAGAGAAGAATAGCTGTGGGTGCGGCAGCCGGTGAACAACAAACTGTTGCGCACCTCGGACCCCGAGACGATGCAATCGCCCGAGATCAGGGACGAAACTGCCATGCCGCGGCGGCCATCCTCATCATGGATGAACTTTGCCGGCGGCACCAGCTCGGCATAGGTCCAGATCGGCCAGGTGTTGTCGTAAAGGTCTAGCTTCGGCACAAAGTCGGTCAGATCGATATTGGCCTGCCAGAAGGCGTCGATCGTGCCCACGTCACGCCAATAGGGTTCATCCTCCAGCCCGCTTGTCACGCAACTGTCGGCGAACTTGTGCGCCATCGCCTTGCCGTTCGCCACGATCTGCGGGATCAGGTCATTGCCGAAATCGTGGCTGGAATTGGGGTCTTCCATATCGCGCACCAGAAGGTCGCGCAGGAAGGCCCAGTCGAAAACGTAGATCCCCATCGAGGCCAGCGAATTGGCCGGATCGCCCGGAATGGTCGGTGGGTCTTTCGGTTTTTCCAGGAAAGAGGTGATGCGCATGTCGCGGTCAACATGCATCACGCCAAAGGCCGTGGCCTCGGCCTTTGGCACCGTCAGGCAGCCGATGGTCACATCGGCCTCGGTATCGACATGCTGTTGCAGCATGACCTCGTAATCCATCTTGTAGATATGGTCACCGGCCAGGATGATCACGAACTGCACGTCATAATCGTCAATGATATCAATATTCTGCGCGACGGCATCGGCGGTGCCCAGATACCATTTCGACTCGTCCACCCGTTGGCTGGCGGGCAGGATGTCGAGGTATTCGTTCCGCTCGGCCCGGAAAAAGTTCCAGCCGCGCTGCATGTGGCGGATCAGGCTGTGTGCCTTGTATTGCGTGGCAATCGCCATCTTGCGGATGCCGGAGTTCAGCGCATTCGACAGCGCAAAGTCGATGATCCGCGTCTTGCCGCCGAAATAGACGGCCGGTTTGGCGCGACGGTCGGTCAGCTCTTTCAGGCGGCTGCCCCGACCGCCTGCCAGAACAAAGGCCATGGCCTGCGACGACAGCCGCTGGTTCGGTCTTGCTTTCATCATTCCCTCCCTTCGGGCTTACTTTATTGCCCGGTCACCTTGAATGAAATAAACGGCCGAAAGTGGCGGCAACGTCACCATCGCGGACTGGGCCTGGCCATGCCAGGCGATGTCCTCGGTGGTCACTCCTCCAAGATTGCCGCGGTTCGACCCGCCATAGATTTCCGCATCTGTATTCAGCGCCTCGTCCCACTGGCCCGCCGCAGGCAAGCCCAGCCGCATCCGGCGTTCGACCGGCGTCATGTTGACCGCAATGACCACCTGGGGGTCGCCAGCGCCACCGCGACGCACCCAGGCATAGGTGGAATTCTCCGCGTCGTTCGATTCCAGCCAACGGAAGCAGTCGGGGCGGGTGTCGTTCACATGCAGCGCGGGGGTATTGCGGTAAAGCGCGTTCAGATCGCGCACCAGCGTCTGCACACCGCGATGCTGCGGCAGATCCAGCAGATGCCAGTCAAGGCTTTGATTGTGGTTCCATTCGGCGCCTTGCGCGAACTCCTGCCCCATGAACAAGAGCTTCTTGCCGGGGTGCCCCCACATGAAGCCGTAATAGGCCCGCAGGTTTGCGAACTTTTGTTCACAATCGCCCGGCATCTTGGACAACATGCTGCCCTTGCCATGCACCACCTCGTCATGGCTGATCGGCAACAGGTAGTTTTCCGACCAGGCGTAATGCAGGCCAAAGGTCATCTGGTGGTGGTGATGTTTGCGATAGATCGGGTCGCGCTGCATATAGGACAGGGTGTCGTTCATCCAGCCCATGTTCCACTTGAAGCCAAAGCCAAGGCCACCCCAATCAGCCGGGCGCGACACACCGGGAAAAGCCGTACTTTCTTCGGCCACCGTCACGATGCCAGGGCATTCGCCATAGGCGGCGATGTTCATCTTTTGCAGAAAGGCTATCGCCTCGTAATTCTCGCGCCCGCCATCCTTGTTCGGCACCCATTGGCCCGAAGCGCGCGAGTAATCGCGGTAAAGCATCGAGGCGACGGCATCGACCCGAAGCCCGTCAAGATGATATTCCTTCAGCCAATACAAGGCGTTGGAGATCAGATAGTTCTGCACCTCCACCCGACCGTAATTGTAGATCAGGGTGTTCCAGTCCTGATGAAACCCCTCTTTCGGATCTTGATGCTCATAAAGGGCGGTGCCGTCGAACCGGCCAAGGCCGTGCGGATCGGTCGGGAAATGGCCAGGCACCCAGTCAAGGATCACCCCCAGCCCTTTGTGGTGCGCGGCATCGACAAAGGCGCGGAACTCGCCCGGCGTGCCGTGGCGGATTGTCGGGGCATAAAGGCCGACCGGCTGATACCCCCAACTGCCATCGAACGGATATTCGGAAACCGGCAGAAGCTCGATATGGGTAAAGCCCATTCCGGCGGCATAATCGACGAGTTGTTCGGCCAGTTCGTGATATGACAGCATCCGGTTGCCCGGCGCGCGCCGCCATGAGGCCAGATGCACCTCATAGACCGAGATCGGCGCATCAACCGTGTGGCGCGCGGAACGCGTTTCCATCCATTTGTCGTCATGCCAGCCTGCCTTGCGGATATCGCGCACCACACTGGCATTGGCGGGAGGATGCTCGCTGCCGAAACCCACCGGATCGGCCTTGAGCGGCAGGGTCTGGCCGCCCTGCCCGCGGATCTCGTATTTATAGATCGTGCCGTCGCCCAGACCGGGAATGAAAATCTCCCACACGCCCGTCGCGCCGCGTTTCCTCATCGGGTGGCGGCGGCCGTCCCAGATGTTGAAATCCCCCACGACCGAGACACGCTCGGCATTGGGCGCCCAGACGGCGAAATGCGTGCCATCAACGCCCTCATGGGTGATGACATGGGCGCCCAGCACCTGCCAAAGACGGCGGTGGGTGCCTTCGGCGAACAGGTATTCGTCCATTTCTCCCAGCACGGGGCCAAAGCGGAACGGGTCTTCCCATTCCCAGGTGGCCCCATGGCCTTCGGCGCGCAGCCGGTAAGGCTGATTCTTCTTCATCGACGCAACAAACAGGCCCGGCGCGCCGGGGACCGGATCGGCCTCGGTCGCCTTGGCGGTTTTGCCGGTCAGCAACCAGACGCGGTCAGCACCCGGTTGCAACACGGCGACCTGCCAGCCGCCCACGCCCTGATGCGGCCCCAATACGGCGAACGGATCGCCATGACGCCCTTCGACAAGGGCAAGGCCTTCCTCACGGTCTATTCCAGTCATTCCGCATCCTCCCCGATGCCTGCAGACCTAGATTGCCGCCGGAATGTCCCAGATTTCCGACATATAGCTGCGGATCGTACGATCCGAAGAAAAGAACCCCGACCGCGCCGTGTTCATCGCGGCCATCCGCACCCAGGCACCCCGGTCGGCATAGGCGGCATCCACCTTGGCCTGAGCGGCATTGTAGGCATCGAAATCGGCGGCGACGAGGAAATAGTCGTGGTGCCAGACCCGGTGGACCAGCCCGTGATAGCGGTCTTTCTGATCCGGCGAAAAACGACCCTCGGCAACCATCTGCAACACGTCCAGCATGGGCTGGCTCGCCTCGATCGCCTTGCGTGACTGGTCGGGGTCTTCGCGCCGCTTCATCGCCTCTTCGGTGGTCAGGCCGAACAAAAAGAAGTTCTCGGCCCCGACCTCTTGCAGAATCTCCACATTCGCCCCGTCCAGCGTGCCGATGGTGGGTGCGCCGTTCATCATGAACTTCATGTTGCCGGTGCCCGAAGCTTCCTTGCCTGCAGTCGAGATTTGTTCCGACAGGTCCGCCGCCGGAATCAGCCGTTCCGCCATCGAGACGTTGTAGTTTTCCGGGTAAACGATCTTCAGCAGGTCTTTGGTGTCGGGGTCGTTGTTCACAACCGCCGCCACATCATTGATAAAGTGGATGATTTCCTTGGCCACGGCATAGCCCGGCGCCGACTTTCCGCCAAAGATCTTGACGCGCGGCACCCAGTTCGCCGTGGGGTCCTGCTTGATCGCGTGCCAATGCGCCACGGTTTGCAGGATGTTCAAAAGCTGGCGCTTGTATTCGTGGATGCGCTTGACCTGCACGTCGAACAGCGCGTCCGGCGAAACCGTCACGCCGCAATGATCCTTGATCCAGCCCGCCAGTGCGACCTTGTTGGCGCGCTTTGCCTTGTCGAACTTCATGCGGAAGGCGCCGTCATCGACATGGGCCTCAAGCCCGCGCAGCCGGTCAAGATCGGCCTCCCAGCCCTCGCCGATGGTCTCGGTGATCAGCCCCGCCAGCGGACGGTTCGCCATCTTCAGCCAGCGGCGCGGGGTCACGCCGTTGGTCTGGTTGATGATCCGGCCGGGATGCAGGCGGTTCAGTTCGAGGAACAGGTTCTTCTTGACCAGATCCGAATGCAGCGCCGAAACGCCGTTGACCTTGTGCGCCATGACAAAGGCCAGCTCGCCCATCCGCACCTCCTGGTGCTTGACGATTCCGACATAATGCGGCGGGCTGAAGGTGCGGCGGTGCCAGGAGTCGATCTGCTCGACGATCTGCATATGGCGCGGCAGGACAGAGCCGAAGGTGAAGGTGGCCCACCGCTCCAGCGCCTCGGGCAACAGCGTGTGGTTGGTATAGCCAAGGCAGGCCTGTGCCGTTTCCATCGCATCGTCGAACGACATGCCGTTCTCATCCGAAAGCAGGCGCACCAGCTCCGGCCCCGCAATGGCCGGGTGTGTGTCGTTCATCTGGATCGCGACGTATTTCGGCAGGTCGCGCAGGTTGGTATGGCCGGTCTTGAAGCGCCGCAGGATGTCTTGCAGCGCGGCAGAGGTCAGGAAGAACTCCTGCTTCAACCGCAGTTCCTTGCCCTGATAGGTGGTGTCGTCGGGGTAAAGCACGCGGGAAAGCGTGCGCGCCAGCGCCTCGGGCTCTGCCGCCGCCGCATAATCGCCGCGATTGAACCGCTCCAGATCGAACATCTGGGTCGGCAGGGCTTCCCACAGGCGCAAGGTATTGGCCCATTTGCCCTGCCAGCCGATGACCGGTGTGTCATGGGCGCTTGCCAGCACCGTTTCGCCGGGCATCCAGACTGGCTTGCCGTCGCGCGTCTCGACGCTGCCCTTGAAGGGAATGGTATAGGCGCTTTCCGGGCGGGCGAATTCCCACGGATGTGTCTGGCGCAACCAGTCCTCTGGCGCCTCGATCTGCTGGCCGTTCTGGAACCGTTGACGGAAGAGGCCATGTTCATAGCGGATACCATAGCCGTAGGCCGGGCAACCCACCGTCGCCATGCTTTCCATGAAGCAGGCGGCCAGACGGCCCAGCCCGCCATTGCCAAGGGCGGCATCGGGCTCGTCCTCGACGATGGCGCTGAAATCCTGGCCCAGGCTGGCCATCACCTCCTGCGCCTGATCGCGCAGGCCCAGGTTGACGGTCGCATCCTCGAGAATCCGGCCGATCAGGAATTCCATCGACAGGTAATAGACGCGCTTTCGGTCTTCGGCCCAGGTGCGTCGGGTCGCGGCGAACCACGGCTCGACGATCCGGTCGCGGATTGCGTATGACAGCGCCATGCGCCAGTCATAAATGCTGGCGTTCGGGGCATCCTTGCCCAAGGTATAGGTCAGGTGGCGCAGAACCTCTGCACGCAGGGTTTCCGGAATAAGGCGCTGATCGTCCAAAATATCGTCCCCTTGGCAAACACTCCGAATCCAGCCTAGGCGTGCGCCCATCCCCCCACAAGGCGCAGCCGGATCGATCCGGGTCATCGTTACTGTTACCCGGTTGTTAGCGCAAACACTGCATAAGTTCACTGCATTTTTTGCACCCCTGATGAGCAATTACCCATTTATTGGGCAAAAGCGCAACAGACTACAAATTGCCGAACATGATCTGAATCAAATCGCCTTGCAGCGACACGGCGTAAGCTGCGCGCGACCAGACCGACGGAGAAAATCATGCGCCTGACGATCCGAACCAGCCTTGCGATGCGCACCCTCATGTTCTGCGCCGTCAATAACGGACATATTGTGCGAAAACACGAGGTGGCCGAGGCTTGCGGCGCATCAGAAAACCATCTGGCGCAGGTGATTCATCTGCTGGCGCGCAAGGGGTATCTGAAAACCGTCAGGGGCCGGGCCGGTGGGCTGATGCTGGGCCTTGCCCCCGACCAGATTCGGGTTGGCCAGGTATTTCGTGATTTCGAAGGGGTTCTGCCCTTCACCGAATGTTCCGAAGGCGAAGGGTCAACTTGCCCGCTGTCCGGCGTCTGCCAGTTGAAATGCGTGCTGTCAGAGGCATTGGAGGCATTCTATGCCCGGCTCGATACGGTCTTTCTTGCCGATCTGGTGACTGGCAACCACGGCCTGAACCAGCTTTTGAAGGTGGCCTGACGGCTAGGCCGGGCAGCCAGCGATGCCTTGAAGAATAGGGCAGTCTGGCCGGTTGTCTCCGGCGCAGGCGTGAACCAGATGCGACAGGGTTGCCTGCATCGCCCGCAGCTCGGCGATCTTGGTGGCAATACGGTCCAGATGGTTTTCGGCCAGCTTCTTTACCTCGGCACTCGCCCGCGATTTGTCTTCATAAAGGGCCAGCAGGGCGCGGCAATCCTCGATGGTGAAGCCAAGTCCGCGCGCGTGGGCCAGAAATGTCAGCTTTGCCGCATCCGCAGCGGCAAAGCTGCGATAGCCGTTGGCGGCACGTTTCGGACGGATCAACCCGATATCCTCGTAATAGCGGATCGTCTTGGCCGGCAGGCCCGCCTGGGCGGCGACTTCCTTGATGTTCATCCTCGTCTCCACCGTTTCAGGCCCAAGGCATTGGTCAGAACGAAAACCGAAGACAGCGCCATGGCGCCCGCCGCCAGCATCGGCGACAGTTGCGGACCCCCGAACGGAACCAGCACTCCCGCCGCCACCGGAATCAGCGCGGCGTTGTAGCCAAAGGCCCAAAGCAGGTTTTGCCGGATATTGCGCATTACGGCGCGCGAAAGGCCGATGGCATCGACCACCCCCATTGGATCGCCACGCATCAACACCACCTCGCCCGCCTCGATCGCCACATCGGTGCCGGTGCCCATGGCAAGGCCCACCTCGGCTGCCGCCAGCGCCGGGGCATCGTTGATACCGTCACCGACAAAGGCAATCTTGCCGCCCAGCCCGGCCACCGCCTGCGCCTTGCCTTCGGGCAGAATGCCCGCGCGCACATCGGCAATGCCCAGATCGGCGGCAATGGCCCGCGCGGTGGTTTCGGCATCGCCGGTGATCATCGTTGCAGGCAAACCAAGGGCAGCCAGCGCCCGGATCGCCGGGGCGGCCCCTGCCTTCGGTTGATCCGCAACCGCAATTGCCGCCTGCGCCACGCCGTTCCGGCCGGTGAAGAGCACGCCCTGCCCCTTGCTTTGCGCATTGGCCGAGAACGCTGCCATCTCGGGCGCAATCTCGGGGAACAGGCGGGCAGAGCCGACTTGCACGATTGTCCCACCAACCACCGCCTCGGCGCCGCGCCCCGGCAGGGCGTTGAACTCTGTCACGGTGGGAACAACCAAACCGCGTAGCGCAGCCTCGGCCAGAACCGCCCCGGCAAGGGGGTGTTCCGACTGCGCCTCGACCGCCGCCGCCTGCGCCAGCAGAGCGGGATCGTCGGGCAGCATCGCCACCACGCGCGGCTTGCCCTCGGTCAGCGTTCCGGTCTTGTCAAAGGCCACGCCGGTCACTTCGGACAGGCGCTGCAAGGCCTCGCCCCGGCGAAACAGCACGCCCAGTTCCGCCGCCCGCCCGGTGCCGACCAGAATCGAGACCGGCGTTGCCAGACCCATGGCGCAAGGACAGGCGATGATCAGAACCGACACGCCCGCCACCAGCGCCTCGGCCGGGCCGGGACCGAAGATCAGCCACAGCCCGGTCGTCAGCACGGCAATGCCCATCACCACCGGCACGAACCACAAGGTCACCCGGTCAACCAGTGCCTGCACCGGCAGCTTGCCGCCCTGAGCCTCTGCGACCATGGCGGTGATGCGCGCCAGAACCGTCTCTGCCCCCACCGCCGTCACCCGCACCGTCAGCGCGCCCGTGCCGTTGACCGTACCGCCCGTCACCGCGCTGCCCGCCGCCTTGGCCACGGGCAACGGCTCTCCGGTCAGCATGGATTCGTCCACGGTGGA
>APMI01008042.1_pt1 | contig 14113 bp, 9 predicted proteins | sample 667938 | NCBI WGS metagenome assembly APMI01 (sample SAMN01084076, study PRJNA167559) | wastewater metagenome | biome: Wastewater | place: Denmark: Ejby Moelle, Odense | collected 2011-11-28 | reverse complement strand
CCGTGGCGCGACTTTCGCGGCTTCCTCGACATCGCCCGAGATGACCGACGACAGGCCGTATTCGGTGTCGTTGGCGATGCGGATGCCGTCCTCCAGCGTATCGTATGCGATGACGGTCGCGACCGGGCCGAATGTCTCTTCGCGTGCGATGCGCATGTCGGGGGTAACGCCGGAGAACACCGTTGGCTTGATGTAATAGCCGCGGTTGACGCCGCCGGGTAGGCCGGTGCCGCCCGTCTCCAGCGTGGCGCCTTCGTCGATGGCCGACTGGATGAGCCCCTGGATTTTGTCATGCTGCGCCTTGTTGACGACCGGCCCCAGATGCGCGCCCTCGCTCAGCGGATCGCCGACCGCCGCGCCTTCGAAAATGCCTTTGATGATGCCGACCGCCTCGGCCTCCTGGCCTGCCTGCACCAGCACCCGCGTGGGCGCGATGCAGCTCTGTCCCGTATTGGCGAGGATGCCGGTGACGGTTCCGGGAAGCACCTTGGCAAGGTCGGCGCCCGGCAGAACGAGGTTGGGCGACTTGCCGCCCAGTTCCTGATGCACGCGCTTGACGGTGTCGGCCGCCGCCTTTGCCACGAGTACTCCCGCACGAGTCGATCCGGTGAAGCTCACCATGTCGATATCCTTGTGCGCCGAGATGGCGGCGCCAACGCCCGCGCCGTCACCCTGCACCAGGTTGAACACACCCGCGGGTACACCCGCCGCATCCATCACCTCGGCAAAGATCGCCGCATTGCCCGGGCATTCCTCGCTGGGTTTCAACACCATGGTGTTGCCCGCCGCGATCGCGGGCGCGACCTTCAGCGCGATCTGGTTCAGCGGCCAGTTCCACGGTGTGATCATGCCGACAACGCCGATGGGTTCGTAGATCAGCAGCGTCTTGCCCTGCCGCTCGGTGAAGTCGAAGTTCTTGAGCGCGGCAATCGTGCCGAGGAAACCGCCGAGCCCGGCAGGAACCTGCGCCGCGGTCGCAAAGCTGATGGGCGCGCCCATTTCCGTTGCCATGGAGCGTGCGAGGTCGGGAATACGCTTCTTGTATTCCTCGACGATGCGCTCGAGCAGCGAGAGGCGCTCTTCGCGGCTAGTCTGCGAGAAGGTTTCGAACGCGCGCCGCGCGGCGGCGACGGCGGCATCGACATCGACCGCGGTGCCGATCGTGATTTCGGCACAGGCTTCCTCGGTCGAGGGGCTGATCACCTCATGACGCTTGCCGCCCTGCGACGCGACCCATTGGCCATCGATGTAATGCTTCAGATAGCTGTCCATGCGCGCTCTCCTGACTCGAATTCGATTGCGTTCGGAAATGAAACTTTCCGGTCCGGCGATCAATGCAATTCGGCGCTCAGGTTCGGGACTTGCCCTCGATCCCCTCGTGCATGCCCGTCAGTTCGTCCATCGCGCGGGCGACGTTTTCCAGCGTGTAGGGTTTCTGCACGATCGTCCGGCCACGGTGGTCGTCGGGGATGACGGCCTGTTCGCCATAACCGGTCGCGAACAGGAACGGCACATTCAGGTTCATCAGCCGGTCGGCGACGGGGAAGCTGTTGCGGTCGCCCAGGTTGATGTCGAGGATGGCGATGGTCGGAGGATGCGTGTCGATCTGGTCGAGTGCGCTGTCCACGGTAGCCGCGGTGGTGACGGTGCGCGCGCCGAGGCGAGTCAGGATGTCCTCGGCATCGAGCGCGATGATCAGGCTGTCCTCGACCAGTAGCACGTCGTAGCCTTCCAGCATCTTGTGCGGCGGCGACTGCGGGTGGCCTGCCGAGGGGCGCGGGAAGCGGATGGCGATATTCGCACCGCCCTTCGCGTCGGAGACATGGCGGCCCGGAATGCGGAACTGCGCCTCCACGCCCGTAGGCTTATACTCGACCTTCGCCGCGCCACCCAGGTCATAGGGGATCGACCGGTCGATGATCGTCGTGCCGAAGCCCTTGCGCGTCGGCGCGGTCACCGGGGGGCCGCCAGCCTCGTTCCAGCTGATTAAAAGGTCCCCCGCCTCATTATCGCGGTTCCAGCTGATCGTGACGCGGCCTTCGGGCACCGACAAGCTGCCGTATTTCGTAGAGTTGGTAACCAGTTCGTGGATGACCAGCGCCATCGTCGAATAGGCCTGCGGATTGAGCAGGACAGGCTCGCCCTCCGAGATTACGCGCTCGCTCTCGTCGACGAAAGCGGCCGCCTCTGCGTCGATCAGTGCCTGCATGGGCGCGGGACCCCAGTGATCGTCGGTGATCTGGTTGTGCGCGCGGGCAAGGGCATGGATGCGCCCGTCGACCAGTGTCGCAAAGTCCTTCACCGCCGGATCGGTCGGCTTCGACTGGCGGATAAGGCCCCGGATGACGCCCAGGATGTTGCGAACGCGGTGATTCAGTTCCGCGATCAGCAGTTCCTGCCGCGCGCTTGCCTGCTGCCGCTCGGCAGAAGCTTCATCGGCGAGGCGAAGAACGACCTCGATCAATGTCGCGCGCAGCGTGTCGGCGACGCGCATTTCGGACGGGGTGAACGGCTGCGAATGGCCCTGCACCAGTTCTTTCCATTCGGCGAAGCTTTCGCGCGGGGTCAGGCGCGGGCCGTTGGGGCCGTAGTCGACCGGCTTGTGCGGATCGCCAGCCCAGCGGACCGAGCGCACCAGTTCCGACCGGAAAAGCACAACATAGTCGCGCGGCGTACGCGAGATGGGGATGGCGAGCAGACCGGCCGCAGAGGCGGCGAACTTCTTCGCGCCCGGCATGATCGAGGCGATATTGTCGGTTGCGAACACCTTGCCTGCCGCAGTCGAGTTCAGCGCACGAATGATGCGACGGAAATCCTCTTCGGGAGGGGTAACGCCCGAAAAGGCATAGGCGCCGCCGATCCAGACGCCGACGCCGTCGGCGGGAATGGCGTGCGTCAGGATGTCGGCGAGCCAGTCGGGATCCTTCAGCAGCGCTTCGTTCGACGCGACCGCGCCCAGCAACTGATCCGATATGTCGCGTGCGCGGCGTTCGTATTCGACCGTTTCCTGCCGCTCGCGACTTTCGAGGCGCATGGCGAACATCTGGGCGAAGAGTTCGCTGACCGAACGCCGCTCGAACGTCGGGCAGCGCGGCGAATAATGATGGCAGGCGAACAGGCCCCACAGCTTGCCCTCGACGATGATCGAGATCGACAGCGACGCGCCGACGCCCATATTCTTGAGATACTCGATATGGATGGGGGAGACCGATCGCAGCAGTGACAGCGACAGGTCGAGCGGTGCCCCTGCGGCATTGCGTTGCGGCGTGATGGGGACCGGCGTCGCGTTGACGTCCGCGATGACGCGCAACAGGTTGCGCTTGTAGAGTTCGCGCGCCTGGGCGGGGATGTCGCTGGCCGGGTAGCGCAGGCCCATGAAGCTGCCGATCCCCGATGTGACGGACTCGGCAACGACCTCACCAGACCCGTCGCCTGCGAAGCGATAGACCATCACCCGGTCGAAGCCGATGAGCGCACGCACCTGCCGCGCGCCTTCGCGGAAGAAGGTCGTCAGGTCGGCGCACTGGTCGAGCCGCGCGATCATCGAGCGTACCATGCCCGACGCATCGCCATGCTCGCCGGTCGACGGTTCACCTTCGATCACGACCTCGCCGTTCGCGAAATGCACGGCCATGTCGAAGCATTGGGTACCGATCTCGACATCGAACAGGCGTTCGACCGAATCCGGGCCACGCAGCATGGCGGTGCGGTTACGCAGGTCGTGCACCGCCTTGACCGGGAAGACGTCGCTCAGCGCCTTGCCGATCAGCGCTTCGGGGGCGTGGCCGACGTATTCGGCCGTATTGGCCGACGCACGGGCGACGATCCAGTCGGCGGTCAACGCAAGCAGGAACCCGATGGGCTGGATCGCGCCCAGGATGTGAATGGGCTCGCGGTCGCAGTTGGTCAGGTCGACCGGGTCGTTGCCATCCGCCAAATCAGTTCACCCTCAAGAATTTTCGTCCGGATTGCTCGAACGTCGTAAACACCGCACGCGCCGCGTCCACAGCTTCGGCGATCTCGTCTGCGGTGGTCAACCGCGCGTCAATGATCTCGATCAATCGCCGCCACGCCGCCGGATCGCTGGCCGAAAGGAAGCGTGCGGGCAGGCCGGGCGCGACCGAATTTTTCAGTACCGATCCGCCCAGGCGCGACCCTTCGAGCACGTAGATGCCCCCGATTATGGCGGCTGTTGTCGTGCCTGCATCATGCTGCGGCCGGGGCGGCGGTGTCACGCCCATCTTGTCCAGATCATCGAGCAGCAACGCCGAACGCTTGCGGCTGTTCCAGTCGGGAACGACGCGGTCCGCACCGGCTTCGGTAAGTGCGTCCTCGACCGCGAGATGCGCAGCCGCCTGTGCCGCGAGGAAGCGTCCATAGCCATCGGTCGTGCCGAGGTCGACGTGCGAGAAGATGGCGTCGACGCGGTCGTGCATGTCAGCCGTCCCCAGGCGAAGCTCTCGGCGGGCGCTGGGGCGGGCATTCATCGCGTATCGATAGGCGAAGTGCCTGAAAACACAACCGCAACCGGCTGGATCACGCGGTCCGTGGTGTGACGGCGATGGTCAGGTGGGCGATCTCGTGGACCGGTGCGAGCCGCTGGCGCAGTTCCTCGCAGGGGGTGTTCGAACACACATCGACGATGGCCGCGTGATGTTCCGGCCCGACGCGCCACACGTGCAGGTCATTGATCGTCGCATCGCCCGGCTGTTCGATCAGCGTGCGCACCTCGTCGGCGACATGGTGGTCGGTCTCGTCGAGCAGGACGGCGGCCGTGTCGCGCATCAGCGTCCACGACCAGTGCGCGATGACGACCGCGCCGACGACGCCGATCGCCGGGTCCATCCACACCCAGCCTAGGTAGCGTCCCGCGAGCAGTGCCGCGATCGCCAATACCGACGTCAGCGCGTCGGCCAGCACATGGACATAGGCGGCGCGGAAGTTGTTGTCCCGGTGCTTCTCGTTGCCGTTCCCCTTCGCCTTGTGACCATGGCTATGGCCGTGATCGTGCGCATGGCCGTTGTGCGTATGGTGGTGATGGCCGTGATCGTGACCATGGCTGTGACCGTGCGAATGCCCGTGACCGAGCATGAACGCGCTGACGATGTTCACGACCAGCCCCAGGATCGCGACGAGCGTAGCGGATCCGAAATCGACGGCGATCGGGTGGATCAGGCGGTTGAACGATTCGAACCCGATGCCGAGCGCGATCATGCCGAGGACCAGTGCGGACGCGAACCCCGACAGGTCGCCGACCTTGCCCGTGCCGAAGCTGTAACGGGCATTGGCGGCATGGTGCCGGGCATAGGCATAGGCGGCGGCCGCGACCGACAGCGCGACCGCGTGCGTCGCCATGTGGAAACCGTCGGCAAGTAGCGCCATCGATCCGGTGATCCAGCCCGCGACGATTTCGCCGACCATCATCACAACGGTCAGGATGACGACGGACATGGTGCGGCGCGCGTTTTCGTCGTGCGACGAGCCAAGAAAGACGTGGTTATGGGTGTGGCCGCGGGGATCGGGTGAGGATGTCATCGCTGCCGCCTATTTGGAGTAACGGCGGATGACCGCCAGCAGGTCTTGCGCACCGCGCGTGCGGTCCGCGTCGCTCAGCCCGGGTGCTGCGACATGTTCTTCCAGATGTTCGGCGATGATCTCTTCCATCAGGCCATTGACCGCGCCGCGTACGGCGGCGGCGAGGTGCAGCACCTTCTCGCACTCCGCCCCGGCGTCGAGCGCGCGTTCGATGGCGGACACCTGCCCGCCGATGCGGCGGACACGGGCGACAAGGTCGCTGCTCGGGCTAGAGAGATGCGGCATAGCTATACCCCCTATGGGTATAGCATCATCTGGTCAAGAGACGCGATGTGACTCGGCGGCTGTCTTGAACGGCTTGAGCGAAGGCGCCTTGACCGGGACCCACCGCGCCAGGCCAACGCGGACGAGACGGACGACGCCAACGGCGACCAGCGCTACCAGCGCGCCGAGGATCATGTCGCTCAGGTAATGCGTGCCCTCGACCACCGTCGACCACAGCATCGCCAGATTGATGAGCAGCAGCGGCACGCCGATGTGGCGCTGGCGAAGGCCGAACGAGATGAGCAGCACGGCCGCGGCAGTGTGAAAGCTGGGCGCGGATACCAGGCCGACGAGATGGCCGAGGTCCACCACTGGCGCGAGGTGCGCGCGGAGTGCGGGAATGAGGTTCGCCTGCCACAAGTCGCTGGTCGGCAGGTAGGGCAACGGCCCCTTTACCAGGTACGACAGCGGCCCGACGGCGGGCATGAAAAGATAGCAGGTCAGGGTAATCGCTGCCGCCAGCCACATGGCCGCGACGAAATCGAGCGCCTCGCGGCGCTGGTCGGTGACAGCGAGATAGCCGAGAAGGATCGCCGGCGAGACATAGATCATCGCATAGGCGATGCGTCCCAGTGTCTGCAGCGCGGGTGTGGTGGCGACAAGCTCGTACCAGCCGAGCCAGTTGAAATTCAGCGCGAGGTCGATGCCGTGAAGGGCCGGGTCGGAAAATCCCTGGGTAAATGACGCGATCGGGTAACTCGCCAGTGCGCCCGTTACCGACAGTGCGGTGAACACACCGAAATATTCGGCGACGTCGCGCACGATCCGGGTACCGTTCGAGCGCGGGTCGCGAAACACCCAGCGAATGGCGCCCAACGCTGCAAACACCGAGGCGTAGATCAAGGTATTGGGATCGACCGGATCGATGGTCAGGCCCGCGGCCCGCATCAGCAGCGCTACGGCGAAAATGCTCGCGATCAGGCCTGCGGCAATCCAGCGTCCGGGAATAGCGCGCTCGGCGACCGGAATAACCGCGGCGGTCTGCAACCCTTCCGTGAAAACCCGTGACGTGAACGCGAACACAGACGACCTCTCGAAAATATTTTTCGGGCGTGTGACCGCTGTAACGATTCCGCCCCCCGGATGTCTCCTTACTGTAATATTGCTGAACCGCGAATGTCCAATTTACCGCGGACGCGGGACAGCCGCCATGCGTCGCGATTTGGCAACACTTTGGCGAATGCGAAGAGGGCGCGGTTTACTGGCCGCGGGCCGAGGATGTGGAAGCCAGCAACGCTGTCTGCATCCGGGGCGAGGCATCTGCCGCGTCGATAATGCGCGACGGCGTGTCGGCCTCTACCGACCTGATCGACGGATCGCACGGCGGCTTGACCGTGGTCATCACATATTTCGGTGCGGAAACCGGAACGGCGGTCGCCTTGTGCACGGCCGATCGAACCGCCGGGACAGCCATCGTCGAACCGACGATGGCGGCGGTCGGGCATACGCACATCATCGTCTTGGCGGCGATCGTCGCCATGGATGCGCTGCCGGTCGCCGCTTCGCCGAAGCCAAGCCAGGCCATGGCCGACGAAAGACCGCCGGCCTTCTTCACGTGGCGGCGGCGCGGCGCCGTTTCCAGCGCGGGGCCGGCGGCAATGGCGAGGTCGCGCGCTTCACGGGCGCGGGCGCGGCGCCAGCGCAGGCCGAGACCGACGAAGCCGAAGCCCGAGATGAGCAACAGCCATGTCCCGGGTTCGGGAATGGGAAGAACGGTCGGGATGCCGGGGTCGGTTGGCGTTACCGGCGTGACCGGATCGGTGGGCGTGACCGGGTCCGTAGGTGTCGCGGGATCGCCCGGTGTTTCGGCCGTGGGGCCGCCCGGGGATCCGCCACCTGGGTTGCCGCCCGGATTACCACCGCCGAAGAGAATAGGTGTGCCGCTGCCCGGGACGACACCGCCGCCCGTGAACGGCGAACCGGGCAGATTGCCGGTGCCGGCATCGGTCGTGTCGACCGGCGGCAGGGAGATGGCATAGGGCAGGACAGACGAGGTGCGAACGGCCGGTGCTGAATCGCAGGGCACGCCCTTGCCCGTCGAAGCGGTCTGGACCGGCTTTTTACGGACTTGCGCAAGCTTATGCTTGGCGGGAGCGGGGCGCGTCGCATTGTGCACGGCACGCTTGACCGACGGCACCGTCGCGACCGAAGTCGCGAGGATTGCCGGCGGGCAGACGCACAACGCCGCCATAGTCAAAGCCGCCGACTTCATCGTTCCCCGTTCCGTTCCCCGACCGCCGGGATGCGACCCTCAGCGGTTCTGTTAACCATAGTTATAGCATCATTCCGGATGGAAATCAGCTGAAAATACGACGGGAACGGTATCAGTATGAAAGGTTTACAAAGCATTAATCGTAAGCCTCGCGTTAACGCCTGATCGAAAGCGGAACGCTTCGGGTGACCGGTTTCATCCATTGCGCGCGTAATTGTGCGGTGAGCCGAGGTTTTCGGGGCTGGCCGCTGCGGAAAAAAGAAAGGGCCCGGACGTTTCCGTCCGGGCCCTTTTATTCAGCGCCGCGGCAAAGCCGCGTGCGGGTTACCGCACGCCTCCGCGCTTAATAGCTATAGTACATATCGAATTCGACCGGGCTGGGCGTCATTTCCCAACGGGCCACGTCTTCCATCTTCAGTTCGATATACGCGTCGATCTGGTCCTTGGTGAACACATCGCCCTTCAGCAGGTAGGCATGATCGGCCTCCAGGCTTTCCAGCGCTTCACGAAGCGAACCGCAGACGGTCGGAACCTGGCTCAGCTCTTCCGGCGGCAGGTCGTACAGGTTCTTGTCCATCGCGTCGCCGGGGTGGATCTTGTTCTGGATGCCGTCGAGGCCCGCCATGAACAGCGCCGCGTAGCACAGATACGGGTTCGCCATCGCGTCGGGGAAGCGCACTTCGACGCGCTTCGCCTTGGCCCCCGTACCGTACGGGATGCGGCACGATGCCGAACGGTTGCGCGCCGAATAGGCGAGCAGCACCGGTGCTTCGTAACCCGGGACCAGGCGCTTGTAACTGTTGGTCGTCGGATTGGTGAAGGCATTCACCGACTTGGCATGCTTGATGATGCCGCCGATGAAATACAGGCACATGTCGCTGAGGCCCGCATAGCCGTTCCCCGCGAACAGTGGTTCCTTGCCGTTCCAGATCGACAAGTGGGTGTGCATGCCCGAGCCGTTATCTTCCTTGATCGGCTTGGGCATGAAGGTCGCGGTCTTGCCATAGGCATGCGCGACCTGGTGCACGACATATTTGTAGATCTGCATGCGGTCGGCGGTCTGCGTCAGCGTGCCGAAGGTCAGGCCCAGTTCGTGCTGCGCCGATGCGACTTCATGATGATGCTTGTCGCAGGGCAAACCCATTTCGAGCATGGTCGAAACCATTTCGCCGCGGATGTCGACGGCGCTGTCGACCGGTGCGACCGGGAAATAGCCGCCCTTGGCACGCGGGCGGTGGCCCATGTTGCCACTTTCATAGTGCGTACCCGAGTTCGTCGGCAGTTCGATATCGTCGATCTTGTAATAGCTCGTCGAATAGCTGTTCTCGAACTTCACGTCGTCGAACATGAAGAATTCGGCTTCGGGGCCGACATAGACGGTGTCGCCGATACCGGTGGTCTTGAGATAAGCCTCGGCGCGCTTCGCGGTCGAGCGCGGGTCGCGGCTGTAGAGCTGGCCGGTCGACGGTTCGACGACGTCGCAGAACAGGATCATCATCGGCGTTGCCGAGAACGGGTCGACATAGACGGCGTCCAGATCGGGCTTCAGCACCATGTCGGACTCGTTGATGGCCTTCCAGCCCTCGATCGACGATCCGTCGAACATCAGGCCGTCGGTCAGTTCGTCCTCGCCGATCACCGACGACACCATGGTCAGGTGCTGCCACTTGCCCTTGGGATCGGTGAACCGGACATCGACCCACTCGATCTCTTCGTCCTTGATCCGCTTCAGGATGTCTGCCGGGGTATTCGCCTTCGCCATTGTCACTTTGCCCTTTGCTCAGAATTCTTGGGGTTGGGAGGAAATCAGATTGCGTTGCTGTCGGTCTCGCCCGTGCGAATACGCAGCACGCTTTCGACCGGGATCACGAAGATCTTGCCGTCGCCGATGCGGCCGGTTTGCGCGGCTTGCGCAATCGCCTCGACGACACGGGGCGCCTGGTCGTCGTCGACGACGACTTCCAGTTTCACCTTCGGCAGGAAGTCGACGACATATTCGGCGCCACGATAGAGTTCCGTGTGCCCCTTCTGCCGCCCGAAGCCCTTGGCCTCGGTCACGGTGATGCCGCTCACGCCGACCTGATGAAGGGCTTCCTTCACCTCGTCCAGCTTGAACGGCTTGATGATTGCTTCGACCTTTTTCATGTGACTCCCTGCCCCTCGCGTTTCAATAAGCGTGCCATTCGACGCAGCGCAACATACGCCCTTCGGACATGGGATCCGATGCCATTGACTGCCGCGAATTCAGGCAAAGAGGATGCTCTTGCCTATTTTTTTGGCAACCGATGCCGCGGCACTTTCTGCGACTCGCATGTGAAGCATTAACAGAAAGCCCCGGCAACCGCATGGCGGTGCCGGGGCCTGACTGCCACGCTGGGGAGGGTGGTGTCAGAACTTGACCGTGACTTCGCCGGTGATCTGTCGGCCGGGTTGCCAGAAATACTGGGTGCCCGAAATGTTCATGATGTTCTGGGAGTCGAACAAGTCGCTGACCTTCACACCGGCACGGATGCGGCCGAAGTCATAGCTGCCCGAGATGATCGCCGTGTTATATTCGTCGATGCGGAAGCCGGATGCGTTCTGTGGTCCGGTGACCTTGTCGATGAGCGAGAAGCGGATCGGCCCCGATTTGTAGATGACGCCGCCTGCCGCGGTCCACAGCGGGGCACGGTCGACCTGTGCTCAAACGGCTGCCGTGATACACGATGCCCGCCTGGTAATTGGTCGACCGCTGCGGGTCGGCCGTCGAGAGACCGGGCTGGGCGACGTAAAGCTGGCTGAGCGGCGGCATCAGGAAACCGCGCGCATATTGCGCATAGATCGCGACATTGTCGGTAACCTGGTAGTTCGCGCTCAGGAACGGCAGGTCGGCGGTATAGGTTTTGCTGAGGTGCTGTTCATAGCGCGTCGTCTGGTTGGCGATCGCGTCGATCTTGCGGTTGAAATCGACATGCTTGAAGCCGGGCGTGATCGTCAGGCCGGGCAGGGGGCGCAGTTCGAGTTCGGCGAATTCCTCGGTATGGTTCATCGACGAATTCTGGTTGAACCGGACATAGCCTTGCGTGATCGCGCCGGGGTTGGCACCGGTCGCGGGTGCCACCTGCTGCGAGTTGCGATAGTTGAACGCGCCGGTGATCAGGTCGACTTCGGTCTGCTGCCGGAATGTCTGGCTCCATTCGATCCAGGCACCGGCGGTCAGTGCGCCGAACCCGAAATCGACCTTCACCTTCGCGATGTCGCCATAGACGCGGTAGGCATTGGACTTGGTGTAGCCCGGGACGCCGAAGACAGTTGCGCCGGTCGCCGAAAACTTCACCTTGTTGGTCGTGGTGACAGCGCCGACCGCGGCACCCGGTGTCTGTCCCGGCTGCAGGCCGTCCTGCGTCGTGTCGAGGCCCGACAGCGTCTCGTTGTCGTATTTGTAGGTATAGGCGCTGTTGGTGAAGCTGCTGCCCGGCGCGATCCTGGCATCGAGGCGGGCGATGTAGAAGTCGGTCGTTTTGATCGTGCTGTTGTACTTGTAATAGTCCTGCCGCAGCGGATCGTTCGACAGCGCGTAATGCTGGCCGAACTTCGCGGCCTGTGCCAGCGTGATGCCGTCGCTGTCCGACTGGTTGAACACGTTGCGGTTGGCGGTTCCGATCAGGCTGAGCGTCACATCGTCGCTGATCGGCACCACCGCCTTCGCATAGAAGTTCAGCTGGCGATATTTCTCGTTGGTGAGTGCGCCGTCCGAATTTACATATTGAACGCTGGCGACGAACTTCGTGCCGCCCAGCGCGTCAACCGCACCCGATTGCAGGACGGCCTGTCCGACATAGGTGTTGTAGGTGCCATAGCTACCCAGCAGTTCGACGCCCAACTGGTCGCGCGGCACGCGGCTGAACAGGTTGATGTTGCCGCCGAAAGTCGCCTGGCCCAGCTGGCTGGCATTGCCCGGACCACGGTCAACGACGAGCGTTTCCATCGTGTTCGACGGCCAGAAGGTGTTCGAATGGTGCGTCGGGTCGTTCTGGTCGCCGAAGGGCACGCCGTCATAGGTGATGTTGTATTCGCCGTCCTGGAAACCGCGGATCTGCGCCTTCGATTCCGACAGGCCGACGCCGTTGTTGCCGCCGAAGTTCGAGACCGATGGCGCGATCAGCGCGACCTGGTTGAAGTCTGCTGTGGTCGGCAGCGAGTCCTGGATGAACGAGCGCGAGACGATCGATTGCGGCTGCTGCGTTTCGAGCGACGACGTAACCGGTGCGATTTCGTTCGCCTTGGTCGCCGTCACGACGATCGCCGATCCTTCGGCGATGTCGCTGTTCCCGGTGTTCGTGGCCTCTGCCGGCACGGCTTCCGGGCTGGCGGCCGCCATGGCGGGCGTCTGCACAAAGCACAGGGCAAGTGTCATCGCGCTCGCACCAAAGAGGTGCGCGCGCCGCGCAATGTTCATGGTCATTTTCGAAATCCCCGCCGTTACGAATGGCTGGCGCGGCGCTAGGATCGACCGGTGACGTTTTTGTTTCGTCAGCGTGACAAAACAAAGGTTGGGAAAAAGTAATATTTGATAAGCCGGCGCGTCAGCGCGGGCTGGCGAGCCTGCTGTTTGCGAGGAAATCCAGTAGTGCAGTGACCCGCCGCGGCCGGAGTTTGCCGGGTGGGGTGACCAGGTGCAATCGCGCCCGTCTGCGTGCCGAAAGGTCAAAGCCTGTCGTGCGACCATCGTATAGCCGAACACTTCCGAAGCATCGAGCGCCGCCGGGCTGTCAGGCCGGCTATGTCGTGCGATCCAGTCGGGACTGGCGACGACGTAGAGATCGACATCGCGCAATTTGCGTGCGCGCAGAGAACTGTCCGGCATGGACGCGATCCGCAGCGCCGCGTCATAGCCGTCGCCCACGATATCGACGAGCGAGTCCGACAGGTTCAGCTCGACAGTAATGTCCGGATAGGCGGCCATGAAGTCGGCGACGACCGGGCCGACTTCGGCAAGGCCGAAGCTCATCGGCACGGCGAGCTTCACCGTACCGCGCGGTGCCCCGACTTCCTCGCGCGCGCATTCTTCAGTCTCGACCGCGTCTGACAGCAGCCTTGCCGCACGTTCGGCAAGCGATGCGCCGGTTTCTGTCAGGGCGATCCGGCGAGAGGTGCGGTTGAATAGCGTCGTACCCATCGATGCCTCGAGCCGAGCCACCGCCTTCGACACCGTCGCGTTGGACAGGCCGAGCGCGCGGGCGGCCCCGCCGAACGATCCATGCTCGGCGACGGCCGCGAAGATCGCCCAGGCCTCGAAATCAGGTAACGCCATTTTTGGAAACAATCGCTTTCCATTGTTTCTATTTCTATATGTGTGACAGCGGCTTATCTCGGCGTCAACCACTCAAACGGGAGACATCCCATGATCGACGTAAGACCCTTCAATTCTCTCGGTGCTGCCAACCACGACTGGCTCGATGCGCATCACCATTTCTCGTTTGCCAATTACTATGATCCCAAGCGGATGAGCTGGGGTCCGATCCGTGTCTGGAACGACGATACGATCGCGCCCGGCACCGGCTTTCCGCCACATCCGCACTCGGACATGGAAATTATCACCTACGTCCGTACGGGCGCGATCACCCATCGTGACTCGATGGGCAATGTGGGCCGGACCGAAGCGGGCGACGTGCAGGTGATGAGCGCGGCATCGGGCGTGCGGCACTCCGAATGGAATGCCGAGGACGAACCGACCACGCTGTTCCAGATCTGGATCGAACCCAATGTCCGCGGCGGCGAACCCGGCTGGGGCGCGAAGAAGTTCCCCAAGGATAACAGCGCAGGCAAGTTCGCGGTGCTGGCGAGCGGTTTCGGCGAGCCCGACGCCCTGCCGATCCGCACTGATGCCCGTGTCATGGGCGCGACGCTGAAGGCGGGCGAAATCCTGACCCACGAGGTCGGACCGGGCCGTCACGCCTATCTGGTGCCCGCGACTGGCGTACTCGATATCGACGGGACGCCTGTGAACGCTCGCGACGGGGCGGCGCTGACCGAGGGCCACTTCACAATCCGTGCGGTCGA
>APMI01004925.1_pt1 | contig 14113 bp, 24 predicted proteins | sample 667938 | NCBI WGS metagenome assembly APMI01 (sample SAMN01084076, study PRJNA167559) | wastewater metagenome | biome: Wastewater | place: Denmark: Ejby Moelle, Odense | collected 2011-11-28 | reverse complement strand
GCCTACGTTCTCGGTGGTGGCTGTGGCAGCACGCTCACCTACGCAAGCCCCGTCACACAACAAACGCCACTCCTATCACAGCCGCAGGTTGCCAAATATTCCATCATGATCGACACCGACTCCGATGTCTTCCCAAATGCCTGGCTACTAAACGGTCTCGACAACTCCATCGGCGCTCGCTGGCAACTCAAATACCGCAGCATGGCCAATCAACAAGCCGCCAGCCTATGCGCAACCATGAGTACATGGGGTCAAGACACCGACTTCGGCGACATCACACTTGGAACACCCGGTGCGTATATTGTGAAAGATGGTGGCGGCACCGACATCAAATGTGGACGCTACTTCTTCTTCAATGTAACGGTCGATAGCTCGCAAGCCTTTGGCTATCCCGACGACGTGAGTCGCGGCCCAACCATCACCGACCTAACCTTACAGTTTACTGCGGACCCTAGTAAACGCCTCATGCATGGCCGTACCTTCACAGGTGGACTACAAATGCCCGTTGATACACCTTATTATAAAAACTAAGGAACCATGATAGACTTTACACCCCGAAGAATCAGCCCCAAAGAACCATCCATGCCCTCGTATGGATCGCAACCGCATAGGCCGGTCAAAAAGCAACTGTACCAAACGCCACGACGCAATCTCAGCTCAAGACTGCGAGTGGTTGCCGCCTGGGTGCGGCACTATCGCCGCATTGTTATCGGACTTGTCTGTATAGCTGTGGCGTGGTTTGCAATTGCACAACTAAACCGGCCAGCCTTGCCCTCAACTTCGCCACCGCACTCAAACCAGACACGCAGCACAAGCAATGGCTCGCCACTCGAAAAGGGAACACCCAGTTATATAACCTACCTTCCCAAAGGCAAAACGATCGAACAACTGGGGGGCTGGACGCGCGTCAGTCCGTCGTCTAGCAACCCAGTCTACGCTTACACCGATACAATCGGTGCGATTCAACTCATCGTCAGCCAGCAGGCTATGCCCGACTCATTCAAAGACGACCCCGAAGATCAGTTAAAAGAGCTGGCGCAAAACTATGGTGCCAACGAACATATCACCGTCAACAATCGCACCGTCTATGTTGGGACATCTTCAAAGGGGCCGCAATCACTGCTCTTTTTTATCGACAAGACACTACTCCTTATTAAATCTTCGACCAAACTGAGTAATGACCAGTGGGTCGCTTATATCGCCGCCTTGCAATAACACCGGACACTAGCGCTGAATAACCAGTTCGCCACGCATATACCCAGATGAACCATTCTTTGCACAAGTGATGTTGACTGGCCACTTACCTACGGGCCTCCCCTGCTCCACCTTCCATATCCATCGTACAACTCCATACTCATCCGCGTCCTTTGGGATAAGACTAGTGTCTATACTCTTGAGTCCGTTATAGACCACCTCTATACTGCATGCTGACTTCGGGAGCGTGCGGATAGAAACAGATGCAGTAGAGCCACCGACTATTGGACTTGTCAGCTCGGTGATGTAGACGCCAACTTTTTGGTTTTGTGCAATCGGACCAGGATCCTTGATCACATTCGTCACCTTTGGCTTCGGATCAGATATGACGACGGATGAATGCTGGCCACTATACCATAGATATATTAGTACGGCGATAAGTGCCAACAGCAACAGAATAACCACCATGATAAATACTGTCCAGAACCAGCGTCTACGTCTATGACGTTTTTGACCTTTGTGAGTAGACGGGCCGCCCTTAAGCTCGCGCAGCATGGCTACTTCTTGGCGTAGTATTCAGTAATTGACTTGCTAACTTTGCCGTCTTTGTTCAGGTTTTCATAGAACAAAACCTGTGATTTATCGATTACCATCTGGTCATCAGGGCCATGGACTTCATTTCCAAGCTTAATTAACTGCACGTCGGTATTGGTAGCATCAGTTTTTTGTGGGTTGCTAGAATCGCTGTCTGTCTGGTTTGCCTGCAGATAAAATATCTTAACAAGCTTATAGGTTTCACCGTTCACACGGCTTAGCTTGCCAAAGTATACCTGTCCGTTCGTCAAAAATACTGCTTGGTACTTGCCACTATCGATGAGTGTTCCCTGAGAAAGAGTGTTATAGCCCCATAGACCAGCAGCCAGTACTGCTAGTACCGCGACGAGTACAACAACCTTCACGAACCAACCCCTTTTAGCTTTGCCTTCAGAATGACCACGCGTGCTATACGGTCGGGCCGGTACAGTAGGCTCGGCAGCAGCAACAGGCTCCGGCTGATGCTGTACGGCTGGTTCACGATGTGGCGCTGGCTGGCGACTGCCACGTCCAGAAAATGTCTCCATGTTGGTCTCCCTATATACTTACTTGTGGTACATCATACCATAAGTAGTATGCTACGCCAATAGGCGACAGGGGTGGAGTTTCTCAAAACAATTTGACTAAGTGTGTATTTCACACTATAGACACATCTGTTATAGTGGTGGTATGAAGGAAAGAAAACTACGCACACGACCCGTTATCCTGAGCGGTAGCTACAGCACCGAATTTACACAGAAGGTTGGTGATTACCTGGGACTACCAGTCGATGATGTCAAACTGACACAGTTTGCAAACACCGAAGTCAAAGCTGAGGTACCTGCCGTACGTGGTGCCGATGTGTTTGTGTTTCAGTCTCATGGTGCGCCAGTTAATGAATCAATCATGGAGCAAGCTGCCATCATCAATGCCGCTCGCCGTGCCTCGGCGCGAGACGTCACCGCGGTCGTTCCCTACCGTGGCTATGGCAGAGCAGACAGGCCCGACAACTCCCATGAATCGTACATGGGGCCACTCGTCATGCGCTTTCTCGCCGAAGCGGGTGCGAATCGTATTCTTGAGGTTGACCCCCACGCCGGCCAGTCGGCAGGTTTTCTGAAAGACTTTAGTACTGAATATACCGCCATTCCCGCCCACCCCGCCATTCAGCAATACCTCGAGAAAATCATGGCTGTGGGTGACCCTGATGATATTGTCATTGTCTCGCCAGACTCTGGTCGCGCCAAGCTCAACCGACGCTACGCGGCACATTTTGATAAGCAGCGTGCCATCATCGACAAGATGCGCACTGGCGCAAACCGAGCAGAAGTCATGGCGATTATCGGACAAGTTGCTGGTATGCGCTGCGTTATTATCGACGACATGATTGACACTGGCGGTACGATCGTTGAGGGAGCCGAAGCACTTATGGGACAAGGTGCGAAAGAAGTTATTATTGTCGCGACCCACGGTATACTCTCGGGGCCCGCTACTGAACGCCTGTTATCTGCTAAGCGAAATGCCACTATCTCACGTATTGCCGTAAGCGATACACTGCGCCTGCCACACGGGCTTACTAGTGAGCCAGTCGATGTTATCAGTGTTGCACCACTCGTCGGCGAAGCAATTCGCAGTATCTACCACGGCGAGTCAGTCTCTGCCAATTTCGCATAGCGCCTATGCTATGCTAGATACATGGACGCTACTACTCTCCAATCACTGCTAGATGCCTCATCGGGATCTTCATCAGGCTCACTCAACTCACTGATCGATATCAATGCAATCATTCAGCCGCTCATGCCCTATCTGATTGCGCTCACCATCGCATCAATCCTCATCACTATTCTCTACCTGATCAGTATCATCCAGAAGATGCGCGCCAACAAAGCGATCATCGAGACTCGTGATATCCTGCGTGAAATGAACGAGCGTGACAAAGCACGCAGTACGGCCACTGCGCCAATAGCAAAAGAGGCCGCGCTAAGCAGCGCGACCCCCGAAGCTATAGTCTAGAGCTATACGCCAGCCAGTGCCGGCTCGGCCAATTCCCTATCATACACATCAAGTTCTTCATCTGTACGCATGCTTAGTTCAAAAGCAATGCGCGCCAACATTGGAGGGATAGTTTCTTGCCACCGCACAATCCTTCGCTCCTGGGCAACAGCAAGCTGTGCCTCGAGCTCTTGTTGGTGCGTGCGAAGTTCATCGGTTGTCAAATCTGTCGCATCTGATAAGCGTTCTTTCCGACCGTATAGTGATAGTACTTCTGCCATAATGGCTTCCTCTTCTTCCTGCGGTACTGTACAGACCGCGCTAATGTTTGGCTCGGGGGGAAGGTTTCGAACCTCCATTACTTGCTTCAAAGGCAAGCGACCTACCGCTTAGTCTACCCCCGAATAAGCGTGCATGAGCTGCTACTTTGGAACAAAAAACACCGCTTCTTTCTTCGATGAGCGGTGCGTTTAAGGTCCTGTTTGTTTTCGACAGATTCTTAAACAACCGCCTGGCGGTGCATCAGAATTTGTTGGTGACGTGTAGCAGTCATACACCTTTTATACACGACAATCGCACATTACACAAGCACTTTCTTGCTAAATTTTCAAATCTCGGGTACCAAATCTCACATAGCTCATCAGTATGGCGACGACGCTCGCTATGAGCAGGATCATGACAAATGACAGGTCGATACCTGAAATAGCGAGAATATCCTGTGCGTTGAAATAGCCGAATGGCGTGATGTACTTCAGCCAACTAAAGTGAGTGGATAGCCCCTGTAGTACATAGGCGATATAGCACACAAACACGAGGCTCGCGACACCCATCGTAGCGCGCTTTGGCTGCGCCAATATCGCTGCGAGGCAACTGCCAATACTGAAAAATAGAACCTGAATGAGAATCAGCGCCTCGTGGAATGGCACGAGGTCAGCAGTGGGCACCACCCCCTGATTCACCATTGCGATCGAGCCATAGGTTGCCAGTGCTGTCACTATGAACAGCACCGCCGCAATACACGCACCGGCCAGTAGCTTCATGCTCAGGATAAACCTACGACCACGTGGCTTTACATACAAAAACTCGGCTGTTTTGCTGCGTTCTTCCTTTGCAATCACATCGGCACCAAGCATACCGGCATGAATAGCGAGCATGACGGAAATAAATATAAAGCAGATCCCATAGTAGCCTTGTATTGTTGTGAGGCCTAGACCGGTCATGCCAAATACCGCCTGGAGCGTTGCCGGAAATGCCTTTAGTAGCTGCTGGGAGGAGGAGGCATCAGCAGCGAGCGCGGTATACTTCACCATGCTGATATACATGAAAATAGTAACCACAATCGACCAGATGACGATATGGCCACGATGCGAGCGTAGTTCACGGAGAAATATGTTCATGTCGCTGCCGGGACATCCCTACGTGTGTATATGACATAGCTGATGGTGATACATGCGACAATCAAACCAAGACCATACACCACGTGCGCAGGATCATACGCACTTTCTGTCGCAATCTTTTTGTAATCGATAAATCGAAACGGAGTCATCCAGCGCACCGCATCATCACCGACAACCATGCCAAAGATCGCGAGTAGGAAGAAGCCAAAGCTCAGGCCAATCGCTGATGGTGTCACTGTGGTAAGTTTCTTGACACACTGGCTCACCACTATGCCAAACGAGAAGAACCAGAATTGGATGAGTGCAAATGCTCCCCAAAACAGCAGATATTGCAACGTATCAATACTCCCCGCGCCAAATAGTTGCGCCAACATATAGGCGCATGCCGTCACGACCGCTTCGGTCACCACCAGCATGCAAGCTCCCGCAAGTACTTTCTGTACATAGATCGATCGACGACTCTTCGGCTTTGATAACAAGAAGTCGGTTGTATTGGTGGCGCCTTCTTTTGAGAGTGTACCAAGCCCCAGCACAGACGCCTGGATGGCGCCGAGTAGCGTCACGAATGGAAAGATATTACCAAAAAAACCGACGAAACTAAAAAGCTTTAGGTCGCCACCCATGCCAAGTATGTGGTTCATTGCCGCAGGAACATGGCGCAGTGTTGCTAGCAGCTGATCAGCATCGTCACGAAATGCAGGATAGATAGAAAGGTACATCGCGGTGAGTGCCAGAATCGCGATAATCCACACCAAGGTTACTGTCCGAGCAGCGCGTAGCTCAAACCGCAAGACATTCATTAGCGAGCCTTCTGATAGTAATGCATGAATATCTCCTCTAGCTCTGGTTCTTCGATCCACGCATTCTTTGGCCTCAACTTTGCGAGCAGGATGAGGACAGTGTTGACATCACCCCGATACAGAAAGCTCACCTGTCGGCCGTTCACATGTAGATTACTGATGCCAGGTAGTTTCATCGCTGCTTTGTTAACATCATGGCTCGCTTCAAACCGGCACCGCAAATAGCTATTGCTACGAAGTTCAGCCATTTTCTCAACCTTCACTAAATGACCGTCCTTGATGATAGCTACCCGGTCGCACAGCTTCTGAACTTCGCTCAAAATATGACTACTAAATAAAATCGTTGCTCCACGCTTATTCTCTTCACGGAGAAGATCAAAAAACGTCTGCTGCATCAATGGGTCTAGCCCGCCTGTCGGCTCGTCCAAAATGATGAGCTTCGGGCTATGAAGAAGACCCTGTACAATACCTACCTTTTTCTTGTTTCCATAGCTGAGGTCATCGATCTTTCTGTGTAAATCAAGGTCAAGCAGTGTGGCGAGTTGGTGGATCCGCTGCTCCATCTGTCGTTTTGGCTTGTGGTAGAAGCTAGCAGAATAGCGCAGTAGATCAATCACTCGCATATTATCGTAGTAAAATACCTCACTTGGTAGATAGCCTATGTCTTCACGTATTTCTGGACCATGCAGCGTAATGTCCTTACCAAATATCGTCGCAGTGCCACTCGTGGGCTTTATGAGCCCTAGTAGTGTGCGAATAGTCGTACTCTTACCGGCGCCGTTAGGGCCAATAAATCCAAATATTTCGCCTTCCTCCACCCGCAAGGAAAGTTCGTTAATACCCTTCGTCTGCCCATAGTTCTTTGTCAGTTTATGTATTTCAATCACTGCGTTCATACGCTCATTATACACCCGCCCCATTCCCCCTCGGTTCGTGAGCAGGTACAATAGAACCATGGATACCAAGCATCAAGCTACCACTGAGCTATACACATGACAGGCCACTCCGTTGCCCAAGGCTCCATCCACCGCGTCACACCCGATCTGCGTGCTATGCTTCTTGATGATAGCCGCATCCTGGATGCCTGGAACGACATCACGCCGCTTGCAAGGAGCGAGTTTATTTGCTGGATTACTGCCGCAAAAAAGCCCGAAACACGCACTCGTCGCATCGCTATCGCCAAGGATAAGCTAGCTCGCGGAGAGCGCCGACCATGTTGCTGGTCAGGCTGCCCTCACCGGGATAGACGGTCGCCGCCGCAAGGCTAGGCGGTGTTACACAACTTTCAGCACTCTCAGGAGCGCATCGACTGAATCGTCGAGTCGAAACGTTTGTCGGGCGCTACTGCGTTCGCTTTTGGTCGGCGCACCAAGCGCGCTGGCCTGTTTGATGCCGGTAATGAGTGCAAGCGGGCTGCGCGGCTCGACAAGTGTCAGTAGCCCACAGTTCGTCTCTGGTAGGCCGCCAACATTACTCGCTACCACCCGGCAGCCGGCATGCTGCGCCTCAACCGAAAGCATCCCAAATGGCTCCGCAAAGACTGATGGCATCAATAATATATCACTATGCGCAAGCAGGCGGGCCATATCGGCAACAGACTTTTGAGCCAGTACGAGTTTTGCGTAGGGATAGTCCTTGAGCATTCTAGCAATCTCACGACCAACTGCCACGTGCTGTCCGGCGGTGACGATGCTCAGCGTAAAGCCGTTGTCATGCATATCTTTTTGATGCATCATTTCGAGGATAGTATAGATGCCCTTCTCGGGGTGTAGTCGACCGGCAAAGATAATACGCTTGCGACGTGTTGGCTTGGAACGAATCGCGCTCCCAAATATCGGGTCAGCGAATGGTAGCACCACCTTAATCCGGGCGTTTGGTATATCGAGATAGAGCGCCCATTGCTGCGCACTGTAGACGCTGGTAGCGATAATATTCTTATCTACAATAAATGACTTATACCGAACCTTATCAGATACCTTCGGAATAGAACAATGCAAAATAATCGTCGCTTTGTGCTGCGTCGGCACCGAGTAAGCTTTATTTACGAAGACTACTGTACCTGGTAATTTACTAATCTCGCTCTCATGACCAAGTGCCACGAACGCAATGTCGCGAAAATCTTGACGACCGTCCTTGATACCATGGCCTACCGTCACCACCTGGGCAGCAATACCGCGTCTCATAAGCTCACGGACATGTCCAGCCGTGTACGTTTCTGAGCCACCAGTGCCACCAAGCATTGGCTCACCAGGTGGCCAAACAAATGAAATCATATGTGTTTCCTTTACTTTTTAGTAAAAGCTAAAGGATAGTAAGAAGAAGATTCGCGTTACAAAATGTAAATCTTAGAACAATTCAGCTACCTTAATTATACGGATATTTTTAATTTTTGTCAAATTGCCACAACCATGTACCGATACGTGCCCTAGCCGAGGCACACGGGCGCTATTGACATACTACACATTCAGCGTATACCTATAGGTATACTATATTTAACCTGGGAGGTTACAATGAGTGAACTAAAACGTTATGCACATCAGATGTGGTGGGTATATGTGCTCCAAGGTCTCGTAACATTAGTTTTGGGTGCTGTGTCTCTCTTCTGGCCAGGACTCACCCTTGTAACATTACTTTACGCGCTTGCAGTATATGCGGTCATCATTGGTATAACCGACATTGTCTTTAGCGTCTCGACCATGAAGGTCAACCGATCATGGTGGGTAATGGCACTCGCGGGCGTCGTACTTATAGGTGTTGCCGCTTACCTGCTCCGCAACCTCGATGTTGCCGTTTCGACCTTTGCAATCCTTGTCGGCGTTGTATTTGTCGTCCGTGGCACACTCGAAGTGGTTAGCGCGGGGCTTGGCGAAACAAGCGCCGATCGCGTCCTCACCTTCGTAATGGGCGCCCTGGCCATCGTGGCTGGCATCACGACGTGGGCCTACCCGATCAGTGGTAGTTTGTCATTTGTATGGGTGCTTGGGCTATTCGCCGTCATCCGTGGCGCTCTTGATATCGCCAATGCATCGTCGCTATACCACGGCGTCAAGGAATTCGAGCGCGACGTCAGGAAAGCCTCCAAAGCCTAGCACTCTAGTTCTAGCAAGAGCATGGCATCCGCACATACTCTAGGCCTACCTCACAGACAAAACATTCATGAAAACAGGATGCGCAATTGGCACCCTGTTTTCATATTTTCATTACCCTATATCTGAGCAATGATCCAGGCGCAACCTGCTAGTGAGAGCAAAAATATGCTCAAACCGACAGGAGATCCCCAGCTAAACCATGAACCCCACGAGCGCCAGTGCTTGCGCGACTGTTCGTACCAGTTCATCTCTTCTTCTTTTGTCATTTTTGACATAAGAGACTCCTTTTTAGCTAATATAGGTCTTGTTTTATGCCGAGCCAGAAGGTAGTTGTTCTTCAAGACAAAGGGCCACCGGGTTATCTGGACTTATCATCGCTATTATATCAAGAATTTCACCCGCGCACTCTGAAAATACTGCCTCACTCGGTTACGCAGATGATTAGATCCCAGAACGCGTGATGTCGAGCACGCTCGCGAACCATCGCGTATCATTATTTTTTCGATTTGGCCTGCTTGGCCAGCCCGGCCCCAATAAACACCACCGCTAGGACGATAAACACTATCCCCGCGCCATTTGCGTTTATTAGACCGATACCGATCGGTAGAAAGCATATACCCAAAAGAAATAGCGGATCAATAGATTCTTCGTGCCTATCTTGCTTACCCATACTTTACCTTATTGTAAGCTGCTACTCATAGATGTCAACTTCCTGACATCTCACATTGCATTACGCATGATGATGGTCATGACGGCTGTGATCTTCATGACCACCTCTGTGCATATACACATGTGTCAGCGCGTGACCCTTGCCGCGCTTCAGGAGCCAATAGTTGACCGGAAACGCCACCACAAATGCCGCAGTGACCGCAAGTGCGCGACTCGGCCAATATATCGGCTGCATCAAATCTTTTTGCATTGCACCAGGCACGGTCGCCATGATGATATTGTCCGCGATAGTCATCGCGAGGATAGATAGTGTATCAGCCACAAAGACCAGCTTCAGACTCGGCCAAAATGCCATACCACTTCGCACGAGTGGCACCGTCGAGAACGTATAGCCGCTCACAAACGAGAGGACAGAGGCCAGGATAATCGTCTGATGTATCTCGAAGCCAGAATGTGTCCCGATAGTCACCCCGATCATCTCACCGACCATACAGCCGATCAGACAATGAATTGTCGCCGATAGTGCCATTTTCTGCATAGAGACTATTATAATGGAAGTGAACAATTAATTAGCCACTAGCTCCGCTAGTTTGCGCGCAGTGTTCACGTTGCGCACGGTCATATAGCCGTAGAGCGGCGTGCCGATAAGTTTCACGAGGCTACTCTTTGGTTGGTTTTTACGCGTCACGTTGGTGATAAGTGCACCCGGCACGTAGTGAATTGTTTCGAACTCTGGCCTATAACCAAATTTGTCCATGACGTCAGATGAATCAATGCTCGAAAATAGATAGATGACGTCGGACTTTTGCGCTGTGTCATTTTGCCAACCCTGGGGGATCGCCTCGGCTATACGGCAAATGTGGTCGGCACTCAGGACAAGCAACGGAATCTCAAACTGGAACGTCGCTTCTAGCTTTTTCCGAATAATCTCTGCACTCGGTTCTGCCTGAGCTGAAAATACGACGTTGCCAGAGTTTATATAAGTACTGACATCGGTAAAGCCCATATCTGTAAATGTCTGGCGCAGCTCAGCCATAGGCACCCTGCGATTTCCGCCGGCATTGATACCTCGAAGCAAAGCTACGTATTTCATGAATGCTGTGCTCGCGTCGCAGACATCATGCGCGTACCCATGTAGACGAACCATAGCGTCACGACAATTTGTGCAACGAGCATCGCAGAGGATGTAATCGCCCATGGATAGGCGGCTACAATAGCAGCAACTGCGCTGAAAGTACCAATATATTTTGCGTACGATCCATAGCCAGAGCGACTCATCGCAGCACCGAGCGCAAGACTCGCACCCGCCAGCAACAGATATACCGTGTGGAGTCCACCGTAGAAAAGACTCGTCACGAGTATCATATTTTCACCCGTCAGCACTTGGCCGAAGACCGGGTAGACCATACGGCCCTGTATGATACACAGTACAAATAGCAAAGTCGTCGCAATCCCTAGGAGACTACATCCGAATACCGTTAGTACCGGCGCATTTTTCACGAGTAGTCTATATAGCCCGACGAGAGTCGTTGCTATCGCCACGGCCGCGAAAAATAATAACTCATTTGCCATCATAAGGCTTTGTTTGCCGGAGTCTAGCCACAACTGAAGAGCTGTCACATCACGCGGTGGGCTTTGCGCAAGATACATAAATAGCGCTTGTGCGGCGAGCAGAATTCCCGCGACAATTAGCGCGAATCCCGTCATTCGCATAACCCGATTTGTCTCTTTGTTCATAGACGTAATTATACACCTCGTTCTGGTTGCAATACACCGATGAGGTTCATCTCGCTATCGCGGATATAGGCCATGCGGCCGACGGTTGGCACCTCCATGACGGGTATATCGATCCGGGCGCCAGCCGCGACTGCTCGCTCCAGCGCCGCATCGATGTCGTCGATCGTCACCATACAGACGTAGGCATTTGGTGATGCCATGTCATCGCTCGGGGCTGGGCCAGGTCACTTGACCATACCACCATTGATACCACGCACCGCCGGGCCATCGGTCACTTCGCCGCCCGGATAGATCACGACGTAATCATTGAAGCCTTCGCCCATAGCTTGGTACGCCCAGCCAAAGACGTCACTATAAAATTTCTTGGCCCGTTCGAGGTCGTCGACATAGACCTCAAAATGTGAAATAACGCTCGACATCATTCATGCTCCTAACATTAAAAATTATAGTATCCAGTGGATAACCGCAGCGGCGATCATCAGGCGCACCAGTGCTTCACCGCTCATAATTGCGATCTGACGCAGCTTCATAGAATTGTCGGTCCTGCTAAAGAGCACCGCCGAGACTTGGCTCGGCATGACAAAGCCAAGCCAGATGAAAAACGCGATTTTGTAGTAGGCTAGGTCAGGAATTGCCGTGATGAAATGCGTCAGCACGTAGGCCGATATGATCGTCACGACGAGCTGCGCCCCATAGATCGGCCCCATGCCGTCCATCAGAGCTTGTTGCTCTTTTTTGCTCAGTTTGTCGAAACCATGAATCTTGCCCCAGGCTTTTTGAAATGGTACCGAGTACCAGAAAGCCCCGACGGCAAACATCACAACTGTCGCCGCGAGCACTGCCCATAGATTTATATCCATATCCCCTCCTTATTTTGTTAATTGCGTAGCACGGTAGATGACCACTCGTTTCACGAGATCCAGCGGCAATGGTTTGTCATGAGGAAACTGCACCGAACCCTTGCCTTGTTTGTACGGCGCAAAGTCCTTGGCGAACGCCTCGTGACCATTTGGCGTAGCGTAAAAACCGATATGGTTTGGATAGCCCCCGAAATACACCAGCGGCCTACCGCGGAGTTTATAGCCTGGCATACCATAGGATATCGACTCACTGACAGAGGGCGCAGACTCCAAGATCACTTGGCGCATCGCCTCAAGCCGCCGGCGTGTTTCACCATCAAACTGTGCGATATATTCAGCAACTATCATAGCTCACTCACTATATCAACAAACCAGTGTGCCAGGAAAGGCCAGCCGATCCCGCCGGTCAGACGACGAAGTACTGTTGCAAATACGCCAAAGGCAAAACTGGTCGCCAGCACCCACCAATATCCGGTCATCACCGCAACGGGCAGGTGAAACAACGCAAATAATAGTGAGTTCGCGGTTACCTGAGTAGTAAATCGCTGCGTCAGCGAACCGATCAGTTCATACATATAATGACGAAACAAAACTTCCTCCGAGGTAGCCGTCCAGAAAAATAAACCAGATACCACAAGTACGTCAGTAAGCCCTCGCTTACCACCAAGTACTGCTAGTGTAACTACCGCAAACAGCACAAAGACCCCAAGCCATCTCTTGCGTTTGCCAAATTGGACTGGCGTGACCCTAAACTGTCTGCCGAGTATAACTGCGCCAGTCAGCATGACAGCATTTGCAACTATCTGCAAAAGCATCGTTTGGGTGTGACCCAGAGAATAAGCTGCGACGCCCCAAAACAAACCTATGACAACAAGCCAGCTAAATACCAACAGGATAGCTATTTGCAATACGCGCTTTGAAAGAAGACTCTTCGGATGATTTTTATTATTTGGCATATCGCTTACAACACTTCATACTATGCAAATCATTATACGTAGTTTTGCCTCAATCCAGTCAAAACAATTCTTCGGACTCGTACTCAAATGCGACTGGGAGTTTTTAGAGGTTGATTAAATATTGTATGGAGGCTCTACAACCACATCGTTCACAACGACAGTGACTGATTGGCTTACTACGTCGCCATTACTATTCGTGCAGCTTAGCGTGTAGGTGGCTGTTGCCTTCAGCGGCCCAGTCATATAACTACCCATTCCAGGTAGTCCCGAAAGTCCTAGCGCGCCGATTGAACAACCACCAGCGGCAACATTCATTGTTGACCAGCTAAGTGTCGTAGACTGTCCATAGACTACATTGCTTGGGCTTGCGACAATGCAGTAATAACTGGTAGATTCGACGGCACGACAGATACGACGACACTGTCGGAAGTCGTACTCCCGGAACTATTCACACAGGTAACGTAGAAACTCATTGTCCCGACTAGGTTGTTGATCATATAGCTGGCGGATGACCCCATAACTGTCTTCCCGACAGGGTATAGGGTGCAGTAGGATGCGCGCTGGCTTGACGACCAACTAAGCGTCACACTCTCGCCCTGAGATATTGAAGCTGCACTTGAAGTCAGCGATGGTTTCGCAGGTGCCTTTATGGCTGCGTTCGCTGAAAACGGTACTCCGACGGTTACTATTGCCGCGATGAACGCCAAAGCTCCTGCCCTAATAATACTCCGTGATAGTTTCATGCACGTAAACGGCGCACCACCCGGTACTAGTAGGGAGATGTGCGCGTGATTGTACTTGCTCGAATCAATTGATTGCCATCAATGTAGGCATGGCGCAGCCAAT
>APMI01006347.1_pt1 | contig 14120 bp, 17 predicted proteins | sample 667938 | NCBI WGS metagenome assembly APMI01 (sample SAMN01084076, study PRJNA167559) | wastewater metagenome | biome: Wastewater | place: Denmark: Ejby Moelle, Odense | collected 2011-11-28 | reverse complement strand
GAACCCCGTCGTGCTGGTCGCCCATTCGCTGGGCGTCGCGGCCGCCGTCCATGCCGCGCCGCATCTCGGCGGCAAGGTCGCCGGCGCCTTCCTCGTCGCCCCGCCCGATGTCGCCAACCCGGATATCCGCCCGAAGCACCTCATGACCTTCGGCCCCTATCCGCGCGATCCGCTGCCCTTCCCCTCGCTGGTCGTTGCCAGCCGCAACGACCCGTTCGGTCGCTACGAGCATGCCGACGATATTGCCGCCGCCTGGGGCTCGCTGCTGCTGGATGCCGGCGAATCCGGGCATATCAACGCCGAATCCGGCCATGGCCCCTGGCCGGAGGGCACCATGGTCTTCGCCCAGTTTCTCAGCCGACTGAAAGCGCCGGCGTGACCGGCACGCCGGTTCGCCATTAAGAGGAATTTCATAGAAATCCTGCACGTTACGCCTGTTGAGTTCATTGCAGGCGCCGCGTTTCATGGCCAAACCGTCCGGTTCGACCTCCATTGCTGTGCGAGAAACGGAGAGCGAGCCGTTTTATCGCCAGCTTTTCGCACGCTCCGGATTCGGTTACGCAGCCCTTGATTCTGCCGGGCGCATCGTCGACGCCAATGCCACATTGCTCAAGTCGTTCGGCGTCTCCTGCCTCTCGCATCTGCCGGCCTTCGAGGCCTGCGTCTCGCCTCACGACCGCTCGGTGCTCGCCTTCGCCATGCGTTCGCATGTCGCGGAACAAGCCCCCTGGGAAATCCGGCTGCAACGGCCGGACGGCGAAGAATTCTGGGTGCTCGCCACCTTCATCGCCCCACCGCCCCTTCCCGTCGCGGAAGACGAGCCGGCGCCCGCGCTGATCGTACAGACCATCGACATCGACGAGCGCAAGCGCAATGCGCTCGAACTTGCCGAGCGGGAGAGCCGCTGGAACCACGCCCTGGAATCCGCCGGCCAGGGCGTCTGGGACCACGATTTCGCCCGCGGCGATCTTTTCTACTCCCGCCAGTGGCGCGCCATTCGCGGCCTGCAGCCGGACGACCCCATCGAGGCCTCCCTGGAAGCCTGGATTCAGACCGTCCATCCCGACGACCGGGTCCACGTTCTCAAGGAGATCGCCCGGCAGGAAAACGGCGAAGCTACCTTCAACGTCTTCAGCTATCGCGAGCGGCATCGCGACGGGCGCTGGGTGTGGATCGAGAGCCGCGGCGCGATCGTCGAATATACCGCCGATGGCAAGCCCAGCCGCATTGCCGGCACCGACACCGACATCACGGAGCGCAAGGAAGCCGAGGAACGGCTCGCACAGATGTCCCGCCGGCTGGAACTGGCGCTCGACATTTCGCGCATCGGCGTCTTCGACGTGAACCTGCGCACCAGCGAGGTGCGCTGGGACGACCGCATGGTCGAGATGTACGGCCTTACGGAAGCGCCTGACGGCTTGACCTGGGAGCGCGCCCTGCACCCGGAAGACAGGCGCAAGGCGACCGCCAAGGTCAATGACGGCGTTTTCGGCAATCACGACTTCGCCAACGAATTCCGCATCATCCGCGGCGACGGGCAAATCCGCCATGTCCGTGGGCGCGCCGCGCCCTATGTCGACACGACCGGCGTTCCGCACCTGATCGGCGCGAACTGGGACGTGACGGATGACGTGGAGCTGCAGGAGGAACTGAAGCTCGCCAGGGACCTCGCCGAGGCCCACAATGCGGAGCTGGAAGCGGCCAGAGCCCGCATCGAATACACGGCGCTGCACGACCATCTGACGGGCCTGCCGAACCGCCGCTACCTCGATACCACGATCGAAGAAGCCGCCACCAAGGCACGCGAGACCGGCAGCCGGCTTGCAGTGCTGCATATCGATCTCGACCGCTTCAAGGAGATCAACGACACGCTCGGGCACCTCGCCGGCGACCAGATGCTCGTGCATGCCGCGGGGGTCCTTACGGAACTGAAAGGCTCCGGCGATTTCGTCGCCCGCAACGGCGGCGACGAATTCGTCTTCCTCTCCACCGGCTCCGCCGGCCGGAACCTCGCGACGCTGGCCGAGGCGATCGTTGCGGCGATGCGCAAGCCGGTGACGTTCAACGGTCGGCGCCAGCGTCGGCATCGCCAGCCAGTCGGGCGCGGCCATCGATGCCAAGCAATTGCTCGTCAATGCCGACCTTGCCCTCTACCGGGCGAAGAACCGCGGTCGCAGCCGCCACGAATTCTTCACCAGCGACTTCCAGGCGCAGATCGTCGTCAACAAGCAGACGGCGGACGACATCCTCTCGGGCATCGAGCAGCGCCGCTTCCTTCCCTATTACCAGCCGCAGTTCTGCGCCCGCACGCTGGATATCGCCGGGGTCGAGACGCTGGCGCGCTGGGACCACCCGACGCGCGGCATCCTGACGCCCGATACCTTCCTGAAGATCGCCGAAGACCTCGACTGCGTGGCGATGATCGACCGAATCGTGCTGGAAAAATCGCTGGTCGATTTTGCCGACTGGCAGCGGCACGGCCTCGGGATCGGCAAGATCTCGGCCAATGTCTCCTCGAAGCGCCTGCACGATCCCGAGCTTGGCCGCTCGTTGCGCACGCTGGATATCGCCCCGAAATCACTCTCCTTCGAGCTGCTGGAATCGATCTTCCTCGACGACTGCGACCGCACGGTGCTGGAAAACCTCGCCGAGATGCGCAAGCTCGGCATCGATATCGAGATCGACGACTTCGGCACCGGGCATGCCTCGATCGTCAGCCTGATGAAGCTGAGCCCGCGCCGCCTCAAGATCGACCGGCAGCTCGTCAAGCCCGTCAGCCGTTCGCCGGGGCAGCGCAAGCTGGTCGGCACCATCGTCGAGATCGGCCGTTCGCTGAACATCGAGGTCGTCGCGGAAGGGGTGGAAACGCCGGCGCATGTCGCCATCATGCGCGATCTCGGCTGCGACATCCTGCAGGGCTATGCCCTTGCCCGTCCCATGCCGGCCGATGCCATGCCGGATTTCGTGCGGCGGCAGGAATGGCGCGCCCATGCCGGCCACGCGCGCGATCTCCAGAACGAGGTTCGCCGCAACGCCGTCACCCTCTAGGTCAAACAAAAAAGCCGCCCGGCATGCCGGGCGGCTTTTCGAACAGTCATGGTGCGGCTGGATCAGCCGGCTTCGACCTGCGAAACGGCGACGGCCAGAAGCTCGATCATCTGCACGCGGATTTCGTCTTCCGTGCGGGCAACGCCTGCGGCGTCGAAATCAGCCTTGACCTTGCGAACGACGTCCTCATGGCCGACTTCCTCGAAATCGGCGGCGACGACATCCTTGGCATAGGCGTCGGCGGCTTCACCGGTCTTGCCGAGCAGGTCGGCAGCCCAGAGGCCGACGAGCTTGTTGCGGCGTGCCTCGGCCTTGAAACGCAGTTCCTCGTCCAGCGCGAACTTGGCCTCGAACGCCTTTTCCCGATCCTGCATGCTGCTCATCTCACGTCTCCCGTAGATTCTGTAACCCGTTAGGCTTCCCCGCCCATAAATCAAAACGACGACAAAAGTGCAATGCGAACTTTCGTGACCTCCCGCCCTTCACGGAAAGGCCGGAAATCGGGGGATCGGGCGTAACGCCGATTGTTAAAGTGCCGCATTTCGTTTATGGGAGCGCAAACGAACGACACCTGCGCGACCCAAGCGCGCCAACAAAGAGAAAAATCCATGAACCGTCGCCGCCGTATCTACGAGGGCAAGGCCAAGATTCTCTATGAGGGTCCCGAGCCGGGCACGCTGATCCAATTCTTCAAGGACGACGCCACCGCCTTCAACAAGAAGAAGCACGATGTCATCGACGGCAAGGGTGTGCTCAACAACCGGATTTCCGAGTACCTCTTCACGCAGCTGAACAAGATGGGCATTCCGACCCATTTCATCCGCCGCCTCAACATGCGCGAGCAGCTGATCAAGGAAGTCGAGATCATCCCGCTGGAAGTCGTCGTGCGCAACGTCGCCGCCGGCTCGCTCTCCAAGCGCCTCGGCATCGAGGAAGGCACTGTGCTGCCGCGCTCGATCATCGAATTCTACTTCAAGGCCGATGCGCTCGAAGACCCGATGGTCTCCGAGGAGCACATCACGGCCTTCGGCTGGGCAAGCCCGCAGGAACTCGACGACATCATGGCGCTCGCCATCCGCGTCAACGACTTCCTCTCCGGCCTCTTCCTCGGCGTCGGCATCCAGCTCGTCGACTTCAAGATCGAATGCGGACGCCTCTATGAAGGCGACATGATGCGCATCATCATCGCCGACGAGATCTCGCCCGACAGCTGCCGCCTCTGGGACATCGCCACCCAGGAAAGAATGGACAAGGACCGCTTCCGCCGCGACATGGGCGGACTCCTCGAAGCCTATCAGGAAGTGGCCCGCCGTCTCGGCATCATCAACGAGAACGAGCCCGTGCGCGGCACCGGCCCGGTTCTGGTGAAGTAACGCTCCCCAAGGATGGAACGGAAAGACATGATCAAGGCACGCGTAACGGTAACGCTCAAGAACGGCGTTCTCGACCCGCAGGGCAAGGCCATCGAAGGCGCGCTCGGCAGCCTCGGCTTCGAGGGCGTCGGCGGCATCCGTCAGGGCAAGGTCTTCGACCTCGAACTTGCAACCGCCGACCGCGCCAAGGCCGAAGCCGACCTCAAGGCCATGTGCGAGAAGCTTCTGGCCAACACGGTAATCGAGAACTATACTATCGCCCTCTCTTAATGGTTGAGGAGGCAGACGATGGCCATGATCGACGCTGATCTTGTCTATGAAGTTCTGAAGCGTATTCAGACGGATATCGCCCTGCTGAAGGAAGGCCAGCGCGACCTTCGCCAGGACAATCTGTCCATACGCAACCAGATTCACAGCATGCAAGGCGACATCAACAGCCTGCGCGGGGCCTTCGCCCAGATGGACCAGCGCCTCGACCGTATCGAAAACCGCCTCGAACTGCATGAACTCGCCGAGGCCCAGGCAAGGTTTGAACCACACCCATGAAGTCCGCCGTCGTCCAACTCCCCGGCCTCAACCGTGACCGCGACATGATCGCGGCGCTGACCAAGATTTCCGGCAAGGCGCCGGTCACCGTCTGGCAGACAGAAACGGACCTGCCGGATGTCGATCTCATCGTCATCCCCGGCGGCTTCTCCTATGGCGACTATCTCCGCTGTGGCGCGATCGCGGCCCGCATGCCCGTCATGCAGGCAATCAAGGCAAAGGCCGAGGCCGGCGTGAAGGTGCTGGGCGTCTGCAACGGCTTTCAGATCCTGCTCGAAGCGGGTCTTCTGCCGGGTGCGCTGATGCGCAACGCCTCCCTGAAATTCGTCTGCCGCGAAGTGAAGCTGGAAGTCGCCAACGCCGACACGGACTTCACCCGCGCCTATGAAAAGGGCCAGATCATCCGCTCTCCCGTCGCCCATCACGACGGCAACTATTTCGCAGACGCCGAGACGCTGGCAGCGGTCGAAGGCAACGGTCAGGTCGTCTTCCGCTATGCCGAAGGCACCAATCCGAACGGCTCGATCAACGACATTGCCGGCGTGATGAACGCCAGGGGCAACGTGCTCGGCCTGATGCCGCATCCGGAAAACCTCATCGAAGCCGCCCATGGCGGTTCGGACGGTCGCGGTCTCTTCGCTTCGGTGCTCGACGTAATCGCTGCTTAACCGGCCCTTGTTATCAAGGGCGCATGTTCGCTTCCGAAAGGTCTTCCATGCGCCCTCTTCTCTCCGCCAGGCTCCTCCTGCCGCTCGCTCTCGCTGCGGCCCTTGCCGGATGCCAGACCAAGACGCCGGCGCCCAAGCCCAATGGCGCAGCGCTGCCCACCATGGAACGCATCGCACTCGGTGCGAACGGTTGCTGGTTCAAATCGGGCGACCCGGCCTTCAAGGCCTATCGTCTCGCACCGGAACTGAATTCCTTCTCGGGCCGCCCACGCATCCTCGTCGTGCACAGAAATTCGCCGGAAGCGCGCCCGCTGCTCGTCGTTCAGGCCGAAGGCAGCCCCGCGAAGCTCGACGCCTTCGGCCCGCTGATGAGCGAACCGGTCGGCGCCCGCATCGCGACCGACGTCAAGCGCTGGGCCGGTGGCGGCAAGGGCTGCTGAACCGTCTCAGGCGTTCATATCCCAGTAAAACGACTTCCCGATTTCCCGGCGCGCTTCGCTGCGGCTGATGCCGATGTCCTGTAGCTGGTCATCTGTCATCTCCAGCAGGCTGTAGCGCGTGCGCCGCTTGACGTGCCAGGCATGGCAGGCCCGCCAGAGACGCAAGAGCAATGCGCGAACGCTTGCTCGGCGCGCGAAGGCGGGATGGGCATGGATTGTATCAATTGCCATAATGTTCTCTCCTGAAATGCCACCGGGAGCGTGACAATCGGTGCATTCAGCAAATAATTGACTCTCATAGCGGTGCAATCTAAGAATTGCCACCATGACAAATTGGCTACCCGACCTTCAGGCCTCCGACGGCCCGCTTTATGTCCGTATCGCCGACCAGATCGAACAGGCGATCAACACCGGAGCGCTTGCCGCCGGCAGCAAGCTGCCGCCCCAGCGCAACCTCGCCTACGATGTGGGCGTGACCATCGGCACGGTCAGCCGCGCCTACACGATGGTGCGCGAACGCGGCCTCGTCAGCGGTGAAGTGGGGCGCGGCACCTATGTGCTGGGCTCACCGCCGGAGGGAGACAATTTCGCGGCAACCGATCTGGTCAGCGCCCGGCTGGTAGGCACCCGCGCCACCCACGCGCCGCCCGGCAAGCTGCGTTTCGACACCACGGCCGCCACGGACGTCGGCCAGTCGGTGGCAGTCACCGACATCCTTTCCGAACTCTGCCGCGAGCAGCCGAACGAGATCGCCAGCTACACCCGGAATTTCCCGCCGCAATGGCTGGAGGCCGGCCGGCGCTGGCTGCGGCAGGGCGACTGGCAACCGGCGCTGGAAAGCATCGTGCCGACACTCGGCGCCCATGCCGCCGTCATCGCCGCCGCTTCGGTGATCACCTCTCCCGGCGACCGCATCGTCTTCGAGCACGTCACCTATTCGCAGGTGAGCCGCGGCACCACGCTGATCGGCCGCCAGACGGTTCTCGTCGAATCGGACGCCGAGGGCATCATTCCCGAAGATTTCGAGCGGGTCTGCGTGCAGCAGCATCCCAAGCTCGCCTTCGTCATGAGCTCGGGGCAGAACCCGACGCTTTCCATCATGCCGGAAGCGCGCCGCCGGGCAATTGCTGCCATTGCCAAGCGGCACAATGTCTTCCTCATCGAGGACAATCTCTACGGCGGCACGATGGAGACGGGCATTCCGCTGCTGGCCGAGATCGCGCCGGACCGCACCTTCCTCGTCGGCGGCCTTTCGAAGAGCGTTGCCGCCGGCGTGCGCGGCGGCTGGATCGTCTGCCCGCCCCATCTGGCCCAGCGTGTGCGCATCGCCCACAAGATGGTGAGCGGCGGCCTGCCCTATCTGCTGGCGGAAGTCGCTGCACGGCTGGTTCTGTCCGGCACGGCGGATACGATCCGCGCGAAGGTTTCCGAGGAGGTGCAGGCGCGCGAGGCCGAGGCACGAAAGATCTTCTCAGGCCTCGATTTCAATTCGCATCCGCGCGTGCCCTTCCTCTGGCTGAAGCTGCCGGACCCCTGGCTTTCCGGAACATTCAGGCAGGCCGCCTTTGCCGAAGACATCCTCATAGACGACGAGGACGAGTTCAAGGCCGGCCGCTCGGAGAAGACTTTCCATCGCGTGCGCATCGGCCTCTCCTCGCCGGAAAACCGCGACGATGTCGTCAATGGCCTGATGCGGCTGCGCCGTCTCCTGGAACATGGCCCGACGGGCTATGACAGCCTTGCCTGAAAGCCTTGGCTGCCTGTGGCTTGCGGTCATTTTCCTGTCGCGCTGCAGGGAAGCATAGGTTAAAGAGACCGCAATCCTGCCCTCCACGACAAGACGAGCGACGATGACCATTTCGAACACCCGCCCGATCACCCCGGAGCTGATTGCCGCCCACGGGCTGAAGCCGGATGAATACGACCGCATCCTCTCGCTGATCGGCCGCGAGCCGACCTTCACGGAACTCGGCATCTTCTCGGCCATGTGGAACGAGCACTGCTCGTACAAGTCCTCCAAGCGCTGGCTGCGCACGCTGCCGACCAAGGGTCCGCGCGTCATCCAGGGTCCGGGCGAGAATGCCGGCGTGGTGGATATCGACGACGGCGATTGCGTCGTCTTCAAGATGGAGAGCCACAACCACCCGTCCTATATCGAGCCTTACCAGGGCGCGGCGACGGGCGTCGGCGGCATCCTGCGCGACGTCTTCACCATGGGCGCGCGCCCCGTCGCGGCGATGAACGCACTGCGCTTCGGTGCACCGGACCATCCGAAGACCCGGCATCTCGTCTCGGGCGTCGTCGCCGGCGTCGGCGGCTACGGCAACTCCTTCGGCGTTCCGACCGTCGGCGGCGAAGTGGAGTTCGACCCGCGCTACAACGGAAACATTCTCGTCAACGCCTTTGCCGCCGGCCTTGCCAAGTCCAACGCGATCTTCCTTTCCGAAGCCAAGGGCGTCGGCCTTCCCGTCGTCTATCTCGGCGCCAAAACGGGCCGTGACGGCGTTGGCGGCGCAACCATGGCATCGGCCGAATTTGACGAGTCGATCGAGGAAAAGCGTCCCACGGTGCAGGTCGGCGACCCCTTCACCGAAAAGTGCCTGCTGGAAGCCTGCCTCGAACTGATGCAGACCGGTGCCGTCATCGCCATCCAGGACATGGGCGCGGCAGGCCTTACCTGCTCTGCCGTCGAGATGGGCGCGAAGGGCGACCTCGGCATCGAACTGAACCTCGATCTGGTTCCGGTACGCGAAGAGCAGATGACCGCCTACGAGATGATGCTGTCGGAAAGCCAGGAGCGCATGCTCATGGTTCTCGAGCCGGCCAAGGAAGAAGTCGCAAAGGCGATCTTCGTCAAGTGGGGCCTCGACTTCGCCATCGTCGGCTACACGACGGACGACCTGCGCTTCCGCATCCTGCACCAGGGCGAGGAAGTCGCGAACCTGCCGATCAAGCAGCTCGGCGACGAAGCCCCGGAATACGACCGCCCCTGGCGCGAGCCCGGCAAGCCCGCCCCGTTGCCGGCCAGCCTCGTTGCCGAACCGGCCAACTACGGTGACGCCCTGCTGGCGCTGGTCGGCTCGCCGAACCAGTCGAGCCGTCGCTGGGTCTACGAGCAGTACGACACGCTCATCCAGGGCAACTCCCTGCAGATCCCCGGCGGCGACGCCGGCGTCGTGCGCGTCGAGGGCCATGCCACCAAGGCGCTCGCCTTCTCCTCCGACGTCACCCCGCGTTACGTCGAAGCCGATCCGTTCGAAGGCGGCAAGCAGGCCGTCGCCGAATGCTGGCGCAACATCACCGCGACCGGCGCCGAGCCGCTCGCCGCCACCGACAACCTGAATTTCGGCAATCCCGAAAAGCCTGAAATCATGGGCCAGTTCGTCAAGGCCATCGAAGGCATCGGCGAAGCCTGCCGCGCTCTGGACTTCCCGATCGTCTCCGGCAACGTCTCGCTCTATAACGAAACGAACGGCATCGCGATCCTGCCGACCCCCACCATCGCCGGCGTCGGCCTCCTGCCCGACTGGTCCACCATGGCCAGGATCGGCGGTGCGAAGGACGGCGACCATCTCCTCCTCATCGGCGTCGACGGCAGCCATCTCGGTCAGTCCGTCTACCTGCGTGACGTCGTCGGCAAGATCGACGGCCCGGCGCCGGAAGTCGACCTGCATGCCGAGCGCCGCAACGGCGATTTCGTGCGCTCCGCCATCCGCAATGGCCAGGTCACGGCCTGCCACGATATTTCTTCGGGCGGCCTTGCCGTCGCGCTTGCTGAAATGGCGATGTCGTCGGGCAAGGGCGCGAAAGTCGATCTCTCCGAGGCCAACGGCCCGGCGCACGCGCTGCTCTTCGGCGAAGATCAGGCGCGTTACGTGCTCGCCGTACCGGCTGACCTCGCAAACTTCGTTTGCGCCAATGCCGAGGGTGCGGGCGTGCCGTTCCGCCGCCTCGGCACGGTCAGCGGCGATGCCTTGGTCGTGGATGGCTATCTCTCGCTGCCGATTGAACAATTGCGCAGCACCCATGAATCGTGGTTCCCTGACTTCATGGATGGCAACGGCAACGCCGCTGCCGCCGCAGAATAAGATAAGGGAGCAGTAAACATGGCAATGTCACCCGGCGATATCGAAGACATGATCAAGACCGGCATTCCGGGCGCGAAGGTTGTCATCCGCGATCTTGCCGGCGATGGAGACCACTATGCGGCCGAGGTCGTCGCGGAAGCCTTCCGCGGCAAGACCCGCGTGCAGCAGCACCAGATGGTCTACGACGCGCTGAAGGGCAATATGGGCGGCGTCCTGCACGCCCTCGCCCTCCAGACCTCCATCCCGGACTGATCCGCCATGGCCGGCCTGCTCGACGAACTCGTTTCCGGCGTGGTCGATGCCGCCCTGAAAGAGGTGCTGAAGAAGACCGGTGTGCGCAAGACCGCGACCACCAGGCGCACACGCCGCAAGACGACGACGCGCAAGACGGACTCCGGCGGCATCCTCGGCGATATCATCGAGGCCGCGCTGAAGCCGGCAAGCAAAACGGTGAAACGCCCCCGCAAGCAGGTGAGCCGCCGTCGCACGGCAGCGAGCCGCAGCAACCAGCGCAGCCGCTAAGGGGCCTTCCGTTGCACCGGCAAGAGGCAGGCGTGACCGCAACCACCGAATCCAGCCTACAGCCCGGCTTCCTTCTCGTCGGCGGCGGTTATATCGCCGCCGTCCTGACCGCCACGCTCGTCGTGATCGCCATCCTGTGGCTTCACGCCGGCTCCGATGAATTCTTCTTCCAGCTCTTCATCGTGGGATGCGCCTACACATTCGTCTGCGCCCTTCCGGGATTCATCGCCACCGTGGTCGCGGCCCGCGTTCTCGCCTTGAGGGCGTGGTTCTTCTTCACCGTCGCGGGCGGCCTCGACGGCCTCCTTGCGCTGGTGTTCTTCGACCTGTCGCTGCTGCGCGACAGTTTTGCCTTTTTTGTCGTCACCGGCGGCCTTGCCGGGGGGCTCGCCTACTGGCTGATCGCCTATCGCCCGCGCCGCGCTGCGGCCTGAAGCACACACATCGGCAATTTTTCTGAGGGACTTCTGGCATTTGTCACCCGAGGTTGTTATCTAGGGCGCATGGTTCATCGCATCGGTCCTTGAAGCCGATTTGCTAGGGAATACGGAAATGAGCGGCATCCACGATTTCATCGACAACGAAGTGAAGACCAACGACGTCGTCCTCTTCATGAAGGGCACGCCGGAATTCCCGCAGTGCGGGTTCTCCGGTCAGGTCGTGCAGATCCTCGACTACGTGGGCGTGGACTACAAGGGCATCAACGTGCTCGCCGACGCCGACATCCGTCAGGGCATCAAAGACTATTCCAACTGGCCGACCATTCCGCAGCTTTATGTGAAGGGTGAGTTCCTCGGCGGTTGCGACATCGTCCGCGAGATGTTCCAGTCGGGCGAACTGCAGTCCCACCTTCAGGGACAGGGTATTACCGTCAAGGGCGCTGCCTGACGCTTCTCTGGTCTTCGCGACCGACAAGCTTTTCAAAGGCGCCGCATAACAGCGGCGCCTTATCTCTTTCATGGATTATATTGATATGTCTGGACTTTCCCCTGAATCTGCCCAGCGCCTGAAAGGCATGGGCAAGATAGAATTCATTGCGCTCATGGCGCTCCTCATGGCGCTCAACGCGCTCGCCATCGACATCATGCTGCCCGGCCTGCAGGAAATCGGCGCCAGCCTCGGCGTCGAGAACGAGAACCATCGGCAATATGTCATCTCGGCCTACCTGATCGGCTTCGCCTTTGCGCAGCTCGCCTACGGCCCGGTTTCCGACCGGTTCGGCCGGCGCGTGCCGATGTTCTTCGGCCTCGCCGTCTATATCGTGTCGTCGCTCTGCGCGATCCTGGTGCCAAGCTTTGCCGCGCTGCTGGCGCTGCGCTTCATCCAGGGCATCGGCTCGGCCGCCATGCGCGTCATTACCGTCTCCATCGTCCGCGATATCTTCGGCGGGCGCGCCATGGCGGAGGTCATGTCGCTGATCATGATGGTCTTCATGGTCGTTCCGGTGCTTGCGCCGGGCACCGGGCAGGTCGTCATGCTGTTCGGCGAATGGCACCTCATCTTCGTCTTCATGGCGGTCATGGCGGCTATCATCGGGGCGTGGATGTATGTCCGCCTGCCGGAAACGCTGCATCCTGAAGACGTGCGCCCCTTCACGGTCCGCTCGGTCCTCGAAGGCTTCCGCATCGTCCTGACGGACCGCGTGGCGCTCTGCTACACGCTGGCGAGCACCTTCATCTTCGGTGCCCTCTTCGGCTTCATCAACTCGGCGCAGCAGATCTATGTCGGCATCTACGGCCTTGGCGTCTGGTTCCCGGTCGCCTTTGCCGGCGTCGCCGCCTTCATGGCGCTGTCGTCCTTCGTCAATGCCCGGCTCGTCGGCCGCTTCGGCATGCGCCGCCTGTCGCACGGTGCCCTGATGGGCTTCCTTGCGGTGAACACGCTGTGGCTGCTGCTGACGATGCTCTGGCCGGGCCATGTGCCGTTTGCGATCTTCATCGTGCTGTTCGCGCTGTCGATGTTCCAGTTCGGCTGGATCGGCTCGAACTTCAATTCGCTCGCCATGGAGCCGCTCGGCCACGTCGCCGGCACGGCCTCCTCGGTCCTCGGCTTCATGGGAACGGCCGGCGGCACGGTGATCGGCGCGATCATCGGCCAGTCGTTCAACGGTACGGCGCTGCCGCTGGTCACCGGCTTCTTCACGCTGTCGATCATCGGCCTGATCTTCGTGCTGATCGCCGAGCGCGGCAAGCTGTTCCAGCCGCATAACAAACCGGTCTGAACAAGCTGCCTTCCAAAAGAAAAAGGCCCGGCGACCACTCGGCAGCCGGGCCTTTTGCGTAAGACGTATCGCTCAGTCCACGAAGACCTCGCGGCGAAGCATCTCCCAGCTCTCCCTGTCCGGCGCGACCAGCAGACCACCCTCGACATGGTGGGGCCTATACTCCGAGCCGTCAAAGCGGGCGGCATAGGCACCGGCTTCCTGCACGATCAGCGTGCCGGCGAGATGATCCCAGGGCATCAGCTTGTTGTACATAAGGTAATGCAGATTGCCGCCCGCGAAAGTGCGGTATTCATGCGCCGCGCAGCGGTAGTTGGAAACGAAGGCGACCTTGGCGAGGTTCGACAGGATGCGGGCACGCCGCTCACGGTCGATGAAGCTGGTGGAGGCCATGCCGGTCATCGCCTCGAGCGGCGCGGCGCCCCGGGTCTTGAGGCGCTGGGCGGGACGATGATCGCCCGTCTGCCAGGCGCCGCCGCCCTTTTCCGCCATCACGAAATCGTCGCCCATCGGATCGTAGATGATGCCGCCGACCGTCTCGCCCCCGGAAACGATGGCCGCCATGACACCGAAGAGCGGCACGCCGGCCGCGAAATTGAAGGTGCCGTCGATCGGGTCGACGACGATGGCAAGCTCAGCCTCCGCAAGCTTGCCCAGCAGCGCCGGATCGGCCGCAACCGATTCCTCACCGACGAACAGCACGCCCGGAAACTGCGCCATCACCTCGCGCTTGATGAAGCGCTCGGCCGCTTCATCGGCTTCTGTCACGAGATCGTTTGCATCCGCCTTGGTGCGGATATCGCCCTTGCCGAGGGCGCGGAAGCGTGGGCGGATTTCGGCCTCGGCCGCCTGTGCAAGCACCAGCGCCAGAGCGTTGATATCAATCGTCATTGCGTCTTACCGTTTCGAGGGAGGAGAAATCGAAAAGCTTCGGATCGAGAAGATGGGACGGATTGGTATGGCCCAGCGCCCGCAACATGGCATCCTTGCGGCCGGGCATGCGCGTCTCGATATCCGCCAGCATCGCCTTCATCGCATTGCGCTGGAGGCCGTCCTGCGAACCGCAGAGATCGCACGGAATGATCGGGAACTTCATCGCGACAGCAAATTTCGCAAGGTCGTCCTCCGCCGCATAGGCGAGCGGACGCAGCACCATGAGGTCGCCTTCGTCGTTCAGAAGCTTCGGCGGCATGGCGGCCAGCCGCCCGCCCTTC